>TARA_R110002051_G_C8769245_1_pt1 | contig 33454 bp, 34 predicted proteins | sample TARA_R110002051 | Tara Oceans TARA_R110002051 (sample SAMEA4397023) | marine metagenome | biome: Polar Biome; feature: [MES] marine water layer (ENVO:01000295) within the mesopelagic zone...; material: water (ENVO:00002006), including particulate matter (ENVO:01000060) such as...... | reverse complement strand
GTCAATAAAGCTTATAAGGATTATTGCAAAATCCGGTCAAACTGTAGAATAGAGTATCACAAGATCGACCAGCCTCCCCGCCGGTTTCAACCTCAGACCTCAAGAGCATGGTCAGCCGGGTTTCCCGCGACCTGCTGCAAAGCTCGCGCCAATGAAGGGAAACCGTCCTTGACCGACATACTTGAAGCGCCGGCCCGACCGATTGCGAGGCCAGGTACGTCTCTGCGGGTCGCAATCTTGTCCTATCGCTCCGACCCGAATGTCGGCGGACAGGGCGTGTATGTGGACTACCTGTCGCGGGCGCTCGTCGAGGCCGGTGCGCAGGTCGACGTCATTTCCGGCCCGCCCTATCCGGGGCTCGACCCGCGCGTCGGGCTCGTCCAGCTGCCCTCACTCGATCTCTACGCCCAACCCAGTCACGGGCATTACGCCTTGCGCCCGCACCACCTTCTGAGCCCCACGGACACTTACGAGTACTTCGGTCACCTCTCTGGCAAGTTCGTCGAGCCGTACACCTTTGGGCAGCGCGCTCTCCACTATCTGAGATCATGCCGAGACCGTTACGATGCCGTCCTGGACAATCAGACGCTGGCAAGCGGCATCCTGAAGCTTCAGGACAGGCTGGACATCCCGCTTGTGACCATGGTCCATCATCCCATAACGCAGGATCGCCAGCTGGCGCTGGACGCTGCGCCTGACCCACTTCACCGATGGCTGGTGCGGCGCTGGTATGCCTTCCACCGGATGCAGATCCGCGTCGCCAAGCGTCTCGACTGGCTGACCTGCCCATCCTTGAGTTCGAAAGCCGACATTGTCGATGCTTTTGGAGTGGATGCAGACCGGATCCATCCGATTCCACTTGGCGTGGACCAGGCGACGTTCACGCCGATGGCAGGGGTGCGGCGCGCAGGCCGCCGATTGATCTCGACCGCCAGCGCAGACACGCCGCTCAAGGGACTGCCGATCCTGCTGCAGGCCTATGCCCTCCTGAGGAAGGCAGACCCGGAGCTGGAACTGGTTGTCATAGGCAAGCTGCGCGAAGGCGCGGCGAGCCGCATGCTCGAAGCGCTCGATCTCAGGGATAAGGTTACGTTCAAGAGTGGCCTCAGCCGCCAAGAGCTGGCCATGGAATTCAATCGGGCGACAATCGCAGTAACGCCATCGCTGTATGAGGGCTTCGGCCTGCCGGCTGCAGAAGCGATGAGCTGCGGCACGCCGGTCATTGTAAGCGATGGCGGCGCCTTGCCCGAAGTGGCCGGCGATGCGGGCATTGTCGTGCCGAGGGGCGATCCCGGCGCGTTGGCTGCGGCGATTTCCGAACTGCTGTCGGAGCCGGACAGGCACGCGGCCGTCGCAAGAGCCTGCCTCGACCGGGCGCGGACCGCCTTCAACTGGTCGGCAATTGCGCCGAGATACATCGACCTCTTCGAGCAGGCGATTGCGGCGCGATGCTGACGGCGCGGTTCAGACATCTCGACCTGCAGCGCGGTCACCGCGTGCTTGACCTTGGTTGCGGCGAGGGACGCCACGCCCATGGGTTGCACATGCTGGGCGGCCTCGATGTTGTCGGCGTCGATCTCGACGAAGCCTCGCTCCAGAAGGCGCGAGAGGGCCTGGCGACCTTGCCGCCACGGGCTTCCGACGATCGGCATGAGACGCGATTCATGCGTGCGGATGCAACGAAACTCGATTTCGAGGATGGTGCATTCGACGCGCTGATCTGTTCCGAAGTGCTCGAACACCTGCCCGATTACGATGCCGCGCTCCGCGAAATCCGCCGGGTGCTCAAGCCGGAGGGCCGGCTTTGCGTGACCGTTCCGCACGCCTGGCCGGAGCGGATCTGCTGGCGCCTGGCACCGCCGCCCGACGGCTATCCGTTCCAGCCGGGCGGCCATATCCGAATCTTTGACAAGGTCGACCTGCGCTTTTCCATAGAGCGGCACGGATTCCGCCTTTTCCGGCGGCACCATGCCCATGGGATCCATTCTCCGTACTGGTGGCTGAAATGCGCCGTCTGGGCGCGCCGGGACGACCATCCGCTGGTGACCGCCTATCACCGCTTTCTGGTCTGGGATCTGATGAAGAAGCCTTGGCTGACTCGTGGCCTGGATGCCGTACTGTCGCCGGTGATGGGCAAGAGCCTTGTCCTCTATTTCAGAGGAGTGCCGGGCCAGTGATGGACGGCAGTTTTGCATCGGGTTCGGCGCATCTGGCAAGGCTGGCAGCACCTGCCAAGCGCATCCAGCAGGTCCAGCTCGCTGATGGGCGCATACCGTGGTTCGAAGACGGCCCGTGGGATCCCTGGAACCATGTGGAATGCGCCATGGCCCTGACGGCCATGGGCGCCCTGGATGCATCAGCTGACGCGTTCGATCATCTCGCAGACGCGCAGCGCCGGGACGGCGCCTGGCTGGGCGAATATGGCAACGTTCTTCCAATGGTTGATAGGGATTATATCAGCCGGGAGCCTGCGCCGGCTTTCCTGGATTCGAACTTTTGCGCGTATCCGGCGGTTGGTGTCCTGCATTATCTCCTGGCGACCGGCGACCTGCAGCGCGTGCGCGACTGGTGGCCCATGGTCCGCCATGCGATCGACTTCGTGCTCGCGCTCCAGCGCACGGACGGGACCATCTCCTGGTCGTTCGAGGCCATGGGGACGGATGAAGACGACGCGCTGCTGGCGGGGAATTCATCGATCGCCAAGAGTCTCGAATGCGCTATCCGCCTGGCGGTCATTCTTGGCGAAGATACCTCTGGCTGGATCGCGGCCCGCAAGGTCCTGGTGCACGCGCTTCGACATCGCCCGGACGTCTTCGACCGCAAGGGGCGCGGCGCCCGATTCGCGATGGACTGGTACTATCCCGTCCTGTCAGGTGCCCTGACAAAAATTGTCGCAAAGAGGCGGATCGAAGCCGGTTGGGAGACCTTCGTGGCGCCGGCTCATGGGTGCAGGTGCGTCAGTTATGAACCCTGGGTGACGGTAGCGGAAACCGCAGAACTCGCCATGGCGCTGATTTCCGTCGGCGATCGCCAGCAGGCCGAGGCTCTTCTCCGAAAGCTGGATACGCTGCGTGACACCAGCGGCGTCTACTGGATGGGCTGGCAGTATGTCGAGCACACCGTCTGGCCGAAAGAGGCTCCGACATGGACCCAGGCCGCCGTGATCCTCGCCGACGGCGCCCTTCGCGGTTCGGCTTCCCACAGCCGCGTCCTTGTTGAGCCGGTGCTATAGACGACGTAGCAGACGCAGGCTCTTTACCGCGTTTTCCTCGGCGAACAGATCGGACGCGACGGCTCTCTTGTAGATTTCAAAAGGCGGACGGCCGCCGTCTGCGGGGTCCGGAAAGACATCGTGGATGGCAAGAACGCCGCCTGCCATGAGGTGAGGCGACCAGCCGCGATAGTCGTTGAGAGCGTGTTCCATTGTATGACCGCCATCGATGAGCACCAGGCTGAGGGGCGTGCGCCAGCGGCGAGCGATGTCGATGGAGCGACCGACGATGCTGACCACCGTCCCCTCAAGACCCGCCCGCCGGATCGTCTCGCGAAAGAAGGGCAGGGTGTCTACCGCTTCGGCTTTCTCGTCCCAGACCTCGGCATCGAAATAGTCCCAGCCCGGCTGGTTTTCCTCCGATCCGCGGTGGTGATCGACGGAGAACAGGAGTTCGCCAGCCTCGGCGCAGGCGGCCCCGAGATACAGCGCCGACTTGCCGCAATAGCCGCCAATTTCCAGCACAGGCCCTTTCCGGGCCTGCGTGCGCGCCGCCTCGATTAGCGCCTCGCCTTCATGAGGATCAAGAAAGCCTTTCACAGTGGCTGGATCGAGACCGAGTTTCATGCCGTGCCCCCTTTTTCGACGGGTTGCCGTAACACAATGTGATCCATTGACTTGTGACAAGGGGGGCTGCCCTAATAACATAAGTAATGCCGTAATGTTCGTCTCACAGTCGCTGACGGGGAACAGCCGATCTCAGTTTCCCGATCATACTGGATGCTGACGGCCGATTGATGGATGGTATGCATCGCGTCTGCAAGGCAATCCGGTAGGGCGATACCCACATTCAGGCTGTGCAGTTTCACGCCCCCCCCCGAGCCTGACTATGTCCGAAGGAGGCCTGAAGGGCAGTGTCAGGGCAAACGGCCTTGAGAAGGCAATTCCAGCGGCGCAACCTCGGTAAATGGCCCAAAATCCGTTTCGCTACTTCAAGACCTCGCCTGAAATCATCCAGCTCGGCGTGATGATGTACATTCGATTTCCGCTATCGCTTCGCAATGTCGAAGACCTCCTTCATGAGCGCGGGATCGATATCTGTCACGAAACGATCAGGCAATGGGCAGATCGTTCCGGAACCTATTTCGCGAACAAGATCCGTAAGCGGAGGTCTGAGGCGGTGCGCCAGGTGCCGCAGTGGCGCTGGCATCTGGACGAGGTCTTTGTGAAAATCCGAGGCGAGAGGCACTATTTGTGGCGTACGGTGGATCACGAAGGGGAGGTGCTTGAAGCGTACGTCACGAAGAAGCGTGACAAGGCTGCGGCCCTGAAATTCCTCAAGAAAGCGATGAAAAGGTATGGCAATCCGGAATTTGTTGTGACTGACTAACTACGTTCATACGGCGCTGCGATGAAAGAGATTGGTAACGTAAAACGTCTCGAGACGGGTCGCCATCTCAACAATCGCGCTGAAAATTCACACCAGCCTTTCCGGCGACGCGAGCGCGCGATGTCGCGCTTAAGGCGAATGCGAAGTCTTCAGAAATTCGCTTACGCCCATTCGTCTGTACACAATCATTTTGACATGGAAAGGCATCTCTACTCGCGATCAACCTTCAAAGCACAAGGCGGGTCACTTCTCGATGAAAACCTCGGGTCACTTCTCAGCAGAAATCAACACCACCTGCGATTGCGTCGCCCTGAACGATTGCGACCACCGGCCAGGGATAAGTCTCGATCGCGTGCAGCATCGGTTCGATGGATACCGCCCCGAACGTTCCTGCGTCTCGCACGCGCAAATCAAGGCCAGAACAGCACACGGAGCCTTCTGCGCGAATAACGGTGACGCGTTCTTCCACCGGTGGTGTCTGCCGAAAGGCGGCGGTCAGGCCCTCGAGCATTCCTGCGTCAAGGGCGTTGCGCTTTTCAACGCGTGCAAGCGTGATGGTCCTGACGCCGCCCGCGTTTTCAATCCTCACCGTCCCCAATCCGTTCCTCCCTCGCTCGACCTGTTTTTCAGATCGGCCGTAACCGGGGCTTCCGCCTTTCGTGGTCGGACTGGACGCGTCCCCCATGAATGCGCTAAGCAATAAGGAAATCATGATAAGAGAATAGGTATGATTAGAGAATAGGCATGGGTATCAACGGTAAATCTTACATAGTCGGCATCTACGAGCATCCGTGCCGTGTGGCGCTGGACAAGACGCTGCCGCAACTTCATGCCGAGATCGCGAAGGGTGCGCTGGCGGACGCAGGTCTTTCAAAGGACGATGTCGACGGATATTTTTGCGCCGGCGACGCACCGGGTTTGGGCCCGATCAATATGATCGAATACATGGGCCTCAACAATGTGCGTCATATGGACAGCACCGAGACCGGCGGGTCTTCCTACATCGTCCATGTCAATCACGCGGCGCAGGCCATCGCTGCGGGGCATTGCAATGTGGCGCTGATCACGCTGGCAGGCAGGCCGGTTGCGGACGCGAAAGAAGGCAAGCCCGTCCGTTACTACAACCAGCAAGCGCCGGACTTTCCGTTCGAAATGCCTTATGGCCCCAACGTCACGAATATGTACGCCATGTGTGCAATGCGGCATATGTACGAATACGGCACCACCAGCGAGCAACTCGCATGGATCAAGGTCGCCGCATCCCATCACGCCCAGTACAATGAACATGCCAGGCTGCGCGACGTTGTGACCGTGGAGGATGTCGTCAACTCGCCGATGATCGCCGATCCGTTGCACAGGCTCGACTGTTGCGTCATCACCGACGGTGGCGGCGGCATTGTGATGGTGAGCCCGGAAGTGGCGAAGTCACTGAAACGTACCCGCGTCAAGGTTCTCGGCGCCGGTGAGGCGCCCAAGCATCTCGCGGCGGGCCAGGTCGATCTGACCTATTCCGGCGCGCGGTGGAGCGGGCCTAAAGCGTTCGCTGAAGCCGGTGTCACGACCGCCGACATTAAATACGCTTCCATCTATGATTCCTTCACTATTACAGTGCTGGAAACGCTCGAAGATCTGGGTTTCTGCAAAAAAGGCGAGGGCGGGAAGTTCGTCTCGGACGGCAATCTGATTTCCGGCGTCGGCAAGTTGCCCTTCAATACGGATGGCGGGGGATTGTGCAACAATCACCCGGGCAATCGCGGCGGCATGACCAAGGTTCTTGAAGCGGTTCGTCAGGTTCGCGGTGAGGCTCATCCGAAGGTTCAGGTTCGCAACTGCGATATTGCTCTGGCGCATGGAACCGGCGGACTTCTTGGATCGCGTATGGGCAGCGCAACCGTTATTCTGGGGAACGAAGACGCATGAGCACCGATCAGAAAAACAAGATCAATCTTGTCGTCAATTCCGAGAGCAAGCCCTACTGGGAAGGTGCCGCCAAGGGGCAACTCCTGATCCGGACTTGCAACGCCTGCGGCAAGGCGCATTACTATCCGCGGACGATTTGCCCGCATTGCTTCTCGGAGGACACGGCATTCGTCGAGGCTTCGGGCAGTGGCGTGATCTACAGCTATTCGGTCACGAGGCAAGCCAAGCCGCCTTATGTCATCGCCTATGTCAAGCTTGATGAAGGGGTTTCAATGCTCACGAATATCGTCGATTGCGAAATCGACAAGATTAGCATCGGACAGAAAGTCAAGGTCAAATTTAACAAGGCCGAAGACGGATATGCGCTGCCGGTGTTCACGTCCGCATGATGCGGAATTTTCGTCAAACGGCATTCCGGCGGGTTTGACTTCCTGCCGGAACGTCCGGCGACGGGTCGGTTGAGACAACGGACGGTTAAGGACGGAACGGCTTGATCGCAAAAAAAGCCGACCCCCGAGGACCGGATTTTTCAGGGAGGATTATATGGCGTGGAATTTCGGCGACATTCTCGACAGTATCTCGGCGGTTTTACCGCAGGATGCGCCTGCCCTAATTCATGGCGATCGGGTGATCACATGGGGAGAGACGACACGGAGGTCCAACAATCTCGGGCACGCGCTTATCGCGCGCGGAGCCAGGCCCGGCGACAAGGTCGCGTTCTATATGCGAAACCGGCCCGAATATGTCGAGACCATGGCGGCCTGCTTCAAAAGCCGTCTCGTCCATGTCAACATCAACTACCGCTACAAGGCGGACGAAGTTTTCTACATCTTCGATGACTCCGACGCGCAAACGGTCGTTTACGGTTCCGAGTTCCGGGACATCATCGACGAATTGAAAGACCGGCTGACGAAAGTCGTCACTTTCATTGAGGTGAACGAAGACGGATCCGCCGCGCCCTTCGCGGAAAATTACGAAAAGATCGTCACTGGCGGAGATGGCGCGCCGCTCGGCCTCGAGCGGTCTCCGGACGATTTACTGTTTATCTATACGGGTGGCACGACGGGCATGCCCAAAGGCGTCATGTGGCGCCACGACGACATGCGCGAAGCTCAGCTTACGACGCTTCGAGCGCTGGGCCCGATCCCGGAGACACTTCCTGCGTTGGTCGAATTTGTCAAGACTTCCGGTCCGGGCCCCAAGGCGATGCCTGCCTGCCCGCTGATGCACGGCACCGGATTCATTACGGCTATCGGCAATATGATGAGCGGCGGCTGCATCGTTACGCTGGAGAGCCCGACCCTCGACGCGCATGAACTCTGGTCGGTGGTTTCGCGCCGTGGTGCCAATTCGCTGGCGATTGTCGGCGACGCTTTCGCCCGACCAATGCTGGCGGCGCTCGATGAGGCGCCCGGCAAATACAACATCAACAGCGTCGTCTCGATCGTTTCTTCCGGCGTTATGTGGAGTACGGAAGTGAAGCGCGGCCTGCTCAGGCATATGCCGAATGTCATTTTGATGGATTCCTTCGGCGCCTCGGAGGGATTGGGTTTCGGCAGTTCGATCATGACGAGCGCAGGCGAGGTCAAGACCGCCAAGTTCCAGATCGGCGGCCGGTGCCGCGTGTTCGATGAAAACGATCAGCCGGTCGAACCCGGCAGCGGCAAGCCGGGAATCATCGCCTTGGGGGGGGCGATACCCGTTGGCTATTACAAGGATCCGGAAAAGACCGCCAAGACCTTCAAGACCATCGCCGGGGCCCGCTATTCCATTCCAGGCGATTGGTGCATTGTGGAAAAAGACGGTAGCCTGACATTGTTGGGACGCGGCAGCGTCTGCATTAACACGGCGGGCGAGAAGGTCTACCCGGAGGAGGTCGAGGAAGTTTTGAAGACTCATCCCGCCGTCGAGGATGCGCTTGTTGTCGGAGTGCCCGACCAGAAATGGGGTCAGGCGGTCACCGGCATCGTCATGTTGGCGAACGGCGCAAAATTTGATGAAGAGGATTTGCGCAAACACGTCCGCTCGCACCTTGCTGGCTATAAAACACCCAAACGCATACTGGTTGGGGCCGTGCCTCTTCGCGCGTCGAACGGCAAGGCCGACTACAAGAGCGTTACCGATTTCGCAAAGCGCGAGCTTGGGGTTGCCTAGACGACAACTTGAGTGACTGCGCCGGAGACGGCGCGGCATCTGCAACGGGAGGACTACATGGGACGGGTAGACGGGAAAATCGCCTTTGTGACGGGCGGCGCCAACGGCATGGGGCGTTCCCACGCCTTGCTGCTTGCGCGCGAGGGCGCAACGCTGATCGTGACCGACATGGACGAGAAGGGCGGCAGCGCCGTGGTCGAGGAGATTAACGATCACGGGGGGCAGGCGCGATTTTTCAAACACGATGTGTCGAGTGTCTCGGATTGGGAACGGATTTCACACGAGGCGATGTCCACTTTCGGACGCGTCGACATCCTTGTGAACAATGCCGGTATTCTCGTTTTTTCTGCTGTCCAAGATACCTCGAATGAAGACTTCGCACGTGTTCTCGACGTCAATGTCAAAAGCGTATTCTATGGTACGAAGTATATATTACCCGCGATGAAGGCGGCTGGCGGTGGTTCGATCGTCAATATTTCCTCGATCTACGGACTGATCGGCGCGCCTGCCACGGCGGCGTATCAGGCATCGAAGGGTGCCGTTCGCCTGCTGACAAAATCGACGGCTGTGGATTATGCGCCTTTCAAGATTCGTGTGAATTCCGTACACCCTGGAATTATACGCACGAATATGACCAAGGATCTTCTCGTCGATGCGGATGTCGCCAAACGGGTCTTGAGCGCCACGCTTATTGGTAGGCCGGCCGAACCCGTCGAGGTTTCCTATGCGGTCCTGTTTTTGGCATCCGATGAGTCCTCTTATATGACCGGCTCCGAGGTTGTCGTTGACGGAGGCTACACAACCATATGATGCGTTGCGTTGCGATGGACTCTGGATTTGTTGCTCACCCTGTTCGACTTCCCTTGGGAAGATCGCCGCAAACTCACCCGCTGGTCCGATGTCGCAACCTCGGAGGAAGCCTTCAAGACACCGGAAGGCGAGGCAGCCCGCGAAGCGGAGCTCCTCGAATGCGCCACCTATTTTACCAAGTTATGGAATCAGCGCGTCAACGCAACTGAACCGGGCGGCGATCTGATCACCATGCTGGCCCAGGGTGAGTCCACCAAGTACATGAGTCCGATGGAGTATTTGGGAAATGTCATTCTGCTGATCGTCGGCGGCAACGACACGACCCGCAATTCGCTCACCGCCAGTTTGCTCGCGCTCAGCGAGAACCCGGACCAGTACAGGAAACTGCGCGAAAATCCGGCGCTCGTTGAAACCATGATACCGGAAATCATCCGCTGGCAGTCGCCGCTCACCCATATGCGCCGCACCGCGCTCCAGGATGCGGAGTTGGCCGGCAAGCAGATCAAGAAGGGCGACAGGGTTGTCATGTGGTACGTCTCGGGTAACCGGGACGAGGAGGCGATCGACGAGCCGAACCGTTTCATCATCGATCGTGCAAGGCCGCGTCAGCATCTCTCCTTCGGCTTCGGCATTCATCGCTGCGTCGGCAACCGGCTGGCGGAAATGCAACTCCGCATCGTCTGGGAAGAAATCCTGAAGCGCTGGCCCGACAAGCCGATCGAAGTGGTCGGCGAACCAAAGCGGGTCTTTTCCAACTTCATCAAGGGCTATGAGACATTGCCGGTAAGAATCCCGGGCTGAACCCAAAGGTTGCGGGTGGAAAGCTTCCACCCGCAACCTAAGTTTGAAGACGGCGTGGCGCGTGGCTCGCCGTCATTTTTTTCCGAATAAGGCGACCCGTTCGCGGGCGTCGAAACAGGCACCGGGGCTATGCGCGAGTTCGTAGGCCAGCCCCGCTTGGATGGTCATGCCGTCGGTCGCGCCCAACAAAACTTTGTTGACCTGATTGCTGTAGGTCGAATTGGCGGCGATACGCTGAGCAAGGTCGTTTGTCGCCTGTTCCAGTTCGGCATCGTCGACACAAATGTCGACCAGCCCCATGCGCTCGGCCACCTCCGCCGCGAAAATATCGGAGGTAAACATCATCTGCTTGGCCTTCGACAGCCCGACGCGACGCGGCAGTCTTTGCGTCATGCCCCAGAGCGGGCTCAGTCCCCACTTGCTATGCGTGTCGCCGAACTTGGCGGAGCGCGCCGCGATGATGATGTCTGCCGCGAGCGCAAGCTCCAGTCCGCCCGTATAGCAATGCCCGCGGATACAGGCGACGACCGGTTGCGGCAGTTCGGCCAGCGCTTGAATGATTTTCGCCTGGAAATGCGGTTCCGGCTGGCGCTCGCCTTTCTGGATGTCCTTCAGGTCGTGGCCGGCGGAAAAAGCCTTGCCCGCGCCGGTGATGATGACGCATGCCACCTCGTGAACCTGTCCACGAAGCGCATCTATATGCCCGCGCAATTCTTCGAACAGCGGGACATTGAGCGCGTTCAAGGTTTCCGGACGGTTGAGCGTCAGCGTACAAACACGCCCGCTGTCCTTGCGAAGAACCAGATCAGACATCGGCTTTCTCCCTTCCTCTTATCGATCATTATTTATTTGTTTGGCTTGTTTTCATCTGTCGAAGATGTACACGCGTGGATGAATAACCCGTGATGCTACGATGCGCTCGCAGCAGGTGCCATTCGCGTCAGAAAATCCAGAACGGCGTTTGTAAATATGTCGTTCTTGTCACCTGCTACCATATGGCCTGCATTCGCGACATCGATAAACTCGGAATGAGGAACAGTTTCGGCGAATTGCCGCGCCGCTTCAATCGTCACGAGGTCGCTGTCGCGGCCCCGGACAAGGAGCGTCGGTATTTTCAGGGAACGTGCCGCCATCTGGAGACGTTCGGGTTCGCGGCTGCCTTGCGGCTTGTGCGGGCCGGTGATGAAACGTGGATCCCAGTGCCAATAGTAGCGGCCGTTTTCCCTGAGGCGAAGGTTCTTCGCCAGTCCGCTCAGGTTTTTGGGGCGAGGCCGGCCGGGCATGTAGCACGAGATCGTATCGGCTGCTTCTTCAAGCGAGGCGAAGCCTTCTTCCAGATTCGACGCCATGAATCCGAGGATTTTTTGGACCCCCTCCATGTTCATCTGAGGGGTGATGTCGACAAGGACCAGCGCCGCAAACCCGCGACGTCCGGCCTTTGCATATTCTCCCTGCGCGATCATGCCCGCGATGCCGCCCAGAGATGCGCCGACCAGGACCGGAGGCACGGAGAAGCCGTCCGCGATGTCGAGGAGATCCTCCGCGAAACGCTCCATTCTGTAGTCTCCCTCCGGAGACCAGTCGCTTTCGCCGTGCCCGCGCAAATCGACGGCAAGGGCGTAATACCCGTTTTCCCCCAACCTTTTACCGCAGGCTTGCCAGGCATGGCGTGTCTGCCCGCCGCCATGGGCGAGCATGACCGGACGCCCCTGGTCGGGACCGAATGCGTCCGCCGCGATTTTGAGATTTTGGGCAAGGGTGAACAAGGTCTGGTTTGCTGACATCAACCGCTTTTTCCACTGTTTTCGTATGTGTATTAAGGTTTAGAATCCATTATGATGAATTAATGGGATGTTGCAAACACGGACGATGGTGTTGCGTCGGGTTCTCCTGATCGTCCCTGATCAGGGACGAATGGCCTTATAAAGCGAAGGTTGCGAGTATCTGAAATGAAAGCGATCACGTCCGTTTCACGAGTTGGCCGATTTCCGAAAGGGTCCGGCAAGCGCGCCCTCACCGTTGCGCGGCAGATTGTCGAGGACATCGAGCGGCAAGGTGCCGAGGTCGGAGATCGCTTGCTGCCAGAACAGGAGATGCTCCTACGGTATGGAGTGGCCCGCGCGACCTTGCGGGAGGCACTCAGGTTTCTCGAACTGCAGGGCATCATTTTTTTGCGGCCCGGCCCCGGCGGCGGGCCGATCATTCAGGAGCCCCAACCGAAAGATTTTGCCAGCACAATGGCGTTGCTGCTGCAGTTTCTCGGCACCACGTTCCGTTCACTGATTGAAGTGAGGCAAGCGGTCGGCCCGACCATGGCGGCGCTTGCTGCGGAGCGTGCGTCTGATGAAGATATCGACAAGCTGAATACGTCATTGGCCACTTTGAAGGCGTTGTCTGTATCTTGCGATTCCTATACGGAGGAGAACAGGCGTTTCCACGATGTGCTTGCATGGGCGTCGGGCAATCCCTTGATCGGATTCTTGATCAGTTCGCTTCACAACATTACGAATGCGTCGGAAGTTGGCATAACTTATACAGAGGGTGAGCGTGACTATCAGATCAAGGCGTACGGACGACTTCTCAAGGCGATTGAAGATCGCAATCCAGACCTCGCTTTCACCGAAATGTCCCGGTTCATAAGCCGATCCGACAAGTATCTGGAAGCTCGTCATCCCGACATTATGTCCAAAATCGTGCGTTGGCAGGATGCGGACGACCTGAGTGTGTCGCGGGCTCCCCGACGGAAACGCTAGGCGAGTGTTCGCGATTTCGATGTCGTTTTTGCGGCACTTGCGCCGCTCCTCTGGCGTTGCTAATTTATGATCATAAATAACGCGGCCAACGAAGTCGCCCCATGGGAGATTATCTATGACTCTGCATAGTCGAGTATGTGATATTCTGGGTATTAGATACCCGATCTTGCTGGCCGGTATGGGCGGCGCGAGCGTTCCACGGCTTGCGGCGGCAGTATCGAATGCGGGTGGCCTCGGTGTGCTTGGCGCGGCTGCCTGTTCTCCCGATCAGTTGCGCGAATGGATTCGCGAAACGCGATCATTGACGGACAAGCCATTTGGGGTAGACACCCTGCTGCCAGCCTCCGTGCGCAGGGAAGCCTACAAGGGCAAGGCGGGTCCGTCTCCGATGGATCTGATGCCGGAGTACCAGAAATTCGCGCAAGATTTTCTGAAGCAGGAAAACATACCGCCGCTGAAATACAGGGCGCAGGAAGCCGAGGAAGCTCACCGGTCGTCCAAGTCGAACGCGCCGCTGTTTTCGAAAGAATTCTTCGAAGCGCAAATGGAAGTCGTTGTTGAGGAGCGGGTTCCTGTCTATGCGGCGGGTCTCGGCAATCCGGGGCCCTGGCTTGATCGGCTCCACGCCAACGGCACCAAGGTGATGGCCGTCGTCGGCGCGGTAAAGCATGCCATGCAGGTGGTCAATTCCGGCATCGATCTGATCGTTGCGCAAGGCCATGACGGGGGCGGGCACAATTCACCCATCGGAACGATGGCGCTCATTCCGCAGGTTGTCGATGCGGTCGCGGGTCGCATTCCCGTGCTCGGTGCGGGCGGCATTTCCGATGGGCGCGGCATCGCGGCTGCAATGATGCTCGGTGCCGAAGGCGCCTGGATCGGTACGGCGTTTCTTGCGACCGATGAGGCGGGCATCGAAGACTTCCAGAAGGAAGCGATTGTCGAGTCGGGTGACGGTGACACACTTGTTTCTCGAACCGTCACCGGAAAGCCGGCCCGGATCATTCGCAACAAGTGGTCCGAGGCTTTTGTCGAGGCGGGTCTGGAGCCGTTGCCTATGCCCTTCCAGCCCATGATTGCGATGCCTGTGCTGGCGGCGGCGGCGGCGGTAAAGCGGAAAGATATCGCTCCCGGTTTCGCAGGGCAGGGCATGGGTCTCATTCACAAGGTGAAGCCGGCGGCGGAAGTCATGGCTGATCTCGTGAAAGGCGCCGAAAGCTCGTTGAGCAGGGCCAATACCTATCTGTAAGCCTCGGCTGCTGCGCGCCCTGGGGATCATTGAAGGTTTCGGAGAAAACGAAATGACAATTGTTGCAAAATTGCCGGAGTTCAACCATGAAATCGCACAAGGTTTCATAAACGCCAGCAATTCAATGAAGGGATTGCCGGAGTTTCTGGGGGTCCGCATCACGCATATCGAGCCGGGCAAGCTCACTGCCGAGATGGAAGTCTCCGACCGGCTGTTGACGCCGATCGGAAACATGCATGGTGGGGTGCTGGCTGCGATGTGCGACCATGTTCTCGGCTGCGTTTGCTATCCGCATATGCGGAAAGGGCAGTGGGCGGCCACGACGGAATTCAAGCTCAATCTGTTGGCGCCGGTATCGTCGGGCAAGGTGATAGCGGTGGCCGAACTGATCGCGATGACAAAATCGACTGCGGTGGTTCGTATAGATGTGACGAATGAGGGCCGCGCCTGTTGTGCGGCCCAGGGCACCGTTCTCATTCGCGATCCAAGGCCCGCTTAGGCAATGCAACCTCCCGGCGCAGCGGGGAGGATTGCTCGGCGACAGAATATGGTTTCGATAACGACGCTCGCCGCTTCGAGGCGGGGATATGAAGGGATGCGGTTTCCATGAATTCGGTACAATCCAGCCAGACGCAAAAAGATGACGATGCCGAAGTATTGGATGCCCTCATTGTCGGAGGGGGATTCAGCGGCGTCTATCAGCTTCACCGCCTGCGGCAAGAAGGTTTCAAAGTGCGCCTGTTCGAGGCTGGCGCCGACTTGGGGGGCGTCTGGTACTGGAACTGCTATCCCGGCGCACGGGTCGATTCTCATGTCCCGATTTATGAATTTTCGATCGAGGAATTATGGCGCGACTGGAACTGGACCGAAAGGTTTCCGGCTTGGGATGAACTGTGCCGCTACTTCCGCTATGTCGACAAAAAACTCGATCTCAGCCGTGACATAAGATTTGGCACGCGCGTCAGCGCGGCGGAATTCGACGAGGCGCGCGATCAATGGGTCATCCGCACGACCGATGGCGCCGTCGTGCGCGCCAGGTATTTTATCCTTTGCACAGGTTTTGCGTCGAAACCCTATATTCCGAACTACAAGGGTCTTGAAAGCTTCGCTGGAGAATCATTTCACACAGGGTTGTGGCCCCAGGAAGGCGCCAGTTTCACGGGCAAGCGGGTTGGCGTCGTGGGAACCGGAGCGAGTGGCGTTCAGGTGGTGCAGGAGGCCAGCAAGGATGCGGCGCATCTGACGGTGTTCCAGCGCACGCCGATCCTCGCCCTGCCGATGCAGCAGCGCAAGCTCGACGTCGAGACGCAGCAGCGGATGAAGGCTGGTTATCCGGAGATATTCCGTATACGGCGGGAGACATTTGGCGGATTCGACATTCTGAGGGACGAAAGGTCCGCGCTGGAAGTGTCGCCGGAAGAGCGTTGCGCGCTTTATGAAAAGCTCTGGCAAGAAGGTGGCTTCCACTATTGGATTGGTGGCTTTGCCGACATCCTGACGAATGAGGACGCAAATCGTACCATGTACGATTTCTGGCGCGACAAGACCCGCGCCCGGATCAAGGATCCGGCATTGGCGGACAAACTCGCACCGATGGAGCCGCCGCATCCCTTCGGCGTCAAGCGCCCCTCGCTTGAGCAGTGGTACTACGAAGTGTTCAATCAGGACAATGTCAGCCTGGTCGACGTGCGCGAGATGCCGATTACGGAAATAGTTCCCGAGGGCGTGCGTACGGCGGATGGGCTGGTTGAGCTCGATATGCTTGTCCTGGCGACGGGGTTCGACGCCGTGACCGGCGGGTTGACCCAGATCGATATACGCGGGAAGGGCGGAGTGACGCTGAAGGAAAAATGGACCGAGGGTGCGCGTACTTATCTCGGTTTTGCGACGTCGGGATTCCCGAACATGCTTTTTCTTTACGGTCCGCAGAGTCCGGCCGGATTCAGCAACGGCCCGACAAGCGCCGAATTGCAGGGTGAATGGGTCGTCGATTGCCTCAAGCATATGCGCGAGAATAACAAGGGACGGATCGAGGCGACCGCTCAGGCAGAGGAAGACTGGACGCAGTTCCTGAGCGCCATCGCCGACATGACACTCTTTCCCAAGGCCGATTCCTGGTACATGGGCGCTAACATTCCAGGAAAGCCGCGTCAGCTTCTGAATTTCCCCGGCGTGCCCATTTATATGGACCAGTGCAATACCGCTGCGGCCAAGGATTATGAGGGATTTGTCCTGGGTTGACGGATCTGCGGCGGCCTCGCTGCCGTTTTTTTGGGGGGGGCTTCCTCCCGGAAAGTGGTCCAGTATTTGAGTTAGTCCTGAATGCCGAACTGCATCGAAATATATCCCTCTCGTAATGATTTTGGTTTCTTGTTTCAGCGTCCCTGATAATTAGGCTTGCGCTTCTCCATGAATGCCTTGGGCCCCTCGCGGGCATCCTCGGTCTTGAACACGGGTGCTGCGAAGCGCGACTCCATATCCATCGCCTCGCTCTCGGGACGACCCAGACATTCGCGGGCGGATTTGCGAATTGCCTGAACGGCGATCGGCCCATTCGCGGCGATCTTCTCCGCGAGTTCGAATGCCACGTCGAGCACCTGGTTTTGGGGGACGACGCGATTCAGGAATCCCAGATCGTAGGCCTCCTGCGCGCTGATCAGGTCGCCGGTGAGCAGCAGTTCCATTGCCCTTGCATAGGGTATCTGGCGTGGAAGGCGCACCGTTGAACCGCCGCCCGGAAAAATCGCCCATTTGACTTCCTGCACGCCGAGCTTTGCCGCATCCGCCGCGATACGCATGTCCGTGCCTTGTGCCAGCTCCATCCCGCCTGCGACGGCAAAGCCGTTGATCGCGGCGATGACCGGCTTTGTCACATCGAATGTGCGCAACAGGCCTTTGGCCAGGATATTCGGATCGTCCAGAATTTTCTGGTCCCATTCGTTTTGCGGTTTGCGTGCGCCATTTATGAGCGGGATGAGTTGCCCGAGATCGGCGCCCGAACAAAACGCCTTGTCTCCGGCGCCGGTGACGATGGCGACGCGGATATTCGCGTCGTCGCGCACCTCTTCCCAATGACCGGCAAGCCGGACCAACATCTCCGGACTGAACGAGTTGCGCGCTTCCGGGCGGTTGAGCGTGATCAGCGCGATATGGCCCCTTTTTTCGAGCAAGGCCGGTTCCGTCGTCATGGTCGTTTCTCCCTTGTATAATATGTACCTGTTTTTAATTGCATGGATATAAATTTAGCTGGACTCGGGTTGTGCGGCCAGCGAATAATCATGATTAGGGGTTGTCAAAATATTCAAAACACAAGGTCGCGGCCCTGAACCCAAATGCGACGATGGGAGAGAGCCAATGATCAAGAAGCCCATATCGGCGGACTCGCACATCACCGAACCTCCGCATTGCTATGTTGATTACATTGATCCCAAATTCCGCGGTCGCGCGCCGCGCATCCAGCGGATCGACAAGATTGGCGATGCTTTCATCGTCGATGGTATGGGGTCTCCAGTTCCGATGGGGCTGGTGGCCGCCGCCGGCAAGGATCCGGCAGAGATCACGACGGCGGGCGTCGCTTTCGAAGACCTGTGGAAGAGCGGCTGGGACGCCAAGTTCCGCGTTGCGGATCAGGAGAAGGATGGCATTGCGGCCGAATTCATCTATCCGACGGTCGGAATGGTGATTTGCAACCATCCAGACTTCGACTACAAGAATGCGTGCTTCGACGCCGAAACGGTTGGCGCAAGTCCCCTTCGCGGAGTCTGTTATCTGCCTGCTGGCGAAGACCGGCTGATTTCTGATGCTTCGGGCATTTCCGCCGTCGTCGTCAACGGGACATTGATCCGGCGCAATGGCGCCGACGTGTTGGGCGCCGAAGGTCGTTTGCCGGGCCGTCTACTGCGCCAAGGCGCAGCAGCCTGAGGAGGGCGTGAAAGCAATGAGTCTTGAGGAACTTGCTGTCGTTCGTCAGCTGCTTACGGGCCTTGTGACCGAGGAGGCTCGTTCTCTTGAGGATTTTCGTACCTCGTATGACGAGGCCGGCAAGGCGTTCGGTCTTCCCGAAGGCGTGATGGTCACGCCGGTTTCCGCCGGCGGGGTCCCCAGCGAATGGCTGGCGCCGACTGCCGGTGCCGGCAAGCTGGTTTTGCTCTATCTGCATGGAGGGGGCTATGCGCTTGGTTCTCTCGACTCGCATCGCCATCTTGCGGCGCATATAGCTCTTGCCATGAATGGCCGGGTTCTGCTGATCGACTACAGGCGGTCTCCAGAGCATCCATTTCCAGCGGCGGTCGATGATGCGCTTGCTGCTTATCGCTGGCTGATCGAGACGGGCGTCGATCCGGCGAAGCTCGCTGTTGCAGGAGATTCGGCTGGCGGCGGCTTAACGGTTGCCGTGCTTCTAGCGGCGCGCGATGCCGGTCTCAGACTTCCGGCCGCGTCCGTTTGTATTTCGCCTTGGGCCAATCTTGAAAATAAGGGCGCATCTTATGGCGCGAAAGCGAATGTGGACCCCATGGTGCGCCATGCCGATCTTGAGCTGTGGACGGCGGCCTATCTGGGAACTTCAACCCCGCGCAGGATGCCTCTGGCATCGCCGGTATATGCCGATCTCAAGGGATTGCCGCCATTCCTGATTCAGGTAGGCAGTTCGGAGGTCTTGCTCTCGGATAGCCACTTATTGGCCGACAGATTGAAAGAGGCCGGCGTATCCGTCGATCTCCATGTCTGGCCGGACATGATTCATGTCTGGCACTGGTTTGCGCCGGTCTTGAGCGAAGGCCGGGCGGCGATCGACGAGATGGCCCGCTTCCTGGATACAAAGCTCGGATGATTACGGCGCTATATCGTCGTCTATTTCAAGTCGTTCCTCGTCGTCGAGGGCCTCTTTGAAGCCTTGACCGTTTTGTGAGATGTGCTCGGCGAGGGCCTTTTTCAATAACTCCGTGAACGTCTGTTTGCGATTGCGAAAATACTCGTTGGGAGCGGCTATCCCGATCGCGACCGGGCGTCCGGACGGACCCATCGGAATAGGCATTGCCAGCAGAGTGGCCCCCGGCGTCACGAGATCGCTGTAAAGCGCGAAGCCGCGTTTTTTGATTCTTTGCAGTTCGTCTTCGATCTCTTGCATCGATCCTTGCCGCTCCGGCATGGCGGCAAGGGCGTCCTGAATCAAACGTCTCGCTTGCGGCAGGGGGAGTTCGCTCAGCAGAACGCGGCCCATCGTCGAAAAAGCGAGCATACGCCGGGTGCTTGGCTTGACATGAAAGCGGATGGGGGACGTACCTTGAATCACCTTCACATATTGGGCATAAGCTCCCAGACGCGTAGCCAGGATGATCGTGCATCCCGTATCGGTCGAAAGCCGTCTCATGAGGCGCTGGACATTCCGGATCGGCAACGCCTCGGCTTCCACCCAGTTTCCCAGCAGGGATATCCGGATGCTCGGAAAAAAAGTTTTGACCCGGTCGTCATGCTCCAGATAGCCAAGGCTGACGAGGCTTTTCAGAAGGGCGGCGGTACTGGAATGAGGATAACTCAGCGCTTGCGCCACGTCTTGAATCGTCACTGGACGTCTGACTTCGTCGAAATACTCGAAAATCTCCAGAACGCGGGCCGCGGATTTTACCGTTGCGGCCGAGGGCTGTTCGGATTTGAGGACATTAGCGTTCATGCGACAACTCTGATTTATATGGTCTCTTCCGCGCCTCGTTTTTCGTTTGCTTCCTCAAAGAGAGAGCGCGAGGCGCGTGCTGTCTTCGATCGCTCTGACCGCATCGAGTTGCTGAGGCTTGTCGACACCGCCGATTGCGTGAACGGGTTTGCCCAGGGACCGCGCCAATGACAACGCATCGTCCGCCGATTCCTGTCCGGCGCAGACGACAATCGTGTCGACTTTCAACGTCTGCGGTCTGCCGCCTGTCTCGATGTGGAGCCCGGCATCATCGATTTTTCGATAGGTTACATCGCCTGTCATCGTAACGCCGCGGAACATCACCTCCAGAAAATTCGCCCATCCCCTGGTCTTGCTCAGGCCGGCGCCGAAATTATCGCGCGGCTTGCGCTGGAGAAGATGAATCTTGCGCGATGCCGGCCATTGATGATTGGCGGGCAGCAAAGCGCCTGGCTGCGTATAGCTCAAGTCGATTCCCCACTCGGAGGAAAATCCCTCGACATCGGGATGCGACGGATCGTGTGGGCCGTGCGGATGAGACAGGAGCGTCGCCACGTCGAAGCCTATGCCGCCGGCACCGACAATGGCAACTTCGGTACCGACGCGTGCGGTGTCCGTGATTGCCTCTACATAGGTCATAACCGATGGGTGATCCGCACCTGGAACGTCGAGATGGCGCGGGCGAACTCCGGTTGCGACGACGATTTCGTCAAATCCCCCGCTCTCCAGGTCGGCGAGTGAAGCCGGTCGGCCGCAACGGACCTCGACGCCCAGTTCGTCGAGCCGGTTCCTGAAATAGCGGATAGTCTCGGCATAATCCTCCTTGCCGGGAATCCGCCGTGCCAGATTGAATTGACCACCGATTTCGTTGTCGGTTTCGAATAGCACCACCTTGTGGTTGCGTTCGGCCGCCGTCACCGCGCAGGCAAGACCCGCCGGGCCGCCGCCAAGGACCGCGATGTGCTTTCCTTTGGCTGCTGGCGCGATCTTGAATTCGACTTCCCGGCATGCCGCAGGATTGACCATGCAGGTCGTCAACTTTCCGGTGAAGGCGTTGTCGAGACAGGCCTGATTGCAGCCGATGCAGGTATTGATGTTCGACGATGCGCCCGATGCCGCTTTGGCAACAAAATCGGGATCGGCCAATAGCGGACGCGCGAGCGAAACCATGTCGGCTTGTCCGTCTGCAATCAGTTGCTCCGCTTGCTCCGGCGTATTGATCCGGTTGGATGCGACGACGGGTATCGCGACTTCCGCCTTCAGTCGCTTGATCGCCCAGGTGAAGGCGCCGCGCGGCACCATATGAGCGATCGTCGGCACACGCGATTCATGCCAGCCTATGCCGGTATTGAGGATGTTTGCGCCGCTCGCCTCGACATCTTTTGCGAGGGCGGCGACGTCCGGCCAGGAATTGCCCCCCTCGACAAGATCGAGAACGGATATCCGGTAAACGATAATGAAGTCCGGGCCACAATGCTCGCGGACACTTCCGACGACCTCGACCGGCAAGCGCCGCCGGTTCTCCGCCGAACCGCCCCAGCTATCCGTGCGCTGATTTGTACGTGCCGCAGTGAACTGATTGAGAAAATAACCCTCCGAACCCATGACTTCAACGCCGTCATATCCGGCTTCGCGTGCGAGCGCCGCAGCAGTGCCAAAATCCTCGATGGTCTGGAGGATTTCATCATCGTTGAGGGCGCGGGGCGTGAGCGGATTGATGCGGGATCTGACTGCGGAGGGAGCCACCAGTTCTGCATGTCGACCGTAGCGGCCCGCATGCAGGAGCTGGAGAACGATCTTTCCTCCCTCGTCGTGGACGGCGCGCGTAATCACACGATGACCCTCAACGAGATCCTCAGTCATGACCGACGCGCGCTCTGCAAGCCTTCCCGCCCTGTTCGGCGAGATACCGCCGGTGACAAGGATTCCGACGCCGCCCTTTGCGCGCCGTGCGAAGAATTTGGCCTGTCGCTCGAAACCGTCCGGCATCTCCTCGAGGCCGGTGTGCATTGACCCCATCAACACGCGGTTTCTGAGCGCAGTAAATCCGAGATCGAGTGGTGCAAGCAGATGAGAAAAGGTTTCTGGCGTTTTTTTCACTTCGACCAATTTCCGTCCGTCAGGGCTTGAATGCCGCTTTGGCCTGAGACAGGACGACATTACCGTTCTGGGTCTCGGCCTGCACGATCGCTACGCCGTCGTCCGTTTTCCACATCTTCGTTATAATGGTGTCGCCGAAATAGACCTGAGCGGCAAAGCGTCCGCTGAGAGATTTGAAACGGGCGGGATCGTTGCCGCAAAGCTCGCGCAGCACCGCGCGGCCGACGAAGCCATATGTGCAAAGCCCGTGGACGAAGGGCTTTTCAAAGCCGCCCAGTTTGGCGAAGTCCGGATCAATGTGGATCGGATTGCGGTCGCCCGAGAGGCGGTAGATTGCCCCTTGCTCGGGGCGCGTCACATCCTCGACCACGGCGTCAGGCGTCCGATCCGGCGGCGTCGAGTCGACGCCTGAAGGGCCGCGCTCTCCGCCGAATCCGCCGGCGCCGCGCACAAATAGCGTTGCGTGAGTTTTGAAGAGGGGCCCCTTCTCGTCGGAACCTGTGCTCTCAACCCCGATAACGGCTGCCTTACCCTTGTCCCAAACCTCGGAAATGCGTCCCGTTACCTTGATCTTGGCCGATGAGGGCAGGGGACGCAGCAACTCGACGGACTGCTCGCCATGCAGCAGCATTTCCAACTTCATCTCGACGCCGCTCATCAGCCCGGCAAGTCCTCGCCCGCCGGGGATGACGGCATAGGTCGGCAGAACTTTCGGTCCTTTGCCTTCGTAAATGAAATCAAGCCCATCGGCGGGACGCGCGCCGACGCCAAGCGCATAGAGCATCGTGTCCTTGTCGGACCATTCCACATCGACGGCCGGAAACGTCATGCCGACCAGATCCTTTGAAATTGCCTTTTTTGCGCTCATTGTCGTAATCCTGTTCCCCAATTGTCATTTCTTGTCCGCTCAAGGTTTCTTGCCGTCCGGTGGCCAGGCGACGACGCCATCCTCAAGCGGGATTTTCAGGCTTTTGAGCAATTGCGAGAAAAGCGTCCAGTTGCCGATGGCGACAACCAGTTCGATGCGTTCTTCGGCCGTTTTCAGGTGTGCCGCACAGGCAGTCCAGGTGGCGTCCGAAATCATGCCGCCGTCGAGCGTCTCGTCGGTCGCGGCGAGAATGGCACGGTCGGCGTCGGACAGGCAGGAAGCGTTTTTCCAGTCCCGCGTGGCGACCAGATCCGCCTCCGGAATGTCCAGCATGCGGGCGACCCGCCAATGCTGTGTCCATTCATAGAGCGATTTCGTCTTCCAGCCGATACGCATGATGATGAGTTCGCGCAGTCTTGCATCGAGCTTGTTGCCCTGGAAAAGCAGGGTGTTCAGCGTCGAGGCAAGTTCGCGCGCGACATCGGGATGCCGGAGCAAAACCCTGAAGACGCTGAGTGGCGCCATCTGTTCGGATATGCCGGCTTTCGCGGCTGCGGCCGTTGCTTCCGCCATCGACAGCAGGGGAACCCTGGGCGTTTCGTCGGTCATTATTTTGTCCTCCTCAAAATTTTGCGAAAATGGAAGTCTAGGGCTTCGCATCTTATCCTTGAGTCTCTATAACACGTACAAGGCTTAAAAAATATATATGTGTTATCGACACGTTGTCGGTGCCGACATGAAGCGAGGAGTCGAGAATGTTGCCGAAAAAATCGATGGCGATGGTGCAGACGGCGCCGCGCAAACTCGAAGCCCGCGATTTGCCGATCCCTCAGATCGCCGACGACAGCGCCATCCTCCGCGTCGAAGCTTGCGGCATTTGCGGCAGCGATTACGAACAATACGAAGGGGTCTTGCAGACTCCGATGCCGGTGATTCCGGGGCACGAACCTCTCGGGATCATCGAGGCAATCGGCGACAAGGCCGCCAGGCGCTGGGGCGTCGATGTTGGTGATCGGGTCGCCATCGAGACGATGTTGTCGTGCCACTGCTGCAACACCTGTGTCGGCGGGCATTATCACCTCTGCGACCGCCGCCAGATCTACTCATATATTCCGCTCACGGAGTCACCGGGCCTCTGGGGCGCCTATTCGCAATATATGTATCTCGCGCCCAACACGATCCTCCACAAGATGGATAAGAGCCTTCCGGCGGAGCTGGCGGTCATGTTCAATCCGCTGGGTGCAGGCTTCCGCTGGGCGGTCGAGATTCCGCAGACGCAGGTTGGCGATACCGTTTTGATTTTTGGGCCCGGACAACGCGGGCTTGCAAGCGTCGTTGCCGCACGTGAAGCCGGTGCGGGAAAGATCATCGTCACGGGGCTTGCGGCCGATTCAAACAAGCTCCAGATGGCCCTTGCTCTTGGTGCTGATCACATTATCGATGTGCAGAACGAGAATGTTGTCGATCGTGTGCGGGCGCTGACAAACGGAAAGGGCGCGGACGTCGTCGTTGAGGTCACGTCCTACGCGACGCAGCCGGTCCGTGATGCGCTGGATTGTGTCCGTATGGGCGGCACGATCGTTCTTGCCGGCGTCAAGGGATTCAAGCCCGTCTCCGATTTCGTGTCCGACCTTATCGTCATGAAGGAAATCACCATCAAGGGCGCGATCGGCGTTACGTCGTCGGGATACAAGAAGGCGATCGAGATTATCGAGCGCCGCAAACATCCTCTTGAACTCATGCATACTCATAATTTCAAGCTTGAGGAAGCTGAGCTGGCGATCAAGACGCTGGCGCGCCAGATCGAGGGGCAGGAATCAGTCCATTCCTGTCTCATTCCGGAGACTTGATCTGTCTACAGAATATTTTTCAGACGGAAGCATGCAGCGGCTCAACGAAATGGCTGCGTGCGGGGAGCAATGATGATGAGGGCAGTTTCGTGAAGAATTTCAGCGACAAGGCTGCGATCGTCGGGATCGGCGAGACAAACTATGTAAAAGGGTCGGACCAGACGGCCGTGGCCATGATGCTCGATGCCGCCAGGCGGGCCTTCGCGGATGCGGGGCTGAAGCCCAGGGACATTGATGGCATGGTGCCGCCGCCCGTCTATACAACGTCGGAAGAATTGGCCGCCAACCTCGGCGTCGATGTGTTGCGATATGCCTGCCTCGACGGTCAACATGGGCGGCGCGAGCCCGACCACAGCGTTGCAGAATGCCGCCATGGCAGTGGCTTCCGGTGTCTGCGACAACGTGCTGGTCACGCTCGGCTGGAACGGCTATTCGGCGCTGCAGCTTAGGCTGAATCGACATTCAGCGCATCCATAAGATTGCTGCTGCAAGGACGACGAAGCTGAGGAAGTGCCGGGATTGCCTGTCGTATCGGGTCGCGATCCTGCGGAAATGTTTCAGCTTGTTGAAACAGCGTTCGACAAGGTTGCGAGCCTTGTAGGCTTCGAAATCGTAGGGGATCGGGCGCCTGCGTGTGGGTAACAGGGGATGACCGCTTCGGCTGACTATGGTTGGCCCAGTGATCTATACCTTCGGCAACGCCGAACAGAAGAGCCGCCACTTGCAGGGCATACTTTCGGGCGACGTTTGGTGGTGCCAGGGCTATTCGGAACCGGGCGCCGGCTCCGATCTTGCCTCGCTTAAAACGATGGCGGTGCGCGACGGCGATCATTACGTCGTCAACGGCCGGAAAACTGTGCAGGAAAACAGGACCAGCTCAGTGGGACGTCCTATGCGCATGAGGCTGACTGGATTTTCTGCCTGGTGCGCACCGAACAGACCGCCAAGCGGCAGGAAGGGATTTCCTTCCTGCTCATCGACATGAGGACACCCGGGATCGAAGTGCGTCCGATCATCTCGATCGCCGGTCTGCACCATCTCAACGAGGTGTTTTTTACCGACGTCAAGATGCCGATGCAAAATCTCTTAGGCGAGGAAAACAAGTGGTGAACCTACGCCAAGTACCTGCTTGTCCATGAGAGAACAAGTATCGGCGGCGTCCCCGAGTCCAAAAAAGACGGCTGCGCATATCAGGGCGATAGCACGAACGGAGCAGAATTCGGACGGGAGGGTGTTGATGGACGATTCCGCGTTCCAGCGCAAACTCGCCGAGATAGAAGTCAAGCTCACCAGTCTCGAGTACATGAATCTGCGGATTCTCGCCGATGCGGCGGCGGGAAAGCCGGTTGGACCGCAATCGTCCCTGCTGAAGATCGTCGGTAGCGAGGTTCAACCGGCTTTGGGTGAGCTCGCTGTTGAAGCCGTCGGCTATTATTTCGAACCGTTCGAGCAAGGAGCCCTGTCTGGCGGCGTCAACGCACGGGATATGGGCCCTGCCCATACGCGGAACGTGTGGGCGGATTACGGCCATGGCCGCGCCGCGAGCATCTATGGTGGATCGAATGAGAATCGACACGACGTCATCGCCAAGGCGATTCGAAATCTTTGAAAGAGGCGGAAAATTTGATCTTTTGCTCGCCCGGACATATTCATTATAATTAAAACATAATCACTCAGATCGTTGCCGCGAAAGGTCAGTAGATGGATATCAAACTTACGAAAGAGGACGAAGCCTTCCGCGCAGAAGTCCGTCGGTTCATTTCGGAAAAGCTGTCTATGGAGCTGGCGGAGAAAGACACAGTGGGCGCGTCTGGCGAGCGCAGCGCGCTCAAGCGCTGGCAGAGAGACCTCTACGAGAAAGGCTGGGTAGCGGCTAATTGGCCTAAACAGCATGGCGGCACCGGATGGACGCCGATTCAGAAGCATATTTTCAACGAGGAGATGGCCGCCGCGAACGCGCCGCGTTTGTCGCCTTTCGGTCTGTCGATGGTCGGTCCGGTGATCTACACCTTCGGTAACGAAGCGCAAAAAAAGCAACATCTGCCGGGCATTCTTACCGGCGATGTCTGGTGGTGTCAGGGTTATTCGGAGCCAGGGGCCGGATCGGACCTCGCCTCGCTGAAGACCAGGGCGGTGCGTCAGGACGACCATTACATTGTCAACGGTCAGAAAATCTGGACGTCCTATGCCCACGAAGCCGATTGGATATTCTGTCTCGTGCGAACGGATGAGACCGCTAAACCGCAGGAAGGTATTTCGTTCCTTCTGATCGACATGAAGACGCCCGGCATCGAGGTGAAGCCCATCATTTCCATCGATGGCCTGCATCACTTGAACGAAGTTTTTTTCACTGACGTCAAGGTGCCGGTGACGAACCGCATCGGCGATGAAAACAAGGGCTGGACCTACGCGAAGTTCCTGCTCGTCAATGAGCGCACCGGCATTGCAGGTGTTCCTGAGTCCAAGCGCAAGATCGCGCACCTCAGAAAAATCGCGAAACAGGAAAGGCTCGGCGATGGCGCGGCGCTGGCGGACGAACCGGCATTCATGACGAGGCTCTCCGCAATCGAGGTAAAGCTTACGGGTCTCGAATATACCAATCTGAGGATCGTCGCGGAGGAGGTGGCGGGCCGTCCTGCTGGCCCCTTTTCCTCAACCTTGAAGATTGTCGGGACCGAAGTTCAGCAGGCGTTGTCGGAGCTTGCCGTCGAAGCAGCCGCCTTCTACGCCATCCCGTTCCAGAGGGAACATTTGATGGGAATCGCCGATGAAGCGCCTGTCGGGCCCGCCTATGCGGTGAGCGTGACAAGCGCCTATAATTTCGGTCGCGCCGCTTCGATTTATGGCGGCTCGAACGAAATCCAGCGCAATGTCATCGCAAAGGCCGTTCTGGGACTTTGACGGACCATCCGGGCGTGCGAAGGGCCGTATCCCGGATGCGGCCCTTTTTGTGTCAGTCTGCCATCCTTCAGGCTCAGGCAGCTGTCGAATAGCGCTTCAGCTGATGGTCGACATTGCCGAACTGGGTGTCGATCATGGTCAGGCGCTCGAAGTGGTGGCCGACAATGAGTTCGTCGGTCATGCCCATGCCCCCGTGAAGCTGCACCGCCTGCTGTCCGACGAAACGACCAGCCTTGCCGATCTGCACCTTGGCGCCGGCGGCGGCCTTGACGCGCTCGGTCTCGCCTTCGGTGAGCTTGAGGTTGACCATGTAGGTCATCGAGACGGACTGTTCATAGGCCATGAACATGTCAACCATACGATGCTGGAGAACCTGGAACTTGCCGATCGGCACGCCGAACGGCTTGCGGGTCTTGCAATATTCGACAGTGGTCTTGTCCAGCTCACCCATGCAGCCGACAGCTTCGGCGGACAGAGCGGCGATGGCCTGGTCCGTGACTTTTTCCCTCGCTGAACGAAAAATTCATTGTCGGCTTTCATCCTTGTCTGGTGTTTGTCTTCGGCCTGACGGCCCGGTTCTATATGGCCGCTGGTATTCCCGTCAGCCGCCGATGGCGTCCGGCGGTCTCGTCTTGCTGAGGAGGTCCCTGACGATCGGGCCAAGCTCGACCGGATCGAAACGACGTTTCGGATTGATGGCCGGCCCGCGATGCCAGCGCTCGAAGACTGTCAGCCGCCCGCCCGTCGACTCGAAGACCTGTCCGGTCACGTCTTTCGACTCGCTGCTTCCGAGCCAGACGACGACCGGCGCGATATTGGCGGGATCGCGGGGGTTCCACTCGCCCTCGGGCACCGCCACGGCATAGCCGAGATCTTCCGTCATCCGGGTAAGCGCGCCCGGCGAGATTGCGTTAACGGTGATGCCGTAGCGCGCAAGCTCCATCGCCGCCGTGATCGTGAAAGCGGCAATACCGGCTTTGGCCGCGCCATAATTGCATTGTCCCTGATTGCCCAGCAGGCCCGAGACGGAGGTTGTGTTGATGATGCGGGCGTCGACCATCTTGCCTTCCTTTACCTGTGCCCGCCAGTAGTTCGCGGCATGGTGCGCCGGGCAAAACGTGCCTCTCAGGTGAACCTTGATGACCGAATCCCATTCATCGATCGTCATGTTGGTCAGCATGCGGTCGCGCAAAATGCCGGCATTGCTGACGAGCACGTCGAGGCCGCCAAAGGTCGAGATCGCCTGATCGATCATCCGTTTGGCGCCGTCCCAATCGGACACGTCATCGCCATTGGCGACCGCCTCGCCCCCCATGGCCCTGATTTCTTTCACAACCGCTTCGGCGGGTTCGCTCGACCGGCCTTCGCCTGTCCGCTCTCCGCCGAGATCGTTCACCACGACCCTAGCGCCCTGACGCGCGAATTCCAGGCAATGCTCCCGGCCGATACCTCTGGCGCCGCCCGTCACGATAACGACGCGCCCATTGCACAATCCAGACGTCATTCTTTTTCCCTTCCCGTCATATTTTCTTTTCGCCTTGCCAGTATCTGTCGCGAACCGTCCGCCGCACGATCTTGCCCGTCGTCAGCCGCGGCAGGTCATCCGCGAAATCGACGGATCGGGGACGTTTATAGGCCGCCAACCGCGCACCCACGAAATCAAGTATGTCCTTGGCCAGCGCTTCGCTCGGCTCGTAACCTTCATTGAGTTGAACGACCGCCTTCACTTTTTCGCCCCATTCCTTGCTGGGAACGCCGACCGTGGCCAGGTCCTTGACCGAGGGGTGCTGAAGAATCTCCTGGTCGATCTCGGCGGGATAGATGTTGACGCCGCCGGAAATAATGACCTCGGCGCTGCGGCCAGTCAGGAACAGGAATCCGTCCTCATCAACATAGCCCATGTCGCCCATGGTGAAGAAGTCGCCCCTGTAGACGCTCGCGGTTTTTTCCGGCGCCTTGAAATAGACGGTGCCGATCTCGCCCCGCGGCAACTCCTTGCCGTTCTCGTCCTGAATCTGCAGAACGACACCCTCCGTCGGCCTGCCCACCGAACCGGGCTTTTCCACCCATTCGTCCGGAAGGACAAAGACGCCGCCGCCTTCCGTCGCGCCGTAATATTCAAAGACGACCGGACCGAGCCACTCGATTGTCTCCCGCTTCACATGCACGGGGCAGGGGGCCGCCCCGTGGAGGATCCACCTCAGCGTCGAGATGTCGTATTTGGCCCGGACCTCGGGCGGAAGAAGGAGAATGCGGTGAAGCATGGTCGGTACGACATGCGTATGCGTGATGCGCTGTTCATCGACCAGCCGAAGCATTTCCTCCGCGTCCCACTTGTCCATCAGTACCGTGCCGACGCCGGCCGAGAGCGGAAGCAGGAGATTGAGGGACAGCGGCGCCGCGTGATAGAGCGGCCCTGTCACAACAGCCAGGTCCGTGGCATTGTTGAACCGCGCCGTCTCGACCATCTTGCTGAAAAGCGACGAGGCCGCTGGCGCGCTGCCCCGGTAAACGCCCTTCGGATGACCGGTCGTGCCCGACGTATAGAGCATCTGGCTGCCGATTACAGGATCGTCGAGATTCTCGCCGGACTCGCGCGCGACCAGCGCGTCGTAAGGGGCAAAACCCTCGATTGGTCCGCCCACGGCGAGCTTTATGCGCAGACCGGACGCCGCGGTAGCGGCTTGCGTCGCCGAGGGAGCAAGCCGTATATCCGCGATAAAAGCCTTGGCCTCGCAATTGTCCACGATATAGGCGACTTCTGCAGGCGTGAGATGCCAGTTGACGGGCGTCATCCGGAATCCGGCCCGTTGACAGGCCATGACGGTTTCGACAAATTCGGGACGGTTGATGCAGAGCAGCGCCACACCATCGCCGGGTTGAAGGCCCGCGCCTCGCAACACCCTGACCAACCGGTTGGCCTGCGCATTCAACTCCGAAAAACTGCGGTTGCCTTTTTCGGATGAAATCGCGAGCCGGTCCGGCGTCTGGGCTGCGTGCCAGGCGACGATCATTCCCTTCGATACCGCGTCCTCGAACGACAGGCTTGACGCAGCTGTCATGGTTCCTCCCTGAAACGTTTTTCCCCGGTTGCCGACTCTAGCGGTCGACTTGGATGGTTTAATCATCCGTATTTTCCAAAACATTGTAATGTTTTTGCGGGAGGCTGTCGATGGTGTTGTCAGCGGAAACGGTCTTGAGGTGACCGATCCTGGTGCTTAGCATCAGGGAATTGTTGATTGCCGTTTAGAATTGACCCTGGGAGGGCAGAAATTTCCACTGAGAAGTGACCCATGTTTGAACCGGTCCCGAGCTTTGGCGAGCGGGGGATCATGGAGTGTTAGACATGGCATTATTGAGCGTTATCCGGCGGTGGTATCACCGCGACCAGATGTCGATCCGGGAGATATCCCGGCGGACGGGCCTTTCACGAAACACGCTGCGCAAGTATTTGCGATCCGAGGTGGTCGAGCCGCGTTTCCGGACACCTGACAGGCCGAGCAAGCTGGATCCTTATGCGGACCGTCTTTCAGCGTGGCTGAGGCGGGAGCTGACGCGGCCGCGCAAGCAAAAGCGCACGATCAAGCAATTGTACGCCGATCTGGTGAGCCTCGGCTATGATGGTTCGTATGGCCGGGTTGCGGCGTTTGCGCGGGCCTGGCGAGATGAGCAGCGCATCCAGCAGCAGACGAGCGGACGCGGCACTTTTGTGCCGCTCTCTTTCGCGCCGGGAGAGGCGTTCCAGTTCGACTGGAGCGAGGACTGGGCGATCATTGACGGTGTTCGCACCAAGCTTCAGGTCGCGCACTTCAAGCTCAGCTACAGCCGCGCCTTCTTCGTGCGCGCGGGATCTACGACAGTGAGACGGCAAAGCAATCGATCCAATGATCGATTGCCCGGCGAACGCGCACGGCGATCGACAAGGTCGGGCGCGGCAAGGCGCGGACAGTCAACGCGCGGTTTGCGGCGATGGTCAGCCATTACATGTTCGAGGCCGAGTTCTGCAATCCGGCAGCCGGTTGGGAAAAAGGCCAGGTCGAGAAGAACGTTCAGGATGCGCGCCATCGACTCTGGCAGCCTATACCGCATGCGGAAAGTCTGGACGGCCTGAACCTCTGGCTTGAGCAGCGATGCCGTGCGATGTGGCAGGACATCCCGCATGGCACCCAGCCCGGTTCTGTTGCTGATGCCTGGGCTGATGAAGCTGGCAGTCTGATGCCGGCGGGCCGGCCGTTCGATGGCTTCGTGGAATACGGCAAGCGGGTCTCTCCCACCTGTCTCGTGCATCTGGAACGCAATCGCTACAGTGTGCCGGCGTCGTTCGCCAGTCGTCCTGTCAGCCTGCGGGTCTATCCGGATCACTTCCTCGTTGTCGCCGAGGGCCAGGTCGTGTGCGAACACCGGCGCGTCATCGAGCGATCTCACGATGGTCCGGGGCGGACGATCTATGACTGGCGCCACTATCTCGCGGTCGTCCAGCGCAAGCCGGGCGCGCTGCGCAACGGCGCGCCGTTCCTGGAACTGCCGGACGACTTCCGGCGGCTTCAGCAGCATCTTCTGCGCACGCCGGGCGGTGACCGGGAAATGGTCGAGATCCTGGCGCTGGTGTTGCAGCACGATGAGGACGCGGTCCTGACGGCGGTGTCGATGGCGCTGGAAGCGGGCGTTGCGACCAAGACCCATATCCTGAATCTGCTGCACCGGCTGGTTGATGGCAAACCCATCAGTACACCGCCTGTGACGGCGCCGCAGGCGTTGCGCCTGGCCAGTGAGCCACAGGCAAATGTTGATCGTTACGACACGTTGCGTGCAGCCGGGGAGACCCGTCATGCGTCATGATCCAGCCAGCGGTGCGATCGTCGTCATGTTGCGCGGTCTGAAGATGCACGGAATGGCGCAGGCCGTCAGTGATCTCATGGCTCAGGGCTCGCCCGCGTTCGAGTCCGCAATCCCGATGCTGTCCCAGCTTCTGAAAGCCGAAACCGTAGAACGGGAAGTGCGGTCCGTGGCCTACCAGCTGAAGAGCGCCCGGTTCCCCGCTTACCGCGACCTTGCGGGCTTCGACTTTGCCAGCAGCGAAATCAATGAAGCCCTCGTCCGCCAGCTTCATAGGTGTGACTTTATCGATGTGGCCGACAATATCGTCCTGGTCGGCGGGCCGGGCACCGGCAAGACGCATATCGCGACGGCGCTCGGCGTGCATGCGATCGAGCACTATCGGCGCCGTGTCCGGTTCTTCTCAACCGTCGAGCTGGTCAACGCACTCGAACAGGAAAAGGCTCAAGGGCGAACCGGTCAGATCGCGAACCGTCTGATCCATTCCGATCTCGTGATCCTCGACGAGCTGGGCTACCTGCCGTTCAGCGCATCAGGCGGCGCGCTCCTGTTCCATCTGCTGAGCAAACTCTACGAGCGCACCAGCGTCGTCATCACGACCAACCTGAGCTTCAGCGAGTGGGCCAGCGTGTTCGGCGATGCGAAAATGACAACCGCGCTGCTCGATCGCCTCACCCATCACTGCGCTCGCCATTGTCCTCGGACCAATGGCGGACAATGGCTCGCCCTCGAAACCGGCAATGACAGCTTCCGGTTCAAGAACAGCTCGGCGCAGAAGCCGAAATCGAAAAAGGAGAAGGCATCATCTTGACCCGGAAATGAAACCCGAAAGATAGTCAAGAAGCGGGTCAGTTCTCGATGAAAAACCCGGGTCAGTTCTCAGCAGAAATCAACACACACTATGCATGTCCTGGATGGCGATACCGCCGAGCTTTGCCTC
>TARA_R110002051_G_scaffold20631_3_pt1 | contig 33510 bp, 37 predicted proteins | sample TARA_R110002051 | Tara Oceans TARA_R110002051 (sample SAMEA4397023) | marine metagenome | biome: Polar Biome; feature: [MES] marine water layer (ENVO:01000295) within the mesopelagic zone...; material: water (ENVO:00002006), including particulate matter (ENVO:01000060) such as...... | reverse complement strand
GGCGAACGACGTGATCAATATGACGATTGGCGAGCCGCGCCATGCGTTCCCTGCGTTCGTGGGCGACATTCTGGCGGCCAATCTGGCGTCATTCGGTAAATACCCCAACAACGACGGCACCGCTGACCTGCTGGATGCCATCACCGGTTTTCTAAAACGGCGTTATGATCTGGACCTGTCGCATGACCAAATCCTTACGCTGAACGGCACACGCGAGGGGCTATATAATGCCGCGATGGCGCTGTGTCCTGAAAGCAAAAACGGCAAGCAGCCGGTCATTTTAACGCCAAATCCGTTTTATCAGGTTTACGCGGTCGCCGCGCTTTCGGTTGGGGCCGAGCCGGTTTATGTGGCTGCTACCCCCGAAACCGGAAACTTGCCAGATTACGCGAGCCTGCCCGTGGATGTGCTCGACCGCACCGCCATCGCTTATATTTGCTCGCCCGCAAACCCACAGGGCGCCGTGGCTGACGAAACCTACTGGCGCACTTTGATCGGTTTGGCTGAAAAGCACGATTTCAAGATTTTTTCGGATGAATGCTATTCCGAGATTTACCGCGATTTGGGGCCCGTTGGCGCGCTACAAATCGCCACCGAAATGGGCGCAGATCCTGATCGGGTTTTGATTTTCCATTCGCTGTCCAAGCGGTCGAACCTGCCGGGGCTTCGGTCCGGTTTTTGCGCGGGTGGAATCGAAAGCATCAAACGTATTCGGGCGTTGCGCGCGTTTGCAGGGGCGCCCTTGCCAGAGCCGCTTCAGGCAGTGGCAACAGCGGTATGGAACGACGAAGAACATGTCATCGAGAACCGCGCGCAATACGCCGAGAAATACAAAATCGCTGACAGCATTTTTAGCGATGTGACCGGCTACGATAGCCCCACGGCGGGCTTCTTTTTATGGCTGCCCGTTGATGACGGCGAGGCGGCAGCGGTCAAGCTTTGGCAAGAAACCGGCGTGCGAGTGCTGCCGGGGGCTTATCTTAGCCGCGCCGTTGACGGGGTTAGCCCGGGCGACAGATTTATTCGGGTGGCTCTGGTCGCCCCAACACAAGAAATGCAGCGCGGGCTTACGTTGATCCGCGACTGCTTATACGGCTAAGGGAATAGATATGGCTTCTTATCAATCACGCGGACGCGACCCATTGCTCGACAGGACAACCCAAGCTGCGATTGAAAAACGCGGCAAGGAATTGTTCGGCATCTTGCTAGGTGCCGCGGGTGTTTTGGTGGCCATGATGGTCGGAAGCTATTCCGCCGCTGACCCGTCGTGGTTGTCGGCAACCGACGCACCGGTGCAAAACTGGTTGGGCCGTTTCGGGGCCTCGACCGCCGCACCGCTGATGATTGTTGTGGGCATAGGCATCTACACCTTGCCGATCATTTTGATGGCTTGGGGCTTTCGGTTTGCACGACACCACGGCGAAGAACGCGCGATGGGGCGTTTGATATTCGCACCAATCGCGATTGCCATGGCCTCGATCTATGCTGTGACACTTGCTCCCGGTCCCGCGTGGCCTGCGAATTTTGGACTTGGCGGCATGTTCGGCGACACGGTTCTGGCCGTTGTTCTGACGGTTTTGCCATTTGGCACAGGCTTTGCGGTCAAGCTGTTCTCGCTGTTATCTGGTCTCGCGTTTATGTCTGTTTTCGCGTTTGTTTTGGGGTTCACTATGCCCGAAATCAAACGGCTGGGGCGGTTTTTGTTGGTGGGATTGATCGTCGCCTATGATGCGATGCTGCGGTTGGTGGGAAAAACGGCGCTTATATCTGCAAAGGTTGCTCAGGGTGGCATGGCAAACGTGCAAGCCAAGCGTGAGCAATCCCGTCAAAACCGCGAAGAACGCGTACTGGTGGCCGCACAAGAAGAACAGGCGCAGCGCCTGATCCCGAACCCCGAACTAAAGGCGCGCGCCGCCGCGGTTGTGCGTGCGAACCCCGCCATGCCGACCCGTGCCGCCGCACCAATGCCGCACGCCGACGGACGTAAAATGCCGCCCATGTCGGCCCCAAAATCCGGCGCAATCGCAACACCTATGGTGGCTCCGATCCGGGCAGAACCAGCCGCGCAATCAGGCGGCTTTCTGTCAGGGCTTTTAAAGCGGAGCGACCCGATGCCAGAGCCGGAATTGGTTGCGGCGCATAGCTTTGCGCACGACGCCCCTGCGCTTGATGGTGATCGCGTGAAAGCCCGTATTTCCGACGCGATCAAGGCCCGCAAAAACGCCGTCGTCACCCCACCATCGATCACGCGGATCGAGCCGAAACTCACGGCAGGGCGCGGCCCGCAACCTTTGGTCTTGAACCTGCGCGACGATGACGCAGACGTGGCAGAATTGATCGAACTCGACGATGAAATGGACTTCACCACGGCCCCCCCGAACGCGCCAACGTTGCACCAACGAGCGGCCCCAAGCGTAACCCCTGATAAGGAACCAGCGGTCGCGGAATATTCAAGGGCTTCGATTCCAACACCAGAGCCGAAAAAGGTAGTGCAGCACACGTTGAAGCGCGCCGTAGTTCCATCCAAACAGGCCCAGTCCGAGGCGCAGCCAAAGCTGCAATTCGAGGATAAATATGCCGACTACGAGCACCCGCCACTTAGCTTACTGGCGAGCCCCTCCGCGATCGAGCGGCACCATTTGCCTGATGAGGCATTGGAAGAAAACGCGCGTATGCTGGAAAGCGTTCTGGACGATTACGGCGTGAAAGGCGAGATCGTCTCGGTGCGCCCCGGCCCCGTCGTGACGATGTATGAACTAGAGCCAGCACCCGGATTGAAAGCGTCGCGCGTGATCGGTTTGGCCGACGATATCGCGCGCTCCATGTCCGCGTTGTCCGCACGGGTTTCCACCGTGCCGGGCCGGTCGGTGATCGGGATCGAGCTGCCCAACGAGAAACGCGAAATGGTTGTGCTGCGCGAGATGCTTGCCGCGCGTGATTTTGGCGATAGCAACATGAAGCTGCCGCTGGCCCTTGGCAAAGACATCGGTGGCGAGCCGATCATCGCAAACCTCGCGAAAATGCCGCATCTGCTGATCGCGGGGACAACCGGGTCTGGTAAATCTGTGGCGATCAACACGATGATCCTGTCGCTGCTATACAAGCTGACACCAGAAGAATGCCGCATGATCATGATCGACCCCAAAATGTTGGAACTGTCGGTTTATGACGGCATTCCGCACCTGCTATCGCCCGTCGTAACAGACCCTAAAAAGGCAGTTGTTGCCCTGAAATGGGTCGTCGGTGAAATGGAAGAACGCTATCGCAAAATGTCGAAAATGGGCGTGCGCAACATCGACGGCTATAATGGCCGCGTAAAAGAAGCACTGGCAAAAGACGAGATGTTCAGCCGCACCGTGCAAACCGGATTTGACGACGAGACCGGCGAGCCGATTTTCGAAACCGACGAATTCACGCCCGAAGTGCTGCCTTATATCGTCGTGGTCGTCGACGAGATGGCCGATCTGATGATGGTCGCAGGCAAAGAAATCGAGGCCTGTATCCAGCGCCTCGCACAGATGGCGCGTGCCTCGGGTATTCACCTGATCATGGCGACACAGCGCCCGTCAGTGGACGTTATCACCGGTACGATCAAGGCCAACTTCCCGACGCGTATTTCGTTTCAAGTGACCTCGAAAATCGACAGCCGCACGATCTTGGGCGAAATGGGTGCCGAACAGCTTTTGGGCATGGGCGATATGCTATATATGGCGGGCGGCGGCAAGATTAGCCGGATTCACGGCCCGTTCTGTAGCGACGAAGAGGTTGAGGAAATCGTCAACTTCCTCAAAGGATTCGGTCCGCCCGAATACATGTCCGGCGTGGTCGAAGGACCGTCCGACGAGGCCGGCTCCAGCATCGACCAAGTGCTGGGCTTGGGCGATGGGTCCGACACGGAAAATGCGCTTTATGACACCGCCGTTGCGATTGTGTTGAAAGATCGCAAATGCTCGACCTCCTACATCCAGCGCAAGCTCGCCATCGGCTATAACAAAGCTGCCCGTTTGGTCGAGCAAATGGAAGACGAAGGTGTTGTGTCCTCGGCCAACCACGTCGGCAAACGTGAAATTTTGGTGCCCGAACAGCACCAGCAATACTAACCAAAATGGTGCTCGCAAGGGCGCCATTTTCCTAGGATCGTCATCAATGGCATTCAGTATTGGCATCGGTCCAAACAACCGTAAATCTTGCTATTTTGACGCGACCATGGCCGATGGTGTCAAATCCTTTTCGGTCTACAATCACATGTTCATCCCAGCGCATTTTGGTGACCCCGCGGCGGAATACAACCGCCTGACGCGCGGTGTGGCGATGTGGGATGTCGCGGCGCAGCGGCAGGTCGAAATCAGCGGGCCGGACGCCGCAACTTTGATCCAGTATCTCACGACCCGTGACATGGCCAAAACTAAAATCGGCCAAGGACGCTATGTGCCAATCTGCGACCACGCGGGCAATCTGATCAACGATCCTGTGCTGCTGATGCTGGCGCAAGATCGCTATTGGCTTTCAATCGCCGACAGCGATATAGCGCTTTGGGCCTCGGCCATCGCCGCCGAACGTGGATTGGACGTGCAGGTTTTTGAACCCGATGTTTCGCCACTGGCAGTGCAGGGCCCAAAGGCCGAAGACGTCATCGCTGCCCTTTTTGGTGATTGGGTGCGCGATCTGAAATACTTTGGATTTCAGCAAACCGATCTGGACGGCATCCCCTTGGTGTTGGCCCGTTCCGGTTGGTCCAAGCAAGGCGGCTTCGAGCTTTACCTGCAAGACGGTACACGCGGCACCGACCTGTGGGCCCGCATCAAAGCGGCAGGCAAACCGCACGGCATCGGCCCCGGGGCGCCAAACGATCTGGAACGGCTGGAAAGCGGTTTGGTCTCCTACGGCGCGGACGGGCGGTTGCAGGTGAACCCGTGCAATCCGTTTGAAATTGGGCTGGGCAAGCTTGTGGATTTCGATAAAGATGACTTTGTCGGAAAAGCCGCGCTGCAAAAGATTGCAGCCGCTGGGATCACACGACAGCGCACGGGCTTTATCATTGACGGTGGCCCTGTTTTGCACTTCGAGCAAAACCTGACAGTCAAAACCCTAAATGGCACGACGGTCGGCATCCTGTCCGAGGCAACTTTCTCACCCCGAAAGGCCGCAAACATCGGTGTCGGAATGCTGCAAACGGGTGTCTCGGATGACCTGACCGTCACCGTCGAGGGCACGGTTTGTGCCATCCATCCGCACGATCTGCCGTTTTTCTAAAACCCCGCTGGCGCGCTCGCGTGTTAACCTTTTGGGCGTCCTACGCAGATCATACCCGTGTCATACGCAAGTCATACACCCCGCATTTGCTATTTCCTGCCAAATGTTAACAAAAAACCCCGCCTGATTACTCAGACGGGGGTCTCTAGTTTTCAAAACGAGGATCGGGCTGCTTTACAGCAAACCTTCACGCTGGAGCTTTTTCCGAGCCAACTTGCGCTGACGACGGATCGCTTCTGCTTTCTCGCGTGCTTTACGCACGGACGGTTTCTCGAAATGCTGCTTAAGCTTCATCTCACGAAAAACGCCTTCACGCTGAAGTTTCTTCTTCAGAGCACGCAACGCCTGATCGACGTTGTTATCACGAACACTAACCTGCATGTGGTTTTCACCACCTCTCTAAGTTAAATTTGCAAAATTGCAGGAATTCGTCGCATAGCAAAGCCGCGTGAATTTGTCTAGTGTTGTGTTAAGCCAAGGAGACAGCCGATGACCACGACCCAGATTGAGACGCTACTTGACGCCGCTTTACCGCATGTGGCCTTTGACGGCTGGTCGCGGGCCTGCTTCCACGCCGCCGTGGATGAGGCGGGGATCGACCCTGCGACTGCGAAAATACTATGCCCACGCGGGGCCATTGATCTGGCGATCGCCTACCACAAACGCGGTGATGCGGCGATGACATCTGCGATGGCCACGGCTGATCTGACCGCGATGCGCTACTCCGAAAAGGTCGCACATGCGATCCGGCTGCGCCTTGCCGCTGAGAGCGACAAAGAGGTGGTGCGACGCGGCACGTCCTTGTTTGCCCTGCCGCATCATGCCGCAGATGGGGCCAAACTTATTTGGGGCACTGCAGATGCGATCTGGAATGCTTTGGGCGACACATCCGACGATGTGAACTGGTATAGTAAGCGGACGACTTTAGCCGCGGTCTACGGCTCTGTTGTCCTGTTCTGGCTGGGAGACACGGAAGGTGCGACCGATGGTTTCATAGACCGCCGAATTGAAAACGTGATGCAATTTGAAAAGGTTAAAGCGCAAATTAACAAGAACCCGCTACTAAAACCCTTCACTGGACCATTGGCCAAAATGATGGGCGCAATCAAGGCGCCTAGATCTGGGCCAAACCCCGATCTTCCCGGCATTTGGATCGAGGGTGACAAACGATGAAAGCTGTCGAAATCACAAAGGCGGGGGGGCCGGATGTCCTGCAACTGACCGAACGTCCCATGCCCGTCGCAAAATACGGCGAGGTTGTGATCAAAGTGGCCTATGCGGGCGTTAACCGACCCGATGCCCTGCAACGCGCGGGTCTCTATAATCCGCCTGCGACCGCCAGTGATTTACCCGGGTTAGAGGCGTCCGGCGAAGTTGTGGTCCTTGGTGATGGTGTTACAAATGTTGCGCTTGGCGATCAGGTTTGTGCGCTACTGCCAGGTGGGGGTTACGCCGAATTTGCCGCGACTCCAGCCGCCCATTGCCTGCCCGTGCCTGCGGGTCTGTCGTTGCAGCAAGCCGCCTGTTTGCCCGAAACGTTTTTCACGGTCTGGTCCAATGTGTTCATGCGCGGCGGGTTGCGCGGCGGGATGCGGTTCTTGGTTCACGGCGGCAGTTCAGGGATTGGCACAACCGCAATACAACTGGCGCACGCATTTGGGGCGCGGGTTTTTACGACCGCTGGATCTGACGAAAAATGCGCGGCCTGTTTGGCCTTGGGAGCGGAGCAATCGATCAATTACCGCGACGTCGATTTCGTCGATGTCATGCGCAACACTGGCGGTGCTGATCTGATCCTCGATATGGTCGGCGGGTCGTATATTCAGCGCAATATCAAGGCGCTCGCGGATGACGGATGCCTTGTGCAAATTGCCTTCTTGCAAGGCCCAAAAGCGGACTTGAACATGATGCAAATTATGACGCGCAGGTTGACGATCACGGGGTCCACACTGCGCCCGCAGTCGGATTTGGCCAAGGCACGTATTGCCGATCAATTGCGTGCAAAAGTCTGGCCACGGCTGGCAGCAGGGTCAATTGCACCAGTGATGGATCAGGAATTTGCTCTTGCTGACGCCGCCCAAGCGCACCGGCGGATGGAGTCTAGCGCCCATATTGGCAAGATTGTTCTCAAGGTCGCCTAATTACGCGGGGGAAAGCTTTTGTATACCGGCAGGCGCCAGCCAAACGCGATGCTGCCCGCCCGCAACACAAATGTCGCAGCGGCACATATCAACAGGCTCTCAGGTTGCGTCAGCCCCAGTTGCAAGGCGATCAGCGCACTCGCGGCCCCGGCAAAAGCGCAGGTAACGTAAAGCTCGCCTTGACGCAAAACAAGCGGCACCTCGTTGCAGACCACGTCGCGCATCAACCCGCCAAAACTTCCTGTCGTAATGCCCATAATGATAACAATCGCTTGGGGTTGATCCATGCTAAGTGCCACGCCGACGCCTGCAGGCACCGCCACGGCAAGCGCTGCGGCATCCAGCCAGACGATACTACGTGCGCGGCTTTCAAGCAGGTGCGCGGTGAAAAATACCAGTATCGCCGCCGCCGCTGCGACCCCGATTATCATCGGGTTTTGAACCCAAAATACCACCTCGCGGTTTAGAATTATATCGCGGACTGTGCCGCCGCCTACCGCCGTCAGGCTTGCGACAAATATAAATCCGATCACGTCCAACTGCGCGCGGCTTGCGACCAGGGCTCCCGTCAGTGCAAAAATAAAAACCGCTCCGTAGTCGAGCGCCATCAAAAATGTCATGGCTTGTATGGCTCCATGCCTGCGCGGGCCAATTCATCCGCGCGCTCGTTCTCGGGGTGCCCCGCGTGGCCCTTGACCCATTCCCATTTCACATCATGAGCCTGCGTCGCGGCATCAAGCCGTTTCCACAGGTCTTCGTTTTTCACCGGCTTATTGGCGGCCGTTTTCCAGCCACGCTTTTTCCAACCGAAAATCCACGATGTTATTCCGTCTTTGACATAGGAGCTGTCGGTCACAATGGTCAGTTTAGTGGTCGATTTGAGTGCCTCAAGCGCGGAAATAGCAGCCATCAATTCCATCTTGTTATTGGTTGTATGGGCTTCACCGCCGAATAATTCGCGGGTTTTTACAACCGTATCGCCGTCGCGCGCGATCATCAGCGCACCCCAACCGCCGGGTCCGGGATTGCCGGAACATGCACCGTCCGTATACGCAAATAATTCAGCCATTTTTGCGAGCCTTTACCGCGACATAGGGGTCGTCGGTGCCAGCGCAACCAACTTCGTGATCCTGTATAGTTTCAAGCACTGCAAAACCGGCATCAGTCAGTAAACGGTGCAGTTCTTCGACCGATACATAGGTGTAAAGCCGGTCAATTTTGTCGCGCGCCTCGCCAGTGCCGACCTTCATTGCGACATGCAAAATGCCGCGGCTTCGTAGGGCAGTTGCAAGTGCCGCAAAAATGCGCGGCAGGTCCTTGCGCGGGGCGTGGAGTAGCGAAAAATTCGCCCAGACCCCGTCATAGGCCGCGACCATATCCACCTCGTCAAAAGCCAACAATCGCGCACCGATATCGTGGGTGTTATTGGCAAGATTGACCATGCCTTTTGACGCATCCACAGGGTCGGGGTGGTGGCCCGCGTCACGCATGTGCCGCGACGCGCGCCCTGGGCCGCAACCCAGATCAAGCACATGTGCGTGGGCAGGCAGCAACGCCATGAATGACTGGAGCAAGGCCCCCGCAGAGCCGGTGTTGGTCAGGTTCGCATAGCGTTCAGCTGCACCATCATAGAAGGCAATTGTTTTTTCGTCGGGCATCAAATGACCACCAAAAGCAGGCTCGCGACTACAATCGCAGTTAGCAAAGTCCGCAAATGCATCCACCACACAGGGGCCAAACCTTGTCGCCAGAAATACCAGTCGAGCAAAAGCAGCCCCAGAAAGCCGAAGATCAGGTTCATCGCGGCCGTCACAGGTCCGCCACTTGTCATCAAGAACGCCCAAGCTGCGGGTATCACCGAAAGGATATAAGCGGATGCCCCTTGGCTTTTAACCGCAAACCCAAACAGCACACCCGACATGAACGATAGGATGACAGTGCCGTAGAATAATTGGATATAAGGCCCCGCAAAACGTCCGCCCACTGTCATTTGGGTCCAGTTTGCCAGCGGTGGATATAGCACGTTCACTGCACCCCAAAGAAACGGAATCAGCCCTGCAAGGCTTAAATAAAGCGCCGCTTTTGGGATGCGGTTCATGCTGGAGCCCGCAATACACGCGGCACTTTGAACTCGATATTTTCGACCGCTGTTTCTACCATTTCGACCGTCACGTCGTAGCGGTCGCGGAATGCGTCAATCACTTCGTTAATTAAGACTTCCGGCGCGGAGGCCCCCGCGGTAATCCCCATCGATGTGATGCCGTCGAGCGCGCGCCAGTCAATATCTGTTGCCCGTTGAACCAGTTGCGCATAGGCACAGCCCGCGCGCGCACCAACCTCAACCAAGCGCCGTGAATTCGACGAATTGGGTGCACCTACAACTAGCATCGCGTCGCATTTGGGCGCCATCGCCTTGACCGCTTCTTGGCGGTTGGTTGTGGCATAGCAAATGTCTTCTTTATGTGGCCCGACGATAGCTGGGAACCGGACATTCAGGGCCGCGACAATGTCTACCGTATCATCAACCGACAGCGTGGTCTGTGTCACAAACGCAAGCTTTGCAGGATCGCGCGGGGTGACGGTTGCCACGTCTGCCACGGTCTCGACCAGAAGCACCTCGCCATCCGGCAACTGGCCCATCGTGCCAATGGTTTCAGGGTGCCCTGCATGTCCGATCATAATCATTTGAAGACCCGCGTCGGCATGGCGCTGCGCCTCGATATGCACTTTGGACACCAGCGGGCAGGTCGCATCGACATAGACCATATTACGGGCTTCGGCCGCACTTGGCACCGATTTGGGCACGCCGTGCGCCGAAAAGATCACGGGCCGGTCAGGCGGGCATTCGTCTAGCTCTTCTACAAAAACCGCTCCCTTGTCGCGCAATCCGTCGACCACGAATTTATTGTGCACAATTTCGTGACGTACATAGACCGGCGCACCCCACTTTTCGATCGCCATTTCGACGATCTTGATGGCACGGTCCACACCTGCACAAAAACCGCGCGGTGCGGCAAGGTATAGGGTAAGGGGTTGTTTGGTCATTGGCGGCTCCGACTGATGCGCTAGACCTAAGGTGCGACGCCCGCCGCGTCCAGAGCAGGCGCATGACCAATGTGCAAATGGCTGGGCATTGCCCAGCCAATCGCCTTAGTCTTCGCCGCTTTCGGGACCCGAATCTTCTGCCCGTGTTGGCCTGCCCACGACATCGCGCAACTCATCAAGTTCGATAAAGTTGTCAGCCTGACGGCGAAGTTCATCTGCAATCATCGGTGGTTGGCTTCTGATGGTGGACACGACCGAAACGCGCACACCCTTACGTTGTAATGCTTCCACAAGTGGACGGAAATCGCCGTCGCCCGAAAAGATCACAGCGTGGTCGATGTGAGGTGCAAGTTCCATCGCATCGACAGCAAGTTCGATGTCCATGTTGCCTTTGACTTTACGCCGACCCATGCTGTCGGTGTATTCTTTGGCCGGTTTTGTCACCATCGTGAAGCCATTGTAATTAAGCCAGTCAACCAGCGGACGAATTGGCGAATACTCGTCATTTTCCAAAAGCGCAGTGTAATAAAATGCACGAAGCATCTTGCCGCGGCGCATAAATTCCGCGCGTAGTAGCTTGTAGTCGATATCAAACCCAAGCGATTTCGCCGCTGAATATAGGTTTGATCCATCTATGAAGAGCGCAAGACGCTCGTTACGATAAAACATAAGAATTCCTTCCGAATAAGTGTCCCTAGGGTGTTCGTAAAGTTGCGAGTGGTGTAAAAATTGAGAGACGCTTCCAATGTAAGGTTATTGTATCATGTCACAAGCCCTCCCTACAGCCCAAGACGGCAATTATGCGCTGATCGCCCTTGGTAGCAACGCTGCGACGGCAATGGTTACCGCGAGGGAAGCTGTACTAAAGGGTATGATTAGGTCCGGTTTGGCACTGGGTGGAATTCCCGTTAAAAGCGAGTTATATGCGACACCTGCATTCCCTGCGGGTGCGGGGCCCGATTTTGTAAATGCAGTGATTCGTGTGCAGACTGACATGGATGCCGATGCGATTATGGCTGCGTTGCACGTGATCGAAGCAGAGGCTGGTCGCACGCGGTCTGTCAGATGGGGACAACGCACGTTAGATCTCGATTTGATCGGGCTTGGCGGGCAGGTTTTGCCGGATAAAAAGACGCATCAGTTCTGGCGCGACTTGCCGCCCGCCCAGCAGATAAAAAGCACACCAGATCAATTGATTGTCCCGCACCCGCGCATGCAGGACCGTAGTTTCGTCTTGGTGCCGCTCGCTGATGTCGCCCCCGATTGGGTGCATCCGGTGTTAGAGTTGACCGTCACGCAGATGCGAGACGCTCGTCCAGAGGTTGAGCGTGCCAGTGTGAAGCTAATCTGACCGCCTGTAACCACTTGTCATTTGGGTGAAATGGGCATAATGCAAGCCTTTCTGAAGTCATGTCCGATTGATTGGAGTACGCCAATGGCCCGCGTTACCGTAGAAGACTGCGTCGATAAAGTTCCTAACCGTTTTGAGCTTGTGATGCTTGCGGCACATCGTGCTCGCGAAATCTCTGCTGGATCGCCTGTAACTGTTGCGCGCGACAACGATAAAAACCCGGTAGTGTCCCTGCGCGAGATCGCAGAAGAGACCCAAGGTGCCGATGATCTACGTGAGCGCATGATCGAAGCGAATCAGACACAGATCGAAGTTGACGAGCCGGAAGAGGACAGCATGTCCCTTTTGATGGGCGCTGAAACCGACAAACCGGCCGACGACGATATGTCCGAGGAAAAGTTGCTTCGCGCCTTGATGGATGCGCAAGGCCAGCGTTAAGAGCGACTAAAACATAGGCGCAGGACCAGATGAGCACGACAGCAGATGATCTGATCGCACTGGTCCGCACCTACAACCCTCGCCTGAACGAAGCGCTATTGCGCGACGCCTTTGCCTTTGGCGAAGAGATGCACGAGGGGCAGTTCCGGCATTCTGGCGAAAAATATTTTATGCACCCGATTGCGGTGACCTCCATTCTTGCCGAACAGCAAATGGATGACGCTACGCTTGTCACAGCGCTGTTGCATGACACCATCGAAGACACCAAAGCGACCTATGCCCAAGTCGCCCAACGGTTTGGCCGCGAGATCGCTGATCTGGTCGATGGCGTCACCAAGCTGACTAACCTGCAGTTGACAAGTACCCAGACAAAGCAGGCCGAAAACTTTCGTAAATTGTTTATGGCCACCAGCCGTGACCTGCGTGTGACACTGGTGAAGCTGGCCGACCGATTACATAATATGCGCACGATCAAATCTATGCGGCCCGAAAAGCAGGTTCAAAAAGCGCGTGAAACGATGGATATTTATGCGCCGCTTGCAGGCCGTATGGGTATGCAGTGGATGCGCGAAGAGCTAGAGGATTTGGCGTTCAAGGTGCTGAACCCCGAAGGGCGCAATTCGATCATCCGTCGCTTTATTACGCTGCAACGCGAAACCGGCGATGTGATCGAAAAGATCACCGCTGACATGCGCGTCGAGTTGGAAAAAGCGGGCATTGTCGCCACGGTGATCGGGCGCGCGAAAAAACCCTATTCGATCTGGCGAAAGATGGAAGAAAAGGACCTGTCTTTCAGCCGCCTGTCCGACATCTACGGGTTCCGCGTGTTGACCGCGACAGAGGCCGATTGCTACCGCATTCTGGGCGCAATCCACCAACGTTGGAAATCCGTACCGGGGCGGTTCAAGGACTATATCAGCCAACCGAAATCAAACGGCTACCGTTCCATTCACACGACCGTGTCAGGGCGGGATGGTAAGCGCGTCGAAGTCCAGATACGCACCCGCGAAATGCACGAAGTGGCCGAAACTGGCGTGGCCGCGCATTGGTCTTACAAGAACGGCGAACGGGTCGAAAACAGGTTTGCCGTTGATCCGGTCGCCTGGATTTCTAAGCTGACAGAGCGGTTGGATGACAGCCATGATCACGACGATTTCCTAGAGACCGTCAAGCTGGAAATGTATCAAGACCAAGTGTTTTGTTTTTCGCCCAAGGGTGATGTGATTAAGTTACCGCGTGGGGCTACTCCGATTGATTTCGCCTATGCGATCCATACGCGGATTGGGTCGGCCTGTGTCGGTGCAAAAGTTGACGGGATGCGCGTGCCTTTGTGGACACGGCTGAAAAACGGACAATCGGTCGAAATTGTTACGGCGGAAGGGCAGACACCGCAATCTACTTGGATTGATATTGCGGTAACGGGGCGTGCCAAAACGGCGATCCGGCGGTCCTTGCGCGAGGAAGATCGTGAACGCTATGTGAAACTGGGCCGCGAACTGGCGCGGGTCGCGTTTGAAAACATCGGTAAAAAAGCAACTGAAAAGGCCTTGCGCACCGCGGCGAAGGCGATGGCCCTTGAAGACGCCGACGAGATGCTAGCGCAACTTGGGTCTGCGGAACTGACCGCTCGCGAAATCGTGCGCGTGATCTATCCGCAGTTGGTGGAAAAGCAGGGCAATGAAATTGATGAAAAGCGCGCGGTTATTGGTCTTGAGGCGGATCAAAATCACCAGCGCGCGGGCTGCTGCCAGCCTGTCCCGGGCGAACGGATCGTTGGTATCACTTTCCGCGGGCAGGGCGTTGTAGTGCACGCAATCGATTGTGAAGCCTTGGCCGACTTCGAAGATCAACCCGACCGGTGGATCGACTTGCATTGGCAAGAGGGCACGCATAGGTCAGTTAATACAGTGACATTTGATGCGACCATTACAAACGACGCCGGTGTTCTAGGGCGGATTTGCACGCTGATCGGTGAACAGAATGCGAATATCTCGGATCTGAAGTTTATCGACCGCAAGCCCGACTATTTTCGGCTGCTAATCGACGTTGACCTGCGCGATCGGGAACATTTGCATCGCGTATTAACCGCTCTTGAGGCAGATAGCAGTGTATCTGCACTGGAACGGCACAGAGACCCCGGACTGGCCAGCGCCATTCAGCGGTAAACACGATAAGAGGACAAAGCGGTTGGTTTTTAAACGCAGGGATAGGCGCACATTGGCCGAGATCGTTGGTCGGTCGCTTTATCCCCGTGGTGGCTGGGCGCGTGCATTCGAATACGTCAAACACCGCGTGCGCCGCTTGCCCGATACGCCAGAGAAAATATCGCGCGGGATATGGGCGGGCGTTTTTACGTCTTTCACCCCGTTCTTCGGGCTGCACTTTGTTGTGGCGGCGCTTATTGCCAAAGTCATGCGCGGTAATCTCCTCGCGTCGTTGCTGGCGACTTTTTTTGGCAATCCGCTGACTTATTTGCCGATTGCAATCTCATCACTGACAGCGGGGCATTTCCTGTTGGGCACGCGGCCTGCAAACGGTGCGCTCGACACCTCTCTGGGCGATAAATTTGCAGGGGCATGGGCCGATCTCTGGCAGAATTTTCTGGCCATTTTTACAACCCAAAAGATGGATTGGCACAAGCTGTCGCTGTTTTACGACGAGGTGTTCTTTCCGTATATGATTGGTGGGATCATCCCCGGCGTCGTTGCTGCGACCGTGTGTTACTATGTGTCCGTGCCGCTTATCAGTGCCTATCAGAATCGCCGTCGCAAGGTGCTGCGCGCCAAGCTGGACCAGTTAAAGAAAAAATCCACGCCAGCGGATGACCTTTTATAAACTTCGCGCTAGGTTTTAAGCAGACGCATTCAAAAGGACCGCCGCTATGACAAACGACCGCCTGCGCCTTGGGGTAAACATTGACCACGTGGCAACAGTGCGAAATGCACGCGGCGGCTCGGTGCCGGACCCCGTGCGCGCGGGTGTGATTGCGCAGCAAGCGGGCGCAGATGGCATCACAGCGCACCTTCGCGAAGATCGGCGCCACATTGTCGACGCGGATATCGACGGGTTGATGGCGGCCCTGAATATCCCGCTGAACTTCGAGATGGCCGCAACGGCCGAGATGCAGGCGATTGCGCTGCGCCACAAACCGCACGCCATCTGTTTGGTCCCCGAAAAGCGTGCAGAGATTACAACAGAAGGCGGATTGGAGGTCGCGAGACAAGACAACGTGCTGGCCAAATACATTGCGCCTTTTGTTGCAGCGGGCAGTCGGGTGTCGATGTTTATAAGTGCCGACGAGGCACAGGTCGCGGCCTGCGCGCGCATTGGCGCCCCCGTGATTGAATTGCATGCAGGGGCCTATGCCGACGCATGGGCCGAGGAACGCTGGTCGGACAGGGATTCAGAACTATCCAAGATCACAGACATGGCGGCCTATGCGCATGAGTTGGGCCTCGAAGTGCATGTGGGCCACGGCCTGACTTATGACAGTGTCGGGCCGATCGCGGCCTTGCCTCAGGTGGCCGAGTTGAACATCGGGCACTTTATCATCGGCGAGGCGATTTTTCTGGGACTTGGCCCCGCAATCGCTGAAATGCGCCGGCATATGGATGCTGCGCGGTCATGATTGGGGCGGTGCAATCACCTTTGGGCTTTCACGGCTCGATATACTCACAGCGAGGCTTTGATGATTAAACACGTCGTTATGCTCCATCTGCGGTCAGATTATGATCCCGCAGAACTGGCCAATGCAATGGCCGGCTTTGACGGGCTCGAGATTTCGGGTTTCACCGACTTCACCCACGGTCCGAACAGGGATGTGGAAAACAAGACGCCGGATTACCCCCATGGGTTTATCTGCACGTTCAACGATCTCGATGCGCTGCGGCGCTATCAAGCGGATCCCGCACATCAAGCGCTTGGCCTACGGCTTAAGGCGCTTTGTGAGGGTGGCGCTGCGGGCATCATGGTTATGGACCTCGAGGTTTGATGCGCAGGTTGGGGCGCGCATGATACTTGGGATCGGCACGGATCTAGCAAATATTGACCGGATATCGGGTACTCTTGCGCGTTTTGGCGACAGGTTTCGCAACCGCGTGTTTACCGATATCGAACAAGCCAAGGCCGAGCGTCGCCGCGATGTGGCGGGTACTTACGCCAAGCGTTGGGCCGCAAAAGAGGCCTGCTCCAAGGCGCTGGGCACCGGCCTCGCGATGGGAATCTCATGGAAAGACATGTCCGTGACAAACCTGCGCAGCGGGCAACCAACGATGCAGGTTACCGGCTGGGCCAAAGCGCGGCTTGATCAAATGACGCCTGAGGGGCACCGTGCGGTTATTCACGTAACTTTGACCGATGATCACCCGTGGGCGCAGGCATTTGTGCTGATCGAGGCCTTGCCGATAGACGCATAGGTTGACAGGGCAGGGCGCTGCGCGCATGTAGCCTTCTAGCGGCAAACAAAGGATGACGATTATGGCTGAAACGACGGGCTTCATGGCGAGTGTGAAAGAAACGGTCAAGACTGTTGTCTACGCGCTGTTGATTGCTGGTGTGTTTCGGACTTTATTCTTTCAACCTTTCTGGATTCCATCGGGCTCGATGAAAGACACACTGCTGATCGGTGATTTTCTTTTTGTGAACAAAATGGCGTACGGGTATTCTTATGCGTCCTGTCCGTCGATCCGTATTGCGGCCGTGGGCATTGATATCGGTGCAGATGATTTTTGTGGTGCGTTCAAAGATGCGGACACGCGGTTGTTCGGCTCGGACCCGCAAGTCGGCGATGTGGTGGTCTTTCGTCATCCTGTGACGGGCCGCGACTTTGTCAAGCGCCTGATCGGTACGCCCGGTGACCGCATTCAGATGAAAGACGGACTGCTGTATATCAACGATGTTGCGGTCAAAATCGAAGAGGCAGAGCCGTTCGTGGAGCCGTATGGGTTTCAAGGGCCGCAGCGCAACGAGACCCGCTGTTCAAATGGCGCAGTTGGCGAAGGGGCTGCGTGCATCAAAGAGCGCCAGTATGAAACCCTGCCAAACGGCGTACGCCATTCCATCTTGAATATTGGCGACCGCCAGCTTGATAATACCGGCGTGTTCACCGTGCCAGAAGATCAGTTCTTTTTCATGGGCGACAATCGCGACAATTCGACCGACAGCCGTGTGCCGCAGCAATTGCGCGGTGTCGGGTTTGTGCCGCGCGAAGATATCGTAGGCCGCGCGGACCGCATTATGTTCTCCTCTGCAGGTAGCTCGATGTTGGCATTTTGGACGTGGCGCTCGGACCGTTTCTATAAGGCTGTTGAGTGAAATTATCCGCTGACCTTCGGGCCTTTTGTGGGCGTCTGGGCTATGACTTTGCCAAGCCCGACTTTCTTGTGCGTTCTGTTACCCATTCGTCGATGGTCTCACCGCATCGCGACGACAACCAGCGGCTAGAATTCTTGGGCGACCGCGTTCTGGGACTTGTGATGGCCGAGGCCCTGCTAACCGCCGACCCAAGTGCCCCCGAAGGTTTACTTGCTCCGCGCTTTAACGCCCTTGTGCGCCGTGAAGCCTGCGCAGATGTCGCCCGCCAAATTGATTTGGGCGCAGTGCTGAAACTGGGACGCTCGGAGATGAAATCAGGCGGGCGGCGCAAAGAGGCCCTGCTTGCAGACGCGATGGAAGCGGTAATCGCAGCGGTCTATCAGGACGGCGGGTTCGAGGCGGCGCGCCGCGTGATTTTGCACCTTTGGGGTAAACGCGTGGGCGATGTGGCCGATGACGCTCGCGACGCAAAAACATCGCTACAAGAATGGGCGCAGGCGCGCGGCGAAGTGCCGCCGCAATACCTCGAAGTGGCCCGCACAGGCCCCGATCACCAACCGATTTTCACCATCGAGGTCCGCTTGGCCTCTGGTCCATCTGAACAGGCAACAGCAGGCTCCAAACGCCACGCCGAACAGGCCGCTGCCGCCGCATTATTGCAGAAAGTAGAACAGTCATGACTGACGCGCCCACCAAAGCAGGCTTTGTGGCCCTGATTGGCGAGCCCAACGCGGGCAAGTCGACGCTGTTGAACAAAATGGTCGGCGCAAAAGTGTCGATCGTGACCCATAAGGTGCAAACCACCCGCACCCGCATTCGTGGCGTCGCCATCGAAGGGAATTCGCAACTGGTTTTCGTCGACACCCCCGGCCTGTTCAAACCGCGCCGGCGCCTTGACCGCGCAATGGTCAAAGCGGCTTGGGGTGGGGCCGCAGACGCAGATGTTGTTGTGCTGATGATAGAAGCGCACCGTGGACGGTCCGAGGGCGTGAAAGCCATTATCGAACGTTTGAAAGAACATGCTGGCAATTCACCGATAGCCCTTGCGATCAACAAAATCGACAAGGTGAAAACCGATAAACTTTTGGGCCTCGCCGAGGAAATGAACGAAGCGTTTCCATTTGTGCAAACCTTTATGATCTCGGCTGAACGTGGGCACGGAACGGATGCGCTGCGTGAATGGCTGTCGCATCAATTGCCCGAAGGTCCGTGGCTTTATCCCGAAGATCAAATCGCCGATCTGCCTTTGCGCATGATTGCTGCTGAAACAACGCGTGAAAAATTGACTCTGCGCTTGCATCAGGAATTACCCTACCAGTTAACCGTCGAGACCGAGAACTGGGAAGACCGCAAAGACGGCTCCTGCCGGATTGACCAGATCATTTATGTCATGCGCGACGGGCACAAAGGCATCGTGCTGGGTAACAAAGGCGAGACAATCAAAGCAATCAGCACCGCCGCGCGCATCGAGCTGGAAGAGTTTCTTGATCGCCGTGTGCATTTGTTTTTGCAAATCAAAGTGCGACCGAACTGGCTGGAGGAATCCGAGCGCTATTCTGAAATGGGTCTCGATTTCAAAGATGGCAATGCATGAGACTAACTGCGGACCTCTGGGTTTCCGCATATTTGACGCGGTTACGACTGATCGAAATTCCGGCCTTCATTGTGAAGCGCGGCGACGCGACAGCAGGGGCCGTTTTGGTGAAGCTCAACACACTTGACGGGCAGGCCCGCTGCTTTCAACGCTCATTTGACCTGATGTCGGGCGACCGCAAATGGGTGGTTCTTGTCGAGGGCGACGAGGCGTTAGTTGATCAATCTGTCGCCAAACAGTGCGGTTTTGACCCCGATCTTTGGGTGATCGAAGTCGAGGATAAACAGGGACGACATCTGTTGGATGAAATTGGTTTAGAATGAGCATTGGGAGCAAAGCGAGGTGGGGGGTCCGCGTATGATCGCATGGTCCGATGAGGGCGCCCTTTTATCCGCTCGCCCACTTGGCGAGACGTCAATGATTATCGACGTTTTGACACCGCAATATGGCCGCCATGCGGGTGTTGTGCGTGGCGGAGTCAGTCGGAAAATTGCCCCGCATTTGCAACCCGGTGCGCAGCTGGCGCTGACGTGGAAGGCGCGGTTGAACGAGCATATCGGGTCATTCACCGTTGAACCGATCCGCAGCCGCGCAGCACAAGCGATGGGTGACCGCCTCGGGCTTGCGGGATTGAACGCGATCTGCGCGCTGTTGTTACGGGTCCTGCCTGAACGCGAAGCGCATTTGCCGCTTTATCATCGCACCATCGCACTGTTGGATTTGCTTGGACAATCTGATGTTTGGCCGCTGGCCTATTTGCGGTGGGAGCAGGCATTGCTGGAGGAAATGGGATTTGCGATGGACCTGTCGGCCTGCGCGGTGCGGGGCGTCAACGAGGATCTGGCCTTTGTGTCGCCGCGCACTGGCCGTGCGGTCAGCCGCGAAGCAGCCGGTGAATGGGCAGACCGTTTGCTACCATTACCACCCGTTCTGGCGGGCAAAGGCGACGCGGACAACGCGGAAATTGTGACAGCACTTGGTACCACGGGGTTTTTCATTGAAAACCGATTGATCAAAAGCCTAGGCGACCGCCCTATGCCTGCCGCGCGGCAACGTCTGATCGATGCGATCGGGCGGCAGGGGACCTAATCCAACAAGCGGCGCGCAATAACCTGTGCCTGAATTTCGGCTGCACCTTCGAAAATATTGAGAATGCGTGCATCACATAAAATCCGGCTGACTTTGTATTCCAGCGCAAAACCGTTGCCCCCGTGGATTTGTAGTGCATTGTCGGCGCAGGCCCATGCCACGCGCGCGCCAAGCAATTTGGCCATGCCAGCCTCCAAGTCGCAGCGCCGGTCATTGTCTTTCTCATGGGCACTAAAATAGGTCAGCTGGCGAGCAATCATAATCTCGACAGCCATCATCGCCAGTTTGCCAGATACGCGCGGGAAATCGATCAAAGCCCTGCCAAATTGCTTGCGGTCGGTGGCGTATTGCATCCCGACGTCCAGCGCAGAGGCCGCGACACCGATCGCACGGGCGGCAGTCTGGATGCGGGCAGACTCGAACGTCTGCATCAGCTGTTTGAACCCTTTGCCAGTCTGCCCGCCAAGCAGGTTCTCGCCCTTGACTTTGAACCCGTCAAACGCCAGCTCGTATTCTTTCATCCCGCGATAGCCCAGCACTTCGATTTCGCCACCGGTCATTCCGTCCGTCGGGAACGGATTGGCCTCGTCGCCGGGCGTTTTCTCGGCCAAGAACATCGACAGACCTTTGTAGTCAGTGGTGTCCGCGTCTGTGCGAGCCAGAAGGGTCATCATGTGCGTGCGTGCGGCGTGGGTGATCCATGTCTTGTTGCCGGTAACTTGCCAGTCGTCACCGGTTTTGACCGCGCGGGTGCGCAAACTGCCAAGATCGGACCCGGTATTGGGTTCGGTAAAAACCGCTGTCGGCAATGTCTCGGCACTGGCCAGCCGCGGCAACCATTTCTGCTTTTGCTCCTCGGTGCCGCCGCATAGAATCAATTCGGCGGCAATTTCGGAGCGGGTACCAAGTGATCCCACGCCAATATAGCCGCGCGACAATTCCTCTGACACCACACACATTGATGATTTCGACAGGCCGAACCCGCCGTATTCTTCTGGGATCGTTAAGCCAAAGACACCCATTTCGGCCAACTCCTCGATGATCTGCATCGGGATCAACTCGTCCTTAAGATGCCAGTCGTGTGCAAATGGCTCTACTTTTTCAACGGCAAAACGGCGGAACTGCTCGCGGATCATTTCCAGTTCGTCATCAAGACCGGACGCGCCGACCGTAATTTTGGCGGCGTGTTCCTGCATCAATGCAACGAGACGGGTGCGGGCTGCTTGGGTGTTGGCCGCACCGATGAATGCGGCGATATCCGCAGGCATCGTAGCAGTGACACCCATATCATGCAGGCGGATCATCTCGCCTTGGTTCATCTGGATGCCGCCGTAAACTTGGGCGAGGTACTCACCAAATGCGATCTGGTGGATTAGCTGCTCGATCTCGCCAAATTTTGCGTCAGCGGTCAGGCGGGTGGCCCAAGCCTGCATTTGATGCAGCGCTTGGGTATATGTGGCCAGCCATGCGACACCGTGTGCCGCGGTCTGATTGGCCTCGATCAAACCGCTAGAGATGCGGCCATCGTCCGTGACAGTCTCGCGCAGGTTTTCTTTGGCCGCAGATAGGACCGCGTCGATGACAGGCAGCGCGCGCGCAGTGGTTTGCATTAAGTTTTCCACAAGGGGGCTTGATGTCATTGTCAGGTCCTGTCCGTCATGTGCCATTAGGTGTCTCCGGTATTATGCAGGTGCAGAGATATAACCTTCGCAACTGCAGCGCAACATTCATATCAAGTATTGAACAAATTTGAACAAAAGTGTCGCGATGGAAAGTGAGTGCATCTTGTTGGGCCTCGCCGTAACAAGGGCCATGGATAGTATTTTCATTCTCGTCACCCCGCAGTTCTTGACCTACGCGATCCTTGTCGGACTGTTCGCTGGGGTGATCAAGGGCATGGTCGGCTTTGCGATGCCAACAATTCTGATATCGGGGCTGTCGACGTTCCTGTCTCCTGAACTAGCACTCGCGGGGCTGATACTACCAACACTGGTCTCAAACGGAATGCAGGCATTTCGGCAAGGATTTGGCGAGGCTTGGGCGTCGATCAAAAGGTTTCGGGTCTTTCTGATCGCGGGCGGTGTGGTTTTGGCCAGCAGTGCGCAATTGGTACGAGTGCTGCCGCCCGAGGCCATGTTCATGATTATCGGGTTTGCAGTTTCGGGTTTTGCCCTGATGCAATTGGCAGGGTGGCAGCCAAAATTGCCGGAAAAATCTAACAGACTCGAGGCGGGGATCGGGGCGTTCGCCGGTTTCATAGGCGGGTTGTCGGGGATATGGGGTCCGCCAACTGTCGCATATCTTGTGGCAAAGGATACTCCCAAAGCTGAGCAAATTCGGGTGCAGGGCGTAATCTTTGGGCTAGGTGCAGTTGTGTTGTTGTTTGCGCATATGAAGTCAGGTGTCGTGACATGGCAAACCTTGCCGTTTTCTGCGCTGCTGGTCGTGCCTGCGGTTGCGGGGGTGCTGATCGGCTTCCAGCTTCAGGACCGGATCGATCAACAACAGTTCAAACATCTGACATTGATTGTGCTGTTCATTGGCGGTTTAAACCTGATCCGGCGCGGGGTGATGGGGTAATACCATCCTACGACGAAAGGGTCTCAAACCCGCAGATCGTGGCCAGTTCGGGTACTTGGGACGGGGGCAGAACTTCAAAAGTTGTGCGGTATAGCACCAAGGTTCCCTGCATGGCCTGCATCTGCCAGATGCCAGTAACCAACTCGTAGTCGAAATCGAATTGGTAAAACGTCAACGAAGGATCCAATCCCGATATCCGGCTTTCAAACGTCTGCGCGATGGTGCCCTGATCACCCATCGGCGGATGGCTTATCACAATTCTTACGTCGTCGATGCCGGCGGGGTTCAGCGCACGCGCCTTGACGCCAAAGCCGATCCCGATCACCGCGGGCACACGGCGCTTGGTCGACACAAATGGCGGATCAACCGCAATCAGATGCGTCGTGCCAGCCACGGTTCCAGGGGCCTTGCTGACACCCGCTGTGGGCGGCGCGCAGATAACCCCCGCTTCAAAGTGGGTGATTTTTGCGCCCAGCTTGTCAGGTTCGGCCTGTGCCAGCATAGCAACAGGCATCAGATAAAAGAAAAAGGTGCACCACTTCATGGGATGCACCTTAACAGTCTTTGCGCTGTCGAAAAGCGACTAGCCGATTGCCGCAGCCTTCACGTCGTCATCGATATAGGGGACGTATTTTTCAAAGTTGTCGCTAAACATCCCCACCAACTTGGCCGCTTGCGCGTCATACGCCACCTTGTCGGTCCATGTGTCGCGCGGGTTTAATAATGTGGCATCAACACCGTCACAGGTCATAGGGACTTCAAACCCGAAATTTGGGTCTTTGCGGAACGTATTTTCAACCAGCGTGCCATCAAGCGCTGCCGTCAGCAAAGCACGGGTCGCCTTGATCGGCATCCTTGATCCCGTGCCATATGCGCCACCCGTCCAGCCCGTGTTCACCAGCCAGCAAGTCGCACCGTGAGATGCGATCTTTTCGCGCAGCAGGTTGCCATAAACTTCGGGGCGGCGTGGCATGAACGGCGCGCCAAAGCAGGTCGAGAATGTCGGCTCCGGCTCGGTCACGCCGCGCTCTGTTCCCGCAACCTTGGACGTGAAACCGGACAAGAAATGATACATGGCCTGCGCCGGCGTCAACCGACTGATCGGGGGCAACACGCCAAACGCATCACAGGTCAGCATGATGATGTTCTTGGGATGGCCGCCAAGGGCCGTTTCAGACGCGTTACCAATATAGTTCAACGGATATGCACAGCGCATATTTGCTGTCAGACTATCGTCATCAAAGTCCAGATCGAAAGTCTCCGGATCAAAGATCATATTCTCGATGACTGTATGCGGCATTGATGTCGTGGCATAGATTTCCGGCTCGGCAGTTGGGTCCAGACCGATGGTCTTGGCATAGCATCCGCCCTCGAAATTGAAGGTGCCGCGATCCGACCAGCCATGCTCGTCATCTCCGATCAACACGCGCGACGGATCCGCAGACAGGGTGGTCTTGCCTGTGCCCGAGAGGCCAAAGAAAACAGCCGTGTCAACAGGGTTGCCCGGCGCGTGGTTGGCCGAACAATGCATTGGCATAATGCCTTTTTCAGGCAACAGATAGTTCAGCAACGAAAACACCGATTTCTTGTTCTCACCCGCGTATTCGGTGCCCCCGATCAAGATCAGCTTGGCATCCATATTTAGCGCAATCACGGTTTCGGACCGGCAGCCGTGCCTTGCGGGATCTGCCTTGAATGTGGGGCAATTGATGATGGTGAATTCGGGAACAAATGTTTGCAGCTCGGCGGCCAACGGACGGCGCAGCAAGTGGCGGATAAACAAACCATGCCATGACAGCTCGGTTACAACGCGGACATCCAGACGGTGCGCAGGGTCGGCGCCGCCGAACAAATCCTGCACGTCGTAGGACCCCCCGCTCATGTGCTTCAACATGTCCGCATGTAAGACGTCGAATTTCTCGGGCGCCATTGGCGGGTTATTTTCCCACCAGATCGTATCTTCAACTGACGCGGTGCGCACGACAAATTTGTCTTTGGGAGACCGGCCCGTGTGCTTGCCAGTTGTGACCAAGAACGCGCCACCGTTACCTGTTACACCTTCACCAGCTGCCACGGCAGCATCCTGCAATTCGGCCTCCGAGCGGTTGTAATACACATAACCCAGCCCTGTGATACCCTGATCTTCTAGTTTCCTCGATGGGTTGACCTGACCGTGGTCCATGGGTTCGCTCCTGATTTGGGGGCACATGGCGGCCCCGATACCCCTGCATAACATCATGTTTTTAAGTGCTGAAACCCTAGATCGTCGCAGTTAGCGCAACCAAATGGCTGTTAGCGCAACCATAAGGGGCGTCACATCTAAATTGGTGCATTTTAGTCATTACTTACCACTTATCGGCGCAAATAAGGCATGTCCGAGTGACTGATTCGCAGATGAGGGTTGATTCGCCGCCCGAAATTGCGGAAAACATTACGAAAAGCAGGCAAATAATAATAAAGCAGTAAGGGTAAACTCCCATGTCAAGAATTGCATTGGTCGACGACGACAGGAATATCCTGACGTCCGTGGCAATGACCCTCGAAGCCGAAGGTTTCGAGGTCGAAACATATAATGACGGTCAAGCCGCGCTAGATGGCTTCAACAAACGTATGCCGGATATCGCCGTACTGGACATTAAAATGCCCCGTATGGACGGCATGGATCTGTTGCAGCGCGTGCGGCAAAAATCGTCAATGCCGGTCATTTTTCTGACCTCAAAGGACGACGAGATTGACGAAGTTCTTGGCCTACGGATGGGCGCGGACGACTACGTGAAAAAACCGTTTTCGCAGCGTTTGCTGGTGGAACGCATTCGCGCATTGCTGCGCCGTCAGGATGCAATTGCCGGCGAAGCGATTGAAGAAACCGAAGAGACCAAGGTGATGGTTCGCGGTGAATTGATCATGGATCCGTTGCGCCATGCGGTGAAATGGAAGGACAATGATGTGTCCCTCACCGTCACGGAGTTCCTATTGTTACAAGCCCTTGCGCAGCGCCCCGGCTTTGTAAAGTCGCGCGACCAGTTGATGGATGTGGCCTACGACGACCAAGTGTACGTCGATGACCGCACGATCGATAGCCATATTAAACGGCTGCGCAAAAAGATGCGGAACACTGATGATACCTTCTCGGCGATCGAAACGCTTTACGGTATCGGCTACCGCTACAACGAAGAGTAGGGTATGACCGTGGCCCCCAAAATAGATATCCATAATCTGGAGTCTGTGCGGGCCGCGGCCAAATCGCCCAACCTTGTGTTGGGCGACGATTGGGTAGCACCTCAGCCCTTGGGTGAAAGCGAACTGGGTGAACGACGGCGTCGCCGCAATTGGCTCGCGCTGCATGGCTCGCCGATTGCGCGCAAAATTATCACCTTCAATCTGATTGCTATGATGCTGCTGATCGCGGGTGTTTTGTTTATTAACTCCTCGCGCGATACACTTGCTTATCAACGGGCTACAGGTCTGGTCTCTGAAACAGAACTGATTGCAGATGTCTTTGAGGCGCAGTTGCCTGCAACAGCACCAGTAAACTTGGTAACAGGCGATGGTATTGATGTGGCACAAACCCTTGCCGGGCTCAGTTTGTATTCAGGCATCAACGTCGGGGTCTACGATCCACAAGGCAACATGGTCGGCATGTCAGAGGGTCCGAATGCCTACGCCGATATTGTCGGATTAGAGCGTTCCGAGGGGGCAACTTTTCTAACCGAAACTTTGAATGGGGCGTGGCGCGGCGTTGCAAGGTTAATCCGAACCGCTCCGATTGAACCGACAAATGCTCCGTTATCAGGGCCAGAAATCGCCCAAGCAATCATGGTTGCATTGGGCGGCCAGACACAATTGCAAACAATGACCAATCTGGGCAACACCCGCTATATTGTTGCGTCTCCGATCATGCAGGGGGCGACCGCCGTCGGGGTCGTCGTCGTTCAAGGCGCCGCTGGAGAATTGGATGCGCTGGTGCGCCGTGAGCGTGAAAAAGTATTGCGTCTTTTCCTTGTCGGGCTGGTGATCAGTATTGTTCTAAGCTTAATTCTCGCGTCGACTATCGCAAATCCGCTCGCTGATCTGGCCGCGGCTGCCGAAATCGGCCGCGACAAGAACGCTCGTAAAATGTCGCCAACCCGCGTGCGCATCCCTGATCTTAGCGCGCGACCCGATGAAATTGGCCGGCTGTCCAGCGCTTTGCGCGGCATGGTGTCAGCATTGTATGAACGGATCGAGGGCAACGAACAGTTTGCTGCCGACGTAGCCCACGAGATCAAGAACCCATTGGCATCGCTGCGGTCGGCCGTCGGTACCCTTCGTGTCGCTAAGCGCGATGACCAGCGCGCTACGTTGCTGAATGTGATCGAGCATGACGTGCGCCGCTTGGATCGCTTGGTTAGCGATATCTCGAACGCGTCCCGTTTGGACAGCGAGTTGGTCAAGGAAGAAGAAGAATCCTTTAACCTTTTGCATATGCTGAATAATATAAATGACTTCCTTGGGCGTGAAGCCGACAGCAAAGGCATTGAATATATCGCCGACCTGCCAGAAGAGCCGATCACGGTTATGGGTCTAGAGGGCCGATTGGCACAGGTGTTTGTCAATCTTATCACCAACGCGATTTCGTTCTGCGAAGACGGTGATGCGATCCGCGTTTGGGCGCGCAGGCGCGAAAACCGCGTTTTGGTCGTGGTTGAGGATACCGGTCCGGGCATTCCCAACGAGGCACTTACAAAAGTATTCAAACGGTTTTATTCTGAACGCCCCGAAGGTCAGTTCGGCAACAACTCCGGCCTTGGTCTTGCGATTTCCAAACAGATCGTCGAGGCACATGGCGGTGTTATTTGGGCCGAGAATATACGTCCAACGGAGGCCGATATGACTTCCGAGCCGCTTGGAGCACGCTTTGTTGTCGGCCTGCCGGTTTAGCCGGTGAAAACCTTATCCGCGGATAAGCCTCTGCACGCCGCCTGTGTCGGGTTCCCCGACGCGGCAGTTCTTATTTTGGGCGAAAGTGGTGCGGGAAAATCTGCGCTGGCGTTAACATTAATGGCATATGGCGCACAGCTTGTTGCAGACGACCGTGTTGTGCTGCGGGTCGAGAACAGCCAGATTGTGGCGTCTGCCCCCGCTACCATTTCCGGCCTAATTGAGGCGCGCGGCGTCGGTATCTTGAATGCTGAATTTCTGATTAGCGCACCGCTCTCCCTGATCGTAGATTTGGACGAGATGGAACAGGACCGGTTGCCAACGCAGCGTCATATGACCGTCGCGGGTCATGATCTACCTTTGCTACGCCGTGTGGATGGCTTACATTTTGCTCCGGCGATACTTCAATTTTTACGCGCCGGCCGGAGTGAACGATGACCCAAACAGGACCTACGCATCCGAATCTCGTGCTGGTTTCCGGCCCGTCCGGTGCCGGCAGGTCTACGGCGATTAATGCGCTCGAGGATCTTGGTTACGAGGTAATCGATAATCTACCACTCTCACTATTGAGCGTGCTGTTGGATGGGCCCGCGCCCAACCGCCCCTTGGCCTTGGGTCTTGATGTGCGCAACCGTGATTTCAGCACCAATGCTTTGGTCGCCGCGATTGACGGGTTGGTCGAGCGCCAAGACATCACATCTCAAGTCTTGTATCTGGATGCCGCCGAGGAAGAGCTGGTGCGCCGTTACTCCGAGACCCGCCGTAGGCATCCTCTTGCCTCTGACGGCCCTCCACTTGCTGGGATCGCGCGAGAACGCGAGTTACTGGTACGCATTCGGTCCCGCGCCGATGTTCTGATCGATAGCAGTGGTATGTCGCCCCACGATTTACGCGCGGAAGTTGAAAAGTGGTTTGCTCCAAGTGCGGGTCGTGTGTTGGGTGTCACGATCCATTCGTTTTCTTACAAACGTGGTTTGCCGCGGGGCTTGGATATTGTGATGGATTGCCGGTTTCTGAGGAACCCGCATTGGGAAGACAGCCTGCGCGCGCTTGATGGTCGCGATGCGGCTGTAGATGCCTATGTCGCGGCCGACCCGCGCTTTGCCCCGTTCTTTGAGAAAATCAAGGGCTTGGCGGATCTTTTGCTGCCCGCACATAAGGAAGAAGGCAAATCGCATCTATCGATTGGATTTGGCTGTACAGGCGGACAACACCGTTCGGTTACAGTTGCCGAAAGACTGGCCGAAGCACTTGCGAAGGATGGATGGCAGGTGTCTAAAAGACATCGGGAAATGGAACGGCGTGATGCGCAAGCATCCGGTAGTCGAGGGTAAAGGCTTGATCGGAATCGTGATTGTTGCACATGGCGGATTGGCGGGTGAATACCTGTCTGCGGTCGAGCATGTGGTCGGCGTGCAAAAGGGTATGCGCAGTATTTCGATCGACCCAGAAGACGACCGCGGCCTGAAGCAATCCGAGATATGTGATGCCGCTGACGCCGTAGATGTGGGCGACGGAGTTGTAATTGTGACAGATATGTTCGGCGGGTCGCCGTCCAATCTTTCACTGCGCGCCTGTAGTCCGCAAAACCGTCGCATTCTATACGGTGCGAATTTACCGATGCTGATCAAGTTGGCCAAGTCGCGCCATATGGACGTTCCAGCGGCCGTAGATGCCGCATTGGACGCTGCGCATAAATACATCAATAGCCACTCTGTAGGACAGCCTTGATCATGACACAGCGTCGGCTAAAGATTGAAAACATTAAAGGTTTGCACGCCCGAGCCTCTGCCAAATTGGCAGCAGTCGTCGAGGAATTTGACGCAAACGCGACGGTGACCAAAGACGGCATGGATGCCAGCGGTGACAGCATTATGGGGCTTTTGATGTTGGCAGCCTCAATCGGAACCTATATTGACGTGACCACCAGTGGCCCAGACGCGGCCCCGTTGGCCGATGCCATTGAGGCATTGGTCGCCGACAAGTTTGGTGAAGGCGGCTGACCGTTTCGCGGTGTAACAGGGGGTGACCTATGATCGACACGACCCAGAAAGCCACGGTTGCGCAAGATGATCGCCCGAATATGCCACGCGTTTATAATCGCGGTAGCCTGACTTACTCCAACACATTCGATAGCCCTGTTAAGCGCAATATTATTCGTGGGATCGAGTTGCTTACTGGTAAAATTCGAATTGCCAGGCTGGTCCGTCGTTTCGAGAAAATGGGCACATTTAAAGGCCAAGCGTTTTGGCGCGCCACGCTGGATGTCATGGGTATTGATCTGCTGACCCCCGCAGACCAATTGGCTCGTATCCCCAAAACCGGTCCGGTGATTTTTGTGGCTAACCATCCGCATGGCTTGGTGGACGGCATGATTTTGGCAGATTTGATTGGGCGTGTGCGCGATGACTACCGCATTCTGACCCGATCTTTGCTGACGGGTATCGACGAGGATGCCGCAAGCTACATGATTCCGGTTCCGTTCCCACATGAACCCGAAGCGCAGAAAAAGATGGTGGATATGCGCCGTGCCGCGATGGATCATCTGAAGGCTGGCGGTATTGTGGCCTTGTTCCCATCCGGTGTGGTCGCCAGTTCCGATAGCATGATGGGTCCCGCAATCGAACGTGAGTGGAACGTGTTCACCGCCAAGATGATCCGTACGTCGGGAGCCGCCGTTGTGCCGTGCTTTTTCCCGGGTTCAAATTCGCGCGCATACCAGATGGCAAACCGAATATCGGCGACTTTGCGTCAGGGGTTGTTATTACATGAAATTGTGCACGCACTGAATAAGCCGCAAAAGCCTGTGGTTGGAGAGCCTATCGATCCCGTAGAGATCACTGCTCGGGTCAGCGATCCGCGCGCCTTTATGGCGTGGTTGCGCGCCCACACGTTGGGTCTGCAAGGTTAACGCGTAGGCACTGGCACATCACCGCGGTAGTCATAAAACCCGCGCTGCGTTTTGCGGCCGAGCCAGCCAGCTTCAACATATTTCGTCAGCAGCGGGCACGGCCGGTATTTGGTATCGGCCAGACCGTCGTGCAGTACGTTCATGATCGCAAGGCAGGTATCCAGTCCGATAAAATCCGCGAGTTCAAGCGGTCCCATTGGATGGTTCGCGCCCAATTTGAGCGAGGTGTCGATGGATTGTACTGATCCTACACCTTCATATAGCGTGTAAATAGCTTCGTTGATCATGGGCATCAAAATGCGGTTTACAATGAAAGCGGGAAAATCCTCGGAGGCGGTGCTGGTTTTGCCCAGTTTTGCCACGACCTCTTGGCAGGCCTTGAACGTCGGCTCGTCGGTCGCGATTCCGCGAATCAGCTCGACTAACTGCATGATCGGCACAGGGTTCATAAAGTGAAACCCCATGAATTTTTCCGGTCGGTCGGTGCGCGACGCAAGCCGCGTGATCGAGATTGATGAGGTATTTGACGTTAGAATCGTGTCAGGCTTCAAATGCGGCACAAGGTCTTCGAAAATCGCTTGCTTGATCGTTTCACGCTCTGTCGCGGCCTCGATTACAAGATCGGTTTGCCCCAAGTCGATTAGCCGCTGGGTGGTGCCAATACGCGCCATAGCATCCGCTTTTGCCACAGCCTCGATCTGGCCTTTGCTTACTTGGCGTTCGAGGTTCCGGTCAATCAAAGCCACCGCCGCCTCAAGGGCATCACCATTGATATCATTGAGCAATACCTCGAAGCCAGCCAGCGCAAAGACATGTGCAATGCCGTTGCCCATCTGGCCTGCACCTACAATGCCTACACGTTCAATTGTCATAATGGTCCCCTTCGTGATCGCGTTACCATATGCGTCAAATATGGGGGCGGGCAAGGCGCATGATCCGTTAAAAAAAAGTTCAAGTTTGCTTATTAGTGAAATCGAAATGGCTTTCGGCGAATCTATGACGAAGAACTGTAATTCGGCGAAAGCATCAAACCATGAAACATGAAGCAAGAGACGGCGCTGGACTGTCCTATGCGCCTTGCCGCTACGGAATGTCACGGATCCTATTTCGCGGCCCGCGTCGCCGTTTGGATACACCATATCTTGGATTTATCGGCGGGACCGAGACCTTTGGCAAATATATCGATCGCCCGTTTCCGGCATTGATGGAAAAAGAAGTCGGCAAGACCTGCGTGAATTTCGGCTGTGTAAATGGTGGCGTCGACGCCTTTGTGAATGATCCAACGATTATGTCTGCGTGTCACGATGCAAGGCTCACGGTTGTGCAGATTATGGGTGCAAATTTTCTGTCGAATCGCTTTTATTCCGTGCACCCGCGCCGAAATGATCGATTTTTGCGGGCCTCCACCGTCCTTCAGGCAATTTACAACGAGGTGGATTTCTCTGAATTCACCTTTACCCGTCATATGTTGGGCACTTTATTTAAACTTTCTCCAGAACGGTTTGATATCGTCGTGCAAGAACTACGTGAAGCGTGGGTCGCTCGTATGAAAAATATGTTGGCTCAAATAGGCCCTAGGGCAGTTTTGCTTTGGTTTGCGCGCGGCCCCATGTCGGACGATCCGTGGCAATCCCATTATAACCCGTTACAGGTTGATCCCTTGTTCATCACCAAAGCGATGATCGACGAGTTGCGTGGTATGGTGTTGGATGTCGTCGAGGTAGTGCCATCTGACGTTGCCATTCGGATCGGAACGCAGGGCATGTATTTTTCGTCGATGCAAGCGAAGGCCGCGTCGGAAATGTTAGGCGTTGCCTGCCACGCCGAGGCAAGCGGTGCATTGGCACCAGTGATCAAATCTTACCTATAAAAAAGCCCGCCCCAAAAGGGCGGGCCATTCGTTGTATTTAGGGAAACGCTTTAAAGTTTTGACGTCAGTTCAGGCACTGCGTCAAACAGATCGGCAACCAGACCGAAGTCGGCAACCTGGAAGATCGGCGCTTCTTCGTCTTTGTTGATCGCCACGATGACTTTGGAATCTTTCATCCCTGCAAGATGTTGAATAGCCCCCGAAATGCCAATTGCGATGTAGAGATCAGGTGCAACGACCTTGCCTGTTTGTCCCACTTGCCAATCGTTTGGTGCATATCCGGAATCGACCGCTGCACGCGACGCGCCGACCGCAGCCCCGAGCTTGTCAGCCAATCCTTCGATCAGTTTGAAGTCGTCTTCGGAGCCAACCCCGCGACCACCTGATACAACGACACCTGCCGATGTCAGCTCAGGACGGTCAGACGACGCGACCTTGTCTGCTACCCATTCCGACAGTGCCGGATCAGTCGCCGCCACTGCGTTTGTCACACCAGCAGAGCCGCCCATTTCGGCGGCATCAAAACCGGCGGTGCGGATTGTCATGACTTTTACAGCGTCGGTAGATTTTACTGTCTGGATCGCGTTGCCCGCATAAATCGGACGCTCGAAAGTGTCGGCATCCACAACGGCAGTGACTTCTGAAATGACCATCACATCCAGCAAGGCCGCAACCCGCGGCATCACGTTTTTGGCGTCAGTCGTGCCCGGTGCTGCGATATGGCTGAAGTCGCCTGCAAGCGATACGATCAACGCCGCTGTTGGCTCGGCCAAACGATGACCAAGTGACGCATCTTCGGCACACAGAACCGCCTTTACGCCATCAATTTTTGCAGCTTCCGCAGCCGCAGCCGAGGCATTTGCGCCAGCGCAAAGCACAGTCACGTCGCCCAAGGATTTTACGGCCAGCACGGCCTTTGCGGTGGCATCAACGGACAATGCGCCGTCGGTGACTTCACCAATCAGGAGAACAGCCATATTATACAGCCCCCACTTCTTTAAGTTT
>TARA_R110002051_G_scaffold325869_1_pt1 | contig 33634 bp, 60 predicted proteins | sample TARA_R110002051 | Tara Oceans TARA_R110002051 (sample SAMEA4397023) | marine metagenome | biome: Polar Biome; feature: [MES] marine water layer (ENVO:01000295) within the mesopelagic zone...; material: water (ENVO:00002006), including particulate matter (ENVO:01000060) such... | reverse complement strand
CTGCCTTCGGAGGGCAGCGCTAAACGCAAAATCCGTGCTTTATATGGCGATTTCAACTGCAAAACGCCCAGAACAGCGCGCGAACACCGCTTCAAACCTTGGCGAACCGTGGGCGGATCGCTTCATCACTCGTCCTCCTTTGGTGATATGCTTGCATTGGCCTTTAGCGCAGCAAAGTGTGCATGAGTGACGTAGAATGTGCGCCCCTTCGCAACCGCCCTCAATGCTGAAACGATCAGCTTTTCGCCGTCACACTCAATCTCTGCTCCATCATCAACAGCAACAATATCCATCCCATAAAACATCACTCGCCCTCCTTTAATTTTTTGTAGATTTTGGGGAAGTTTGATTTTGTCCACTCGACCGCGCCGCGCCGATAGGCCGTTTCAACTGCGTCCGCCAATTCGCTTTCCAACGCTTCGATCTTGTCATGCGCTTCGGATAGTTGCCCATCCAAAATCTTAACCATTTGCTTAAGCGTCATCCGTCTGACCCCCTTTCAATTTGTTCTCGATTGCGTAAAAACGACCAAGCTGTGTGATCTTAAACATGCCGTTATGTGGTGGAGGATACCGCTCAAGAAGTCCGCGCCTCTCAAGTGCAGCGGAGACCTTGACGTGCCATTTGATTGATAGACAGGCCAGCATTTGCTTGCCGCAATCACGCCCCGCATCGAAGTAGACGGAGAGGGCGGCTTTCTGTGCGTCCGTCATTCCGAACTCTCCTTGTCTTTGATAATCTTAGGGTGCGTGAGGGCGCTTTCGATCATCTGCATGGCAATCTCACGATCATAATACTGCCCGCTGGATACGCGGGGAACCTCAACCAGTATGCCTGTCGGGATATGGATCAAGCGCATTACTGTATCCATCCCGCCAATCCCCATTCCTATGCGTTGATCTATAACGCGGGTATGAATGTCCTTTGGGTTAATCATCACTCATCCTCCTTGTCGTTTATTGTTGGGTCTACATATCCAGACTTGTAAAGTGGTCCCATGACTGACAGATCAATCGTCTTGAAATATCCGTCGATTTGAATTGAAATTGCCAACCGTCCAAGGGGCTTTTGCTCCCAAGGTCCGACACGCCGAGCGTTCAATTCACGGCAAAGATCATTGACTAGACGATCAGCGCACTCGGCCCCATCTACCCAAGGCACGGCAATCAGATCACAGTCGCGCTTCATTGACCCATGCAACCCTATTGCATAACCGACAGATCGCGCCACTGACCAAATCTTTTGAAAATCTGGCAGGTCGGTATCTATCCAGTCAGGATGCGGATTGTCATACATTGGCGGCGCAACGATTTCAGGCCATTGTGTCATTTCAAAGCCTCCTTGCTTGTTTCTGTAGAAATGCCCTGCCAGTGATCAGGCTTGGCACATAAATTTAAGGCTTTCATTTTGCCGCCTTTTCCAGCGCGGCCATGCGGATATACGCTGATATCGTCAGCCCTACATCCTCTGCCGCTTTTGTTAATATTTTGTGCTGGTCATCTGTGAGAGTGACCGGAACGCGGGGTTTGTTCATGTTATCATCCATATTTGCATGATGCACTTATAGATGACTATTTGCAACATCACAAGATGCACAAATGATGCGTAAATGGTGTTGACATGTGGCGCGTTGCCTGTATTGTATAGATAAGAAAACGTAGAAAATTTAAGGACCAAGACAATGACCATGCAGGAAAAAATCGCAGCAATGCAAACCAAGAGCCATCCACGCGATGACGTGTTTCAGAAAGATGACGGAACGTGGGGTCACTGCATGTCGTTTCACGGCGGATTTGCAGACAAGATCACCGCCCAAACTGACTTGCGTTTTTGTCGGGAGTGGGCGGCATGAGAAGCGCAGATTGGATCAAATTGGACCCTAAGAAATTGCCAGAACCGCAGAGAATGCTAGTTTGCAACGGCGCTGGCGAGTGGGCGGTAGATGGGGTTCATCGGGGGCACAAGGACAGCCCAGAGCGTGGCGACGTTTTCGCCTTTGTGGACTTTGGGAGAACACTGGCTTGCGACCTGTCCCATTACGCCCCGATAGCAAGGCCGTTCAAATGACCATCACAGATCTTATTGAACAGTTAGAAGAGCTTGAAGCGCAACACGGCGACTTAGATGTTGAGCTAGATAACTGCACATTGGTCAGCATTGTCGATGCAGTTTACACGGACGGGAATTACGGAGCAAAGCCCGTTGCCGTCGTCATCAAATAAAAGGACCGACCATGACACTACAAATTGACAGCGATGGGGCAACATTTCGCCTCGTAAAGAAATCATCTGATGACAGTGTAACATTGGTTGCGCGCGATGATGAAACCGGCGAAATTATCGGAGAGATCAAGTTCATGTCGTTGCAGGAAGCAAGAGACTGTGCAGAATCAATTTTGTCTTGTTCTGATGCGGCGCGAGAATTTGCAGGGTGGAATGTATCACTGCACGGGTAGAGTAGAACGCCACGCACAAACGAAAACGCCCGCCCAACTTAATGAGCGGGCGCTTTGCTGTCTGGAAGGTCTACGCTCTACGTCGCATCAGCCCCCAGCTTCCACGCATCTGCGTTCACTGTAGCAGCGTTGCCGGTGATTTCCTTGTAGGGTGCAGATACCGGCTCAACTCCGTCAGTGGTGGCAGCGAACCAAACCGCAAGCCTTTCAACACTTCCCTTGAACTGTTGCAGTCCGTTAGCTTTATCAAGCATCAAGACGTTCCGCGCCGTTTGGAATTGTGTCGCAACTGCAAAAGTCCCGTCAACGATGAGAACATCATCAGCCCATGCCTTCATCGTGCCAGCTACAAGATCAATGCAACTTACAACTTTCACCTGTGCGCCAAGAGTGAAAGCGTTTGCCGCGCTGTCTATGTTTGTTGTCGTGGCCGCACCATCAGCCCTAACAGTCATACGGATAGCCCCGTTCGACTTGATAGCTTGCATGGCAAATGTGCCTGCGGTTGCGCCCACCAAGTAAACAGTGTTGTCAGTCTGATCTGCGTCCATCAGCAGAGTAGCCGACATTGTAACCACAGACCGCGCACCAAGTGCATCGGGGTCTCTGAAGTATGGACCAAGATCAGATGTCTGGAACGACGGTGTGCCGATGGGTGCTGGCTTTATCCAACTGAAACCTGCCGCCTTGAGGGCAACGATTTCTCCGCTCGCGTTCTTGATGCGCGAAGCTGTTTTCAAATTGAGTTTAGGCATTGAGGACTACCAATTCTAGCGCCCCAGGCGTGGCCGCATCGTAGGCTGCTTGGTCAATAGCTACAGTGATCGTGATATTGGTTCCGTCCGCGCCCTGTGGGCCCTGTGCTCCATCAGCACCATCCGCGCCCGTCGCACCCACCAAAGATGCAAGCCATGCGCTTTCGGTGCCAAGAAACCCAGCGGTCACAGCCTCTTGGTATGCAGAATCGCCATTGGTCCCGTTAGCACCAGCGGCACCGGTTGCGCCTACCGCACCGTCTGCACCAGAGGCCCCTTGGATGCCTTGCGCCCCATTTAATCCATCAGCACCGTCAGAACCAATAAGGGACGCCAACCAAGCGGCCTCACTGCCAACAAAGCCGCCTGTGACTGCCACTGCATAGGCAGATGCTCCATCCAATCCGTCAGCACCAGCTGCGCCTGTTGCGCCCTGTGGGCCAGCAACGGTTGAGTCTGCCCCCGCTGCGCCTTGGATGCCTTGCGCACCTGTGTTTCCGACAGCGCCAACCAATGACGCCAACCAAGCCGTTTCATCGCCGACAAAACCACCGGCAACCGCAACCTCATAGGCAGATGCACCGGCGTCGCCCTGCAATGGCACAGGAATATCCGCAGGCTGAACAGCGGTTTCCGCTTTTGCAATGCTGGCGTCGATCTGTGCGCCTGTATAGGCTGAATTGAATGCTGGCATGTTTAACCCCTTACGTTGAAATTATCGCCGTCCGAAGTGACGAACGTGTCGCCATCGGAAAACAGGAAAGGCACCCACTCGATGGGCGTGTTGTCGTCAGGGATAAACCAAGCGAATGTAGGCCTCGCGTCTGGATAAAACAAAGATAATATCGGCTGTGCGTCCGGCTCAAACAAAGCAAATGTTGGCAAAGCTTCTGGCGCAAACACCGCAAACGATGGACCGGTATCTGCAATGAAGTCCTTCACGGCGCAGTCACTGCATCTTGCAATGTTATCCTGATCGCAGGTGAGACATAGACCTTGCCACCCATCACAAACCGCGCATCTGAAATGTAATTTCCAGATGGAAGTGCCGCAGTTTGGGCTGCCGTTATCTCAAACCTCCAGTGCGCGGCTACTTCGCCAACCGCCACCACATATGCAGGGGTGAGCGAGAGAATAACAGCAGCATTACCGTTCGGAACTTGCGAACCATTGATTGCCTTCTTGAGGTCAGACGTGACGGTCGCACCAGACAAGTCGAAGTCAGAACTGCTAACGGCCCACGTCACTGTCTCGCCCACCTCGTGGGTGATCTGATTTATTGCTACATTCACGGGGTAATCCTTTTAGGGCCTAGCCCATGTTGGTTTTAGTTGTTTCCTGCCGCATCGATCTGCGCGATCAGCACGCGACCCGTCCGGCGCATCAGATCAACGTCATCACCAGCAAGGGCGGTTGCGTGGGCCTTTATCGCTGGCTCAATGCCATCGATCAGCGCGCTATCACTTACCCCGACCCCGCAGCCAGTCAATATCGTCAGACCCATCAGGGTTGCCAGTATCCGCATTTTCGATCCTTTCTTTTGTCGCAATGCGCAGATTGTTGCGCTCGGTTTCATCTTTGGCTTTCTGCCGCTTACCGCCCGCAAAGAACGCGGCGACAAGCCCAATGAGGATGGCTGCTAGGCCAATCAGCGTGTCCATTATTTCTTGCCCACTGGCGTAGTCGTCACAGTCCGCAGATACATATTGCCTACGTTCACGATGATCGTGGCTATAAGACCAGCGATTGCAGCTTGCGGGTCCGTCAGTCCGAGGTCGCCAACATATTGCAGTGCAGCCCCGCCGATCATCACGATAAGTGAGACAAGGTTAAAAACGATAGTCCGATAGCCCTTCATGGTTCTGCCTTTCTAAATGATGCGATGAAAGCAACGATTGCAGCCCATATGCTGGCCGCTGGTGGCTTTGGTATTGGTTTAGGTATGACGGGAGCCTGTGGCGCAATTGTCGCCTGTGCCGCGTATCCCGCCGCATCCAGTGCGGCTTCAAACGCTTTTGCGTATCCCGCGTATTTCGTTGCGGCAAATGTGCCGTTCCAAACGCGCCGCGCCTCAACATAATCGCGCTTCGTTCCGGTAACATATTGGCCCAGAGATTTACCAGTTGCCCAACCTTCAAGCATCGGCAGGACCAGTCCTTTGACTGCCAACTTGGGATCGTCCAAAAGATACGGCTTGCCGATCAGATCCACGCCCAAACCAGCCGCCCATTTCTTGGCGTTGTTGTAGCCGGTGATCTGCCCGATCCAGAACCCGCGAAAATCCCACCCGTCAGTCGTGCCGATCCGGTTGCCGAGGTTGGCCGCGCCCCATGGCCCGCCGTAGACCGTATTCGCCAATAGCTGCGGATTGTAGGCCAGCTTTGAAGCCGGAATGCCCTGACGCCGTTTTGCGCTGAACACCTGCGGGATGCGCTTTGCGCTGTAGTTCATATTCTCACGCACGGGTCGCATCTTGCCGCCTGTCTCGCCGTATGCCGTCGCAAGGATATATGCGGTCTGCCCGATGTCCGCGCCTTGCGACATGCACTCATCAAGAATGGCATCCGTGCCGTCAACTTGCGCCTGTGACAGTGATGTGCCGAAAATGCCGCTGTTGCGTTTGCGGATGTTTTTGAAAAAGGTTGCTTTATTCATAGCGCCACCATGCCGCCGGAGCGGTCCTTTGTTTGAAATGTGGGATAGTCTATTGCTGCGATGTCGCCCATTCACCGGACGCAAACAGGTTGGTTTGCGTTTCTGGAATACCGGGGCAACGGATATGCGGGGCATGGATTTCCCAGCTAACAGCGCGTCCTAGCCCGCCGTTATACCAAATCTTCCAGACGCCCCACGCCTCGGCTTTTCCAGACACAGGACGGTTGCCAACGACCCCGCGCGCATCCTCGACCGAGGTATCAACGGGGAAACGATACGATAGCCCGTTTTCGAGCGTCACATAGGCGGTCAGGCCTTGATCCTTATCAAAGTCACACCGGACCTTGACCATTGATCCGTTGGCCAGCAGCCCAGTCCCGTCCAATGTCGTGCCGAAAACCTCAACATCCTTGAACGGCGTGATACCTGCCAAGTCACGATACGTGCGCGTCTCTTTGAATTGCTGCCACTGCGGCGCGACGATCACATAAAACATGAGCGCCGCAAGCACCCAAACATCGAGGCGGAAATTTCGGCTGCGCTCAACTACCCGCATCATCATCCCCCTTCAACCCGAGGCGCTTTCTCACCCATTCGCGCATGATGCGCTTTACAAATTCCTCGTCCTTGGATGCGTTCAAAACGACGCCGACCACAAACGGGCCGAGGATCATAATGAAAATCACCGCCGCGCTCTCACTACCATTGAACCAAGGGGTCAGCCGATCAGAGAATGAAAACGCCATAGCGGCGGATAGCAATGCGCTTGTCAGCCTTTCCCAAAGCGGCAATGATGCTGTGCGCACAAACAGATAGAGCGTGACGACCAGCATCAGAAACAGGATCGAGGCCGATTTTTCAGTCGCGCCCGTTATCGCGTTGATGAACTTATTCATGGATATGTTTGCCTTAAAATCACTGGAGCGCCCCGCCAAGCATACCGTGACCCATTGCGATGATTGCCCGCGTGTAGGCGCTCTCATCGCGTGGTGACAGTGTTGTCAGTCCGCTAATAATTGCCGCGAGGTTTGTCATCAAACCAACGATCCCCTTGCCGACAGATACCAGTTTGCTCCGGTAAACGTGAAGTCCGCCCACTCGTCTGTAGCAATCTGGGCCATATTAAAGTTGTCTGGACCGTTTCTAATCCTACGATCAAATCCACCTGTTGTTTTGCAGGTGTATCGCACCACGTCACCTTCAGTTTGCATACCATTTGCGCCCAACGTCAATTCACGCAGCGCCGTAAGTGCGGCGGTGTCGCGGATATTTGGTGGCTCTGCAAAGCTGACAGAATAGGCGACGTTAGCGTCATCTGTGATCCCCAAAAACCCACGCGGCCTATCGCTGTCAACAACACCAACGCGCCCCGACTGCGTAATTGTGCCGACACGCATATTGCCAGATTCCGCCGCAATATTGGACTTTAATGTATCAACAGCATTGACCGAACCAATCAGCGCCACATTGTCAAATCTGACGCCGCCGCCTGCCTGCGTGTTATACATATTCACCAGATTCTGGTTTTTGCCAAGGAATACGCGCGTCTGTCCGTCGAAGCTCAAAGCGCCAACTTGACCAAACGCCATAACCTTTGCGGGGCCGGTGAAGTCAGCCTCAAGCGTGCCGCTGTATTCACCATTCCACTCAATCGCCCAGATGTGCGCAACTGTCGCGCCGGTATTGCCGTCTGGTTGCGCCTCGCCGTGAATTTTGCTTTGGATCATTGAAAAATTAGACGCATCATTGACCACCATCGCAATCCCGCGTGGGTTCTCGATGAACAGTTCTGACATAGTGACGAAGTTTGTCTCAACCGAACCTTGCGCATCCGCATATGCCGCGTCGGACCCGAAGTCGATTGCAGTCAACCCAAACAGCGCATCAGTGACGTTCACGTCAACAGCCGTATCAAGCTCAACAATAGATCCGCTTGTGCGTGTCGCAATAGTGCGTCGTAGGGGATTTCCACCCGTCTTTGCACCCGCGATATAGATCGAAAGGCCAACCACATTCGCTGGCCAATCTTCACCATCTATTGTCGCGGTCGTGCCTGTGACGGATACGCGTGCACCCTCCCAGTTGCCTGTCGCGCCCGCAAAGTTAACCGTAACACTGGATGCATCGCACGTCATAACGGTCGGGCTTGTATAACCGGTGAACGTGTAGGCCTCTGTTGTCCCATCAGCTCGCGTCAGCGTCTTAATCTTACCAACATCGCCCGCGACAAAATGTGCGACACTCGCGGTGACCGTGCCGACACCCGCAGTCGTCGTGAACGTAACGCCGGTCGTGTCCCTATAGGGGAAGTGCACACCGCCATAATATGACATGAGGCGTGCGGGGCGGTTGTTCAGGTTGCTGTCGGCACGGAGCTGTGTATTTGCCGATCCCGAAAAATGCAGATTGTCATAAATCAGATTTGCCGTGCCAGACAGGTCAACCATGATCGGCGGGCTTGTGACCAGAGGTCCGTTCTTAAAGAAGCCACCCGTCAGTATTTTCTTGCCACCACCAGCTCGTGCACCCGCAACAGAATAGCGCAGGCCGATCTGGTCATGCCCGTTGAAATCTTGCAGCATGATTGCATTGCCGAGGTCCATTGACCACGCGATGCCGTTGCCCGAGGGCTGACTCGCATCGAGGGTATCTGTGTATCGGTATGTCGCACCGTCCTCGCCCAGTAGCTTTAACCCATTTGCCTTGGTGTAGTTTATAGCTGAGCGCATTGGAATTAGATCATCAATACCGTCATCGATACCATTGGCTCCGAACTGCTCAAAGCACGTAGTGCCATCGTCAAACAGCCCCATCGCCTGACCGGCAATGCCAGTGAGGTCGATATAGCTGCCGCCGTCAACTGTGCCAGTCGCAGCCGCCACAATCCTGTAGAAGTTGCCGCCACCGTCGCCTGGGGCATAATAACCTCTCGTCTCGACAATATCCCCAATGGATATTTTTGTGGATGCCGTTAACGACGCAATGCTGTCGTATGGCGCGATCCCCTCGAGGTCAGTGACCCGCGCAGTGATCGGTGAAAGCGCGGCAATGGTTTGAGATTGATACCAATTGGCAGCGTATGTCGATGAAGATGGACCATCAACCAACGCCATAATCCGCTCGCCGACAGCAAAGACAACGCCATCGACAGTGCCAGCACCTGAAACATCAAACACGTCGCCATTCTGGACCGCGCCACCCTGTGCGCGAACCGTTGGGAATGCTCCTGACGATGCGTCCCAAGGACCAGCAAAATATACACCCTCGTTTACTGCATCGTCGCCAGCAATCCGCGCCAGCCTTTCGACCTCGATTGCGGCGGCTTGCGCGGTGCTGACAGGCTTGTCAACGTCGGCAGTGTCGTCAACATTCTGATACGCGAACGCCAACGGCAGATCGGCGATCTTCGCTCCGAAATCAACGGCACCGCGCTCATAAATACCAGCATCAACGCCACCCAATACAAAGCCAGTGTCACCCAATGATGTGGTCTTTGCATTCAGCTCTGCAAGTGTGTCTGCCCACCGCATCGTGCCGCTCATTGATGCGGTCAGATTGATTTGCTCGAGATATTTGACAATATCGACAGGGTTTGGATTGTTGTCATACGCGATAGGGTTGCCGCGCCAAATGGTGCGGGCGTTGATGCTGGTCATTGTGAGACCCTTTCCTAGAATGTTTCGATTGTTTCTGGGCCGCTGACTGGGCCCTGCTTGCCGGAACCGTTTATTGGACGCGCCCAGTATGCGTGAACGCCAGCGACAGGGGCTATGTCGGTCCATGTGTCGCCGTTGGATGGGATGCCGTATTCAGTGCGCTGCAATGTCGCGTCACCAATATCAAACGGACCTGTGTAGGCTGCGGCATAATCAGCCCGATAGATTTGCGTGGCGTTGTAGTTTTCGTCGTTCGGCGCGGCGAATGACACCAGCACATCAGAGCCGCTGGCCGCAACACTGAACGCGGTAAGTGCGGTTGGCGCGGTGGCATTGACCGTGCTTTCAACAACCAGTGCGGGGTCAGGTCGCCAGCTTGTTGACCGGCGCTGTGATGTTGTGATGTTGACCGCCTGCGCCTCGACTGTTGCGTCCCCAAGGCCCGTTATAGTGATGCTGCTCTGCCCGCTCGGAACGTCGATTTGCTGCCAGTCAGCATCGCCAACCTCACGCAACCGAAGTCGCTGCGACAGTGAATCATCGCTCGGAACGGTCCATGTATACCGCACCTTGCCGTCACTCTTTGCCAGCGCAGAAAGCCCCAACAAATCAGGGATTGTGTTGTCGCTCGCGATTTCCTGATAGACTGGCTTTTCAGGTTCTGTCAGCGATTGATCCGGCTCAAAGTCGGCTTCTTCAACAGAGATACCTTGCAGATCATATGCAAACCGGCCTCTCGCCTCCAGTTTTGCAACCTCGATCACAAATTCAGGCAAACCCTGCACGGCGACTTTGACGAACCGTTCACCGCGCAAATATCGACCGATCGGTTTCAATGTGCCTTGCAGGGTCAATTTTGGGTTTTCAATTGCAGCCATGCGCAACAACATGCGCCACGCCTGATTGTGTTCAGAGATCAGATACGCTTCCGGCTCTGACCTGTTATAGCGGGCGTTCTCATCAATCACCAAAGAGGCGGTTGCCGACTCTTGCCAGTTATTTGCTGGCTCGACATATTTCAGGGCCATTTCACTGGCCCTGCCCAGCTTTGATGCGCCGGTGCTGACCTGAATACTCAAGAAATCAGCATCTGTCAGCGTGATTGTCGGCGCTTGGTAATTGCCAACCTTAAATCCTACCTTGCCGTCTGCGCGCTCATAAAACCAAACGTCAGCCGCCAACATCAACATTTTGCGCTGGGTCTCAAAATCCATGTCGTCTGAAATGGTGCCGTTTATCTGCCACCGAGCCGCAGTTCCGCCGCCGCGCTTTGGCACTTGAACGTCGCAAATATCTGCTTGCTCTACGACCTCACCCCAGTCAACGCTTTGGCCCCAAATATCAGTGATCACCTTGGCGATGATCAGTGCCGCATTTTGCGTCCAGCCATTTGTGTCGGTGCGCGGGTCATAGATTTCTGCGTGCCCGTCGATGACTTGCGTATAAGCATCTTCACGCCCATTTGGATAAACCTCATTGAACTTGCTTGCTGGCGGACGCTTCGCCCAAACATGCGCACCGGCCAATCGAGCAAAGTCAAAAGCAGCCGTAAACTGCGGAAAGCTGGCAACCAATTCGGCATCAGCGGCTTGACCATTTTGCCCGTTGAAAGGGCGGATGCGATAGTAACCGGCGAATGGCTCTGTCGTAACCATACCGTCGGCATCAACTTCAACCGGCGTTTTGCCGAGCCAATGCTCGACAACGCCACGGCATTGATGCATCGCTATCACAGGGCTGTAGTGCCGCTTTGCGCCCGACGTGCCTGTCACGGCGTCATCACTTGTCGCCCACCCCCTGAAACCAAGAGGCCCACCCTTGCGCGCCCTGCCGAATACCCATTCTGCATAGCTGATTGGCTGTCCAAAGTTGACCATACGGTCACTCGGCGGTGGCCCGCTTGGCCTGTTAAATGCTTGAACTGCGGCTGATAGGCCAAGCGATAAAAGTGTGCGACCAATACCTGTCGCCAAAAACGCACCAGTCGCAAAACCTGCGGCTGTGGCTCCACCGATAGCAGATGCAACTGCCGCCGTTGTAGCGCTCGCACCGAATGCCGCGGTAAACCCCGCAATGAACGCAGAGACAGGCTCTGCCGCGACTGACGTTGGCACCAGAGCCGTTGTGAGCATGAGCGCCCCGATGATCGCGCTACGCTTCATATCCGACACTCCAAAACGCAAGAACCTCAACCATCGATGCGTCGACCGTGACCGCGCCGCTCTCGCCGAGACCTGCCCACGAATGGCCCGTCCAAAGCATCCCATAGGCAAAGCGCGGATCGTCGCGACGACGCACGACGCCCACGTCACCGGCATTCAGGGCATTGCCGCGCTTGAGGCCCGCCACGCCCTCGAATTGCGCCGCACATACGCTCAAGGGGTCAGTTAGGTATCCCGTCAGCTTTTGGCAGCTTATCGCACTGTCATAGCCCCAGCGCAGGTCTCCGAGCGGGTCATGGTGCCCGTTCTCTACGCACCAGTCACAAATGACCGTCATGCAGTCTGATAGGCCCCAGACGTGCGCCATTGACTGCCACTTGTGCAGGGTGAGATAGAGCGGTGAAACTGTCATTTAGAACAACTTTTCGTCGGGTTCGTTATCGGTTGGCCGGTAGGTCAGTGACGGGTTTGCGGCCCCTAATAGAAATTCATGACCAGCCACCGAAAAAGGCACGCGGCGCGTCATATTGCGGCCCTCGGTCCACGCCTCGAAAGGAACCGTGATCGACCGGCCTTGCGGGCCAGACTTGTCCAAGGTCACACCGCGCATTGTGCGCGTATGCTCTAAGATTGGCGCAATCGTTGGCGCATACATGTCAGACGCTGTAGTGAATGGTTGCCAGTAAAACTGGATCGACCGCCCGTCCAGATAGCCATTGCCGAGCGCAAGAATTTGAGCCTGCAAATCCGGCAGGCTAGGGTCTTGAAAGTAGGAAAGCGTGATCGTCCCTGATGGCGCTTCACCGCCAATAATTGACGCCATATCTGTCGCGGCAATAACTGACGATCCATGCCAGACCTTGCCGTTTACGTCTGTGAAAATGCCGTCGATGCCGATGACAAAGCCAAAATCACCGTCCGGCGTGTTGATGTTCACAAGGTCGAACTGCCCTGTCAAATCATCGCGCGGGTTTAGGCCCGGTATTGCATCAATGTTCATCGGCCCAAATACTCGCGGAATTGAAGTTGAGGTCGGGAAACCCAATTTGCATCGAACGAAGGATTTCCCATTTGATCCTCGGGCGCGGTGAATAGCCCTTTGGCTCGCAGATAGATTGCAGAGCCGGATGGAATTGCAGCCCTCAATAAAGGTCGAACTGTCAAATCGTATGTGTCAGCGCCGGATGCCGTAACGCTGGTGATGCCGACAGGCCAATCGTTTTCGTCGCTCACGATCTGACCCGCAAACGGCGCTGGCAAGCCTTCTGGAACTGTTACCGTAAAACCGTCATCACCCTTGGCCGCATCCGCAGCGCATGTGTAAAACGGCTGATTGTCAAAACCCTGATCTGTGCTGAAAAAACGCCCCGTCGAGAATGGGTTGCCCTTCGCGTCACGCGCCGGAGTTTTTACAAACGGGTCAAAAATCGTCACGCGATATAGGTGCGTCCGGCCTTGGGCCTGCCAGCGAACCGCGCGCCATTGCGCAATCGCCTCGCGGACCAAAACAATAGACGGGCTACCGATCCAGCGTGGAAAGTCTGAAATTCCTACGCCACCGTGTCCGTCGAGGCCGTCAGGAATGCCCTGCGTGCGCCACTCAATATCCCAGTCAAATGTTGTCGTTTTGAGCAAGCCAACAGGGATCGTAATAATCTCGCGCTGCATTATGATACGCCCCGATCACCAACAGATGTCATGTTGCCAGCGAACTGACGTTGTTGTGTGGCCGCGCTGCCCTGCACAATTTGCACCGCCTGCCCCGCAGATTGTTGGAGGATTTGCCCGATCAGTGACGGGTCAAGCATGATCTGGATGGAGCTTTGACCACCGCCCGCGCGCTGACCTTTGGTGTTGTCAATAATGGTCTCTTGCGGGTGAACCATAGCCATGTAACCACCCTTTCCGTCCAAGCCGCCTGATCGTGCGCCCATGCCGGTAGAGCCACCACCTTCAAATGATGGCAGACCGAATAGGCTACCAATTCCGCCGCCAAGCCCGCCCGACCAAAGCGATTCAAACGCCCGATTTGCAAGCATCTGTGCAAAGCTGGAAAGCAGGTCGGTGATTGTGTCACGCAGCGATTTCGCACCCGTCACCAAGCCAGTGAAGGCCGATTGCATGGTGGTCTTTGTCGCTTCCATTCGCGATTGTAGGGTCGTCACTGCGGATGTTACCGCGCCGATTGATGCGACCGCTCCACCACCGCCGCCGCCTGACCCGCCACCCAGTCCATCCAGTGATGTCGCAAAGCTGTCAGCAGCAGTCGCGCCATTGTCTAGCCCATCAACAACGACAGTGAGCGGTTGAGCCGCCGCTCTCAATGCGTCAGAAACAGAGTTTCCAGCATCGACAATTCGCTTGCCGCCTTGCGCAATGCTATCAGCAGCCTGTGCAAACAAACCGTCGGCCACGCCGCCTATAGTGCCGCCTATGTTTGACGCGCCCAAAGTGCCCAAGCCCAATGAGTCACCAACAAAACTGTTTGCCAGCATATTCCATGCGCCAGACATGCCGTTGATTAACTTGTCAAACGAGCTACCAATCATCGCAAATGCAGATACAAACGATCCGACAATTGATGATGCCACGCCGGACATGATATTCATCAGACCCCATGCGGTATTGCCAACACCCAAGAGCGTTGCTTTTCCGACCGTGTAAACGCGCTGCAATGCCTCGCTGACGCCACCCGCCGCAGATACAACCCGACCTAGCCAGTAAACTAGTTCCCCGGCCCCGACGATCAGAATGCCAAAACCCGTTCTAAGTATCGCACCTTTCAAGACCACTAGCGCACCCGAAAGGCCCGCAGTCGCTCCTACAGCAGCAGCCATTCCGATCACCCATTGCCCTGCAAGTATCGCAGCAAATCCCGCTGCATATGATACAATCCTCCCAATACTTTCTCCCAAAGCGTCGATTACGATTCGTAGACCACCACCCTCGCGCACCAGCGCTACAAATGCGTTTGAAATGGATTCAAGCGCGGGGGCGAATGCGATTGCCATGCGGTTTGAAACGGCCTCAATGCCGACGCCGATCCGGCTAAATGCGTCGTTTGCGGATTCTATCTTTGCCGCGTCGACTTCATTGATGGAAAGGCCAAGCGCGACCAGTTCGCTGCGGGCATTGCGGATAGCATCGCCACCCTGCGCGACCAACAACGACATTTCAGCGTTTCGGATACCAAACTCGCCAAGCAGACCAGCCGTTTGCTGTGCACTGAAGCCAAGCGCCTTGACGCGATCTGCGATGGTTGCAAGCCGCTCGTCTGCGTCCATTTTCATTAGGTCAGCGGCACTTAGGCCGATCCGATCTAGCGCATCAGCAACTGGGCCACCCTTTACCTGCGCCTCGTCAAGTCTGCGACCAAGTTTTTGCATGGCTGCGCCGACTGCCCCTGCGGAAACACCGGCATCGCCACCAGCCAACTGCAACGCCCGCAGCCCATCAATCGTTCCATCAATTGAGCGCGCCATTTTGGCTTGGTTATCAATGAACGAAAGCCCGCTTTTCGTCATCTTCACAGCCGCCGCCGCAAACGCAGCAACAGCAACAGCCGCTGCAACCTTAACCCGCGCCGCGAATTTTGCCATGCTGGACTGGCTACGCTTCAATCCGTTTTGGAATTTCGCGCTATCTAGGCCAAGGTTTACCCGTAGCGCACCAATGACTGCCATTTATATTGCTCCGATTGACAAGCCTTTCCAGAGCCCGCAATCTTACGCGGAGTTTTGAAAAGGATAATTTCAATGACAACGACGATCACAACGCACAAGCGCGGCTTTTTCGGTCGCATGTGGCAAATCGTTTTTTGGCTGTTTCAAGCCATGATGATTGCAATGATATTTTTGAATTTTAGTGCAGTAGGTGATACTGCATCCGTAGCCTGCGATGGCGACACCGCGTGTCAGGCAGGTGCTGTTATTGGCGGTGGAATGATTGCCGCTGTTGGCTGGTTTGTCTGGATCATCGGGACAATCATTTTTGGTATACTAATGCTGTCCACCCGTGGAAAATTGGTGAGCAAATCGCTTTAGCAATCACCTACGATTTGCCGCCAACGCCGCGTCGATCTTGTCCCATGCATCTAGGCACTTGGCTAATTCTGCCTTCGTGTCTCTTTCGCCGGATACAAATTCTTGCAGGCTTGGTGGCTTGGTCGAGTTTGGCAACATGGCAGTGAACCATATTTCAGCCCGCCTGTTTTCGGCTCGCTTTGACGCGCCTTCCATTTCCAAAACGTAGAGCCGTGGTGTGATTTCCCAAAACCGCGCCGGATCAAAGCCCGACGCGATGTATTTTATCAGAAGGTCCGAAAGGTCTAAGCCGCCCTCTTCTTCGGCTTCTTGACGTTTCCCGACTTTTCCTCGGGGAATGCTGCGCTGATAATGCGCCCAACAATCTCGGTATCATGCGTCAACATTTCGTCTGCAATTTCGTCCGCTTCTTCTACAGAAATGTTGCTGCCCTTTTGAAGTGACACCGAAACAAGATCGAGCAACGCGCCAAATTTTGGCAAGTCGCCAGCCGTCCCGTCCAGCAATCCCGCGACGTTGTTGCCATACTTGTCCTGAAGTTTTGCAATGCCGCGAGTGGTCAGGCGCAAGCCGTAAGACTTGCCCTGAAAATCTTCGTGAATCGTGCCGGTAGGATCGACCATTATACAATCACCCGCGCATTTGTAGCCTGCCGATCAAGTATCTTGGCAGAGAATGCGGCCATAGACTTGTCACCAACCGTGCCGGTCGGGTTGAAGCTGTTGACGTAACCGCGATATGTGCGGCGCGTTGCCGTTCCGGCAGGGTCAATGTTGAATTCAAACAGCACGTCTTCTTTTGTGCCAGCCGCAGTAAGAGCCGCCAATGCGTCAAGAATAACATCGCCCGCGTCACCAGCCCAAAGCTGCTTGTCTTGTGACCAGTCAGCAACAGGCAAAAGTCCGGGGATTGTTTCGCGCGTGCGCCCCGGTGAATTGAGGTGCGTTACGTCTACGTCCTCTGGCACTTGGTCAGGAAACGGCAGGGTTTCAAAGCCGAAAATCTGCGTGAAATTGTAGGTTCCGGGGGTGACGTCATCCTCGCGCCCGATCCAAAGTTCCCAGTCATAGGCGATATCGCCAGCGAATGCTTTTTGTGCCATTATACAGGCCTCCATGATGTGTTGAAGTCTAGGCCTGTCCGGTATGGACGTTCAGCCTCGTTTGATCCGCTTTCGCGGGTGTCTCGCGTCATTAGATGCGTGATTAGAAGGAAGCCGCCGCCGCGATAGAAGTGCAGCGCGTCCACCACGGCGCGTGATGCAAGCTTTGCGGCCCCGTAGGTCATGCCGTAGCAGTCAACCTGCACACGGCCCTGATACAGCCCGCCAGAACCGTTCATGTGGTGGTCTTTGACATCGCTGATCGTGTTGAGAACGATTGCGGGCAATGCGCCGCCCTGCTCGCGCGTTCCGAAGTCGATCCTGTCGCCAACAATCGCAGAAAGCGCGGGGTCTGCTTTTAGCAATGCGCGAAATTCTTCTTCCATCACATAACTACGCGGTGCGAAGCAGGGACGCGATCAGTCCTGTGCCGCCAGTGACCGCGATTGTGCCGCTTAGATATGCAGAGATGCTGTCCAAATCGATAGACACGACTGCTCCAGCCGCAATCGACCCGACAGAATAACCGGAACTAACATCGAAGCTGGGAGCGCCGGGAGCTTTCGCAGTCGTTGATTCGTCGCCATCGATAACTGGTGTCAGCGCGCCTGCGGTCGGATTCCGAAGGATCAGAAGCTGACCCCAAACGCGATTGTAGGTAAATGTGTCAGAAGAGGTCAACGTGGTTTCAACCACAGCTTTAGCCCCGATTGCGCGAGTGTCCGTCGAAATAATCAAGCCCATTTTTGAGCCTCCTTTTGGGTTAAGTTAAAATCAGCCTCTTGCAGCCTTGCGCTCTGCCCGCGCAACGCTCTTTTCAAACTCGTCCCAAAGGGTGCGGCCGAGCCGGTCCAGTGTGGGCTTAGCCTCCACGTCCCATGCAGGGCGAAGAGCAGGTTGCGGACCGTGGTTTTGGTTGCCGAATTCCTGCTGAACACCGGCAGGATCGTCCGTCCCGACAAAGCCCTCAACAGCAGCCTTGTCGTCTCGGAACATCTTGCGGTGGATGCCGCCCTGACGCTTTGTCAGTTTGGTACCGTATGAAAATGACTTAGAATAGGCGCCGGTCTCGCCAACTGGTGCAAGTGAATTTGCAAGCGCCGCCATTGGCTCGGCTGATTTCTTGAGAGACCTACGCAAAACGCCCTTGCCCGCAGCCTTGGATAGGCGATCAAGGTTGCGCTCCAGATCCGCAAGGCCAGATGTGCTAACCGTTATCATTATTCACCTCTGCACCAGCAGTGATTTCCAAGCGCTTGTTGCGCCCCAATTCCTTGATGCCGAAAATGTTGTAAGTGACGCCGCGATACGAAACCGCGTCCTTTGCGGTCAGTCCACGCGTGAACGACGACGACCGAACCTCAAAACGCGCGGTCAAAACCGCAGAGACTTCGCCAGCCCGCATACGTTCCGCGTCGCTGACATCCTTTTTAGACGCCCAAACGGGTGTGCCGTAATCCGCCCACGACTCAACCTTGGAAAACCCATCGTCGGTCATGGTATAGCGGCGAAACTGAATGCGCCGATCTAGCCTGCCAGCACCATTCACGTCAGACCCCAATCGTGCGATATGGCGCGGTCAGCGCCTCATAAGCGCGCGTCGGGTTCACCTTCTCCGCAAGCGTCTCGCGGTTTTCGTAAAGCGTCCCGATGTGCAGCAAGAGAGCTGCTTTCAACGCGGGTGTCACAGCATCTTCCCCCGCGACATATTCGACAACAACAGGACCAGACGGCCACGCGGCACCATCATTCAGGCGCAGGAAGTGACCGCGCCCGTCTTTAAGGATGCGATAATCAGTAAAGCCGCCTGTTACGGACGTTACAGACGCTACTGGGCCGAGAGGTAGCACCAAGTCGCCGGACGCATGTTCAAACTCTTGCGACCATGTTTGAGCCATGAGGCAGCGCCCCAGAATACCTGTGAACCCGTCCAAATGCCCGACCGCCGCAGCAATCAGCGATGTGATCAGCGTATCTTCGTCTGCACCGTCTACGCGCAGGTGCAGCTTTGCCTCATCGAGTGTGACGGCCTCCACTGCTGGTGGCGTGATTAGGACAGGTGAAAGCATGATATTGCCTCGCAAATAATAGGCTTATGAAAGGGGGCAGAACCCCGCCCCCTCGTGAAGCCGATTAGGCTACGGGTGCATCCGATGGGTGGCCGATAACAACCATGATACCAGCCGCAACAGACGTGCCGCCGTTCTTGGTTGTGACCGTGCGGACATAGCGCTTGGTGCCAACATAGCCGACCTTGTAAACGCTATCGGCAGCAAGGCTGGCTGGGAACGTGCCGAGCAAGTCGGCAGCAGCAACATCGGCAAAGTCGCCGCTTGTTGTGGTGTCGCTTTCTTGCAGCTTGGTCGTGAAGTCGCCAGCGGTAACAATTGCGCCAGTGTTGATCGCAACCACTGCCGAGTTAAAGCCTTGCAGGTCAATCGCTGCGGATGTTGCTGTCGCCGCAACAACAGCAGGGGCCAGTGCTTGCACCAACCCGATTTTTGAGTGAAGGTCTTTCATGTGACCATCCTTTCATATGTTAAATTGGGAGTAGCGGGCGACCTAAGCCGCCGCACTAAATTTATGCCGCGATCTTCATCAGCTTGATTGCCTCGAAGTTCACAACGCCGCCGCCGACGCGCTTTGTGGTGTAGAACAACACGTTTGGCTTGCTGGTGAACGGGTCGCGCAACACGCGGATGCCGACGCGATCAGCAATCAGGTAGCCACGGTTGAAGTCGCCAAATGCCACCGACAAAGAGTTAGCCGCAACAGCGGGCATGTTGTCGTCTGTGTAAACTGGCTTGCCCAAGATTGTTGCAACCTCGGCTGTGCCGGAAGGTGCGGCCCAGATGAATGAACCGTCCGCGTCCTTGAACTTGCGAACCCTGCCCATCGTTGCATCTGACATGAGCCAAGATGCATTAGAGCGGTAGCCCTGCTTCAAGGCGTAATGCAGATCGATGAACGCATCCGCAGGCGATACGGTCACGGAAGCGTCTGCAAAACCAGCAGCCTTGCCGGACGTGATGAAGCCCAGCTTGCCCCACGCATAGGATGCATTCGCAACCATATCGTAGGCCAAGATGCCGCGTGGCTTGTTCACACCGTTGCCAGTGACGAATGCCGCGCCCTCTTGCTCTGCAAACTCGATGGAAACTTCGTCTGCGAGCCATGAAGCAATGTCGATCGCTGAATCATCAAGCGCCTTCTGCGTGGACGCAGGGTTTGCGTAAAGCTCGGCGGTGTTGATAACAATCTCACGCAGTGTTGGCGTGCTTGTTTCTGGACGGGACTCATTTTCTCCAACCCAGCCGGAACTTGCACCGCCGACATTGACCAGCTTTTTATAGCTGTCGCTTGACACGTTGACCTTGCGGGCCAACTGGCGAACCGTCGAAACAGTGCCGAGAACGCGATCAATGCCGGTTTCCATTTCGACAGGCACCAAATAGCCGCCGTCTGGATCAGATTGCGTGTTCAGCTTTGCCTTGACCTCCAAGTCAGACAGGCCAGCATCAACGCCCTTGCGGAAAAACTTGTTGAACGCTTGCGCATGTTCGACCTGTGCAGGGTCAATATCAGAGCCAGCACCGCCAAGTGTCAACGCGGCGATTTGCGCGTTCAGCTTGTCGAACTCACCGTTCATCTTTGTAATGTCGGCATTGATGCGGTCAACCTTTTCGGTCTGCACAACATCAGCCATTCCAGCCTTCACGTCGGCAAGCTCTTTGGTGTGCTCTGCTTTGAACGTTTCAAAGGCCGTATTGATTTCGCCCAGAAGGGCTTTTGGGTCTGTCGCATCAGCGCGGACAGCACCAGAGAACCCGCGAAAGCGAGATTGATTTGAATGGGTCATGGTTTATCTCCTTATGACCTGATTGTAGAAAGAAGCTGCGCAAGTGCAGCCGCGTCTAGGTCAGCGTCATGCATGACCGCTGGGGCAGCGTCTTGCTTGCCCCCCGTTGCCTCGTTGATCATCTTGCGCCGCTCGACACGCGGAACACCAGTTTGAGCAAGAAGCACTTCCAAGCGCCGTTTGGCGTTGATCTCCGGCGATTTTTTCGCCTGCGCGTCCATCTTTGGCGCGTCAATTACTTCGTCAGCAAAACCATTTTCAACTGCTTCCTTCGCCGTGAAAAATGTTTCTGCGTCCATGTATTTCTCGATCTTCTCGCGGGGCAATCCTGTGCGAGCCTCGAAAATATCCATCTGTGCGTCGTCGATCTTGCCGAGAACTTCAATCGCATCGGTCAAGTCATTACGGTTTCCGACAACTCCACCCCAAGCGTTATGAACCATGATGAAAGTTCCAAGGCCCATTTTGATCTCGTCGCCAGCCATTGCGATATAGGCCGCAGCGCTTGCTGCAATCCCCATAATCTCGACTGTCACTTTGGCTTTGTGCTGAACCAGCTCGTTGTAAATCGCAAAGGCCTCGAACACAGAGCCGCCCGGGCTGTTGATCTTTACAATAACGTCATTTGGTCCGATGGACCGCAGCGCTGCATTCATTCGCCTTGCCGTGAAACCGCCGCCCGTCCAGTCGTCTTCTCCGATCACATCGTAAATTGTAATCGTTTGTGGATCTTCGTTCTCGGCAGCGGACAAATCAGACCAGCTGGCAAGCGCATCAGACGGCACATCCCAGCTATAACCTTTCGGCTCTGAAAATGCCTTAATCTCAGGAAGTTGCATCAGGCTCATTGGCCGTCTCCTTTTCTGTCCCGCCAGCCGTATTTGGCGGTTCATAATAAACGCCACCGCCACCATCGGCGCGGGGGTTCCAATCCTCTAGGGCTCGTTCCTCATCGGGCGATGTGACGCCCCATTGAAGCCGCTTCGTCATTGCCTCGGTGCGCGTCTTGATGTCGCCGCGTGCAAGTGCAGATCGATTAAATCGAGCGTATAAATCCGGGCTATCGTCGCCGATCAGGTCAAAGGCGATTGCCTCTTCCCACATCGTCAGGTGATCTTCCAAGCCATATGCAACAAAGCCGTTTGACTTCTGTTCTAGGCCCGTTCCCCAGTTGCTGTCGCTGCCGCTGTTGTCGCCAATCATTGAGGGTGGAACGCCAAAGAACATCGCGATTTCAGAACGGGACAATTTTCGGCTTTCGATCCATTGCGCATCGGATGCCGACATCGCCATTGGCGCGAAGTCCATTCCCTCCTCAAGGATCATGGTCTTCGCTTCGTTCGCGCCGCCAGACCTGAACGCCTCCAGACTTGCTCTTAGTGTCGCTTGGCCTTCTGCACCTAGTTTTTCTGGGTGCTTCAGAACGCTTGAAACCTGCGCACCGTTGCGGAATACGTTTGAGCCGTGGTCCTCCATGCTCATTGCAAGTCCGATAGTCTCACGCGCAAATGTGATAGGCGTCACGCCGTTCACACCGTTCAACGTCAGGCCAACCAAGTGAAACACTTCTGACTGATCTAGCTTTACCCGAGCACCATTCTTGCGAGTGAACACATACGAAATTGACATGTCGTCATTCTGCGAACACTCGACACGATCCGGGTGCATAGGCAACAGTGACACCACCTCGCCACGCGACCGAACAATCAGCGCGTAAGCGTTGCCGCGTAGCAGCATGTGCGTCTGCATCATGCGGCGAAAAACAGCGGGCTTCTGCCAGCTATTTGGCTTGCGGCGCAAAACGCGCCAAAGGCTTGAATCAGATGCGTCTTCGCGCACACGGTCATTGACGCGCCGCTTGATGTGCAGCGGCATCGTCGCAACAGCGCCAGAAATAAGCCTGACACAAGCGTAAACCGTCGCAACTTTCATCGCATTGTTTGGCGTTACATTCGCCCCAGAACGACTTTCACCGCCGCCAGCAATAGCATCGGCCAAGTCTTGGGCTGTATTAATCACCACCCCGCCGCCGCTACTTTGATAAGAAGCCTTCGGTTGCTCTGGCGCACCCGACCCGCGCCGGAACATTCCAAAAAGGTCCATTCGTTCCCTCACATAACCAGAAGGCCGCGCTCTGCGTAAACAGATGGACCGCTATTTGTATTTTCCCAAGTGCCAGCAACGCTCATCGCCATTGCTAGAGCGACCATTCCGTCAATGCGGCCTCGGCTCTTATGTTTTGCCAGCTTGCGATTGCCTGCTGGATCACGCTGCACAACAGCATTGCGTGCGCAGCTTTCCAAGACAGGATGGCCGCCGTGAACAATAGTTTCGCTCAAGAATGCGCTCTCAAGATCGCGAAGCGCAGGTGACATGCTTTGGAAGCCCTGTCCCATCTGTTCGAATATCGCGTTATCGCCCTCACATTGATCTTCTGTGAAGCCTGCTCTTATCAACCACGGCTTTAGGTGCCTGAAATTCCAACGGTCAAACGCTACGTTACGCAGGTCATACCGTTGCGAAGTTGCGAACAAGAAAGCCGCAACAAATTCATAATCAACAGTCGGGCCCGGTGTCGCCTCAAGGAATCCCTGTTTGTGCCACAAGTCATATGGCACCCGATCAGACTTTGATTTCTCACGCAGCCCAACTTCTGGAAGCCAAAATGTTGGGTGAACGTGCCACTTGGTTTCAACTGGTGCCAGCAGATCATCAGTCACCGGCGTGACCGCGACGAATGCCGTTAGGTCGTTTACTTCCGACAAGTCAAGGCCCGCGTAAACTGTGGCGCCTTCCTCCAGCGCGACCAATGCCGCGTCGCAGCTATCCCACAGCTTCTTACTGATAAACGGCGCTGTCGCCTCAATCCTCTGGTTTAGATACAGCCAGCGAAAGCTGTTTTCCTCACTTGGCAAACGATCCGCCACCGCCGCCATGTCCTCAAGGTCGGTGATCGATCTAAATTCACCCATTGCAGGGTTCGCCGCGAGCCATGCCTTGCGGTCTAGCAGGTCACAATCCTCTGGCGCTGTGTAAACGTGGCTTACAATGCGCGGGCTTTTACTTGCCGCCGCATCGTCAAGCCAACGGCTAAACAAATCATTGTCAGTCGGTGCCTGCGTTGAAATTGCAATCAAGAGCGGGTTGTCGTGCGCGCCCTGCGATGTAGTGATAGCCTCGACAAAATCATCTGTCGGGCCTTTGATCTGGCCCACCTCGTCCAAGATTGCCAAGACCGGTGACAGGCCGTGTGCTGTTCCAGCCTCCGCACTGATAGCCCGATACTCGACATTCATTTGAACGCCTGTAATCATCTTCTGCGATGGTGTGATCCGCGTAATGCTTTTGCTGCGCAACTCGACCGAAAGGCCGATCATCTTTTGCATCAACTTGAAAACAAGCGCCGCCTGTTCGCGTGATCGCGCCCCGCTGATTATCTGGCTGTTCTGCCGCGCCTCCGGCCCCACGATATGAGCCAGCGCGATTGCCGCGATGATAGCCGACTTGCCATTCTTTCTTGCGATTGAAAGATAGGCGCGACTTGTGCCTTCCGGGTTGTCGTAAATCTCACGGATAAACCGCTTCTGAAACTCAAGTAGCACAAGCGGCTTACCGACATGCTTGCCCTCTGGCGTGAGACAGAACCGCTCAATGAAGGCGACGACCCGTTCACCCCTAGTCAATTTGGACGCGCAAGCAGATCATCAGACACCCCGCCGTCCTCGATCTCCTTGACGGCATTACGGCGCCTTCCAACATCACGAGACTCTCCATCTTGCGCACGCGCGTGAAGTGATAAGCTACGCCGCGCGGAATGGATATTGCTGTAGTGCATCTGAATCGCAGTCTTGCGCGGATTTATTACAGGTGTGCCTTTTTCAGTCTTGCAAATTGAACCCTCGGAACGCATCGCGATCTGTTCGGCGTTCAAGTCTGCCATTGTTCTCGACAACATCGCAGCAAGCTCAAGCTGGTGTGCTGTCCATTCCGACCGAGCAAACTCTGCAAGAACGCTGGCAAAGAATGGCAGGTCCGTGTCATCCAGTGGCACATTGGAGGGAGGATTAATCGCCTCACTGGACGCTTGTGCAACAGCAACAGCCGCTGCCGTGCTGTCAATGCGGGTCTTGCGTGACATTCATCACCTCATCGGAATAACTGTATTAGCGAAAAAAACAATCTATTGGCGTCGGTCCTGAAAATATCATCTGAATAGTTTCGACCCCACCCCCGTCAGTCCCACACCGGCTTACCATCGTCACTAAACACTGGCTTGCGGGCCGCGCCTTGGCTTTGCTTGGCCTCTTCGTCAGTCTTGATCTGGTGGCAAGGTGCGCAAAGACTTTGCAAATTGCTGTGGCTGTCATCGCCGCCCTGCGACTTGGGCTTGATGTGATCGACTGCGTGATCGTATGGCTTAACCTTTAGTTCGGTAGTGCGACCATGCCTCATACACTCTTGGCATAGATACATATCGCGCTTGAGTATGGTTAAGCGCGTCTTGTCCCACCGCTTGCCATAGCCTCGCTCATGTCGAGACCTATTTCCCCACTTATGCGACATCGCCTTTGGTGCTAGTGGCATGAGCCATACCCCCCGCCCGACGATTACCATGACTTATGCCCCATCAGGGTGCAGCCCCATGGCTTAACTTGCGCATCGCGGTGTTTAACGGTGGGGGTGAGCCGCTTTAGGAGTGGGCTGCGAATAGAAACCCGCCCAGAGGCGCATCATTGAGAGGCGTGGCGGGGTGAGCTGGTGATCAATCCCAGCAGATGTATGAATTGCGTAGCTACGGGGCCTGCCTGCGTTTTACCGCGACCCCGCAACGAACCCGACCGCAGATGTGCAGGTGCGAGTTGCCTGTGGCATACCACGGGTTGTGTGGTGGCGCAACACTTATGCGCTCCTCACATCCAGCGGGTCTAAATGCACCGTAACCATTGCCCCCATCATATCCACCTTGCCCTCGATGCGCGGCCATTTATCGTGATCTCTTTTCACGATCCGCTCAAACCACATGGGGAACTGCGCGAACGGGCCTGAAATAGCCTCAATCTGCTGCCCCTTGGTGTATTCGGCTATCGCGGCCTGTGAATTGGCCTCAACGCGCTGTGCTGCCATGTATCGGCTTCCCACGGCTGATTTGAACGCATCAAGCGCGGCGATGTCAGCTTTCGGAACAATTTTGAAGCCGGATGCAAGGAATTTGACGCCGATTGCTTTGATGAATTGCTCGTCGGTCATTTCGATGAAAACGTAGTTCGGCAGGAATGGGCTTTCGTGGGCCTCTGCAAACCTGTCCTTGCCGCTGCGCTTGAAGTCGATCCGCTTTCCACACCATGCGTCTATGCCCATGCTGGCGAGCTCATCGATGACCCAAAACTGCTTCCAGATGTTCGGCTGTTTGATTTTTTCGCCGTCTTGGTCGCGCATCGGGGCGTGAGTGTCGCGGCATTTGCCGCCTTGCACATATCCGAGATAAATCATCTGCCTGTGTCCCTGCCTGTTGTCGTTTATGGCTCAATCGGCCAATTTATGGGTTCTCGACTGGATTGACGCCCCAGTGGTGGTGATCTTTTCGAAATGCCTCAAATCACGCAGCATGTTCTTCAAGGAATGCATCCTGATCCTAGTGACACCGGACAATTCGCGTGTTGTCAGCGGCCCACGCTCTGCAAGAGCCGCCATGATCTTCACCAAACTTGGCCTTTTCAGCTTTTCGTCATCTGTCTCGATGCTCCTTGGTGCCGCGCCGATCCGCCAAACATCCATGTCGCGAAGCTTTGGGTTCCTTGATGCATTTATGGCGCTTTCCATCATCGCCGCGCCAACTATTTCCTCGTCCTGCGGTGAAATTGTCATGCTGGTCATGCTGCAATTTCGCCATGCTTGAGTTGGTCGCGAAGCATCGACACCACACAATCAACGGCGTGCTGCTTTGCTGCTGTGCCTGTTGCGCGTGACTTGACGCGGCAGGTATCGCGCAATGTGTCGAAATCAATCTCCTCAAATGCGGCCGATAGGTCCATGGTCATAAATCGCTGGTTTGTCGCAATAGCCTCCAGCCAAATTGCCAGCACTTGACCATTGTAGGATTCAACATTGCCGCCAAGAACACTGGACGAAATAGCCGATAGACCAGCGATAACTGCTTCCCCTTCGCCGTTCCCGACCATTTTTTTGATCAGGTTCACGGCATAAATTATGCGGGGCTTTTTTGTTACCTGTGACGGAATGTAAGTTGCTATCTCGCAGTTTGATTTTTCAACAACCTGCTTGATATTGATAGCCCAATCAGTTCCTGCCGCGAGTTCTGCCCTATAAATAACAGGTGGCGTCATTTTGATGCGGTCACGGTTAATCGCCGCAAATCCAGCCGCCTGTTCGCGCTGGCTCATCGCCACGGTCATAGCCGGTAGCGCCTCGATCCCGCACAGCATGGCCGCGTGTGCGCGGTGCTGCCCGTCAACGATTGCCATTTTCCCACCATCGGTAGGTGCGACAAGGATAGGCTGATATTTGCGCCAATCGAAGTTATCTGCGATGCGCTGAATGGCCTTGCGACCCGCTGCCGTGATGCTGCGCTGGTATCGACGGTCTACCACCAAGTCTGCGATATTTGCCCAGATCATCATGGGCTGCGGCTGATCTGCCAATATTGCAGGTCGGTATCCAGTCACGTCGATTTCCGAAACTTCATAGCCCGATGTTGGAGCCTGTTGTGTGTCTACCCGACTCATGCTGCACCACCGATCCGCTTGGCGTGCTCGATGGACGCTCGCATCATTTTATTTTCCGACCGCGCCTTGCGCAGCGCAATCATTTGCTGGCTGTCATCAGCGACCCGAGTTGTCCAGTGCGCCTCGGTTGGCGCGCTGTCGTAATCATCCAGTTGCGCCATGCTGCCAGCTAATGGGCGCTTTTTCACCGCGTCGAATTGCTTGGGAGTGAATCCTGATGCAGCCATTATCGCGCTCGCCTCGTCTTTTGATGTAGGGATGCGGGATGCGTCACGTTGACGATCGGTATTGCTCTGGCGACGGCGAATTTCGTCATGGATGGATTTCGTCACGCTGTAGGCGGCGGCGTTGATGTTGCCCGGTGTCGGCCTGTTCTGCGAACTGCGCACGGCCAAGTCGATAGCCTGTGCCAGAACCCACTTCGGATGGTGGCGCAGTGCGCGGCGATATTCGTTAACGACATCAGCTCGTTCCTCGGCGGTCCAATCCTGTTGAAAGCCGATCTTGAGAACGCGATTGATGCGTTTCACCAGATAGCCGTCCACATCGGATTGCTCGGCATCGTCGGTGACGCACAGGCTAGTCGTAAGCGTCGTGCTTGATGCGACCGTCAGCGAAACGGGTTGCGATTTCTCGGACGACTGCATCGCCTTGGATAGATCGTTCATTGCGTGCTCCTTGTGCGGATTTGATTGGCGTTATCGGGTTCAACGGGGCTGCAAATTTTGCTCCGGCAAATTCCTGCAACGGCTGTTTGAAATATCTTAGGCTGGTGGCTGGTCCGTCGCGCTTCCGTTGGGTTGTCTCGGCAACCACGGTCAGTGCCTCGGCTTCTGAAATTGAGAGATCATCGCAAGCCTTTTGGAACTCTGCCCACTCGCCGCTTTGCCCAACGACCTTCCCGTTTGCGGTGATCCCAGACCTGTCGTGACCGGCAGCTTCGAGAACGGATTCTCGGAAGGTCAAAACGGCCCTCGCGCTATCATCATCAGTTATTAACCTTCTTTCATCCTTCTTCTCGTTTGTATCGGTCCTGTATCGGTCCTGTATCGGTCCTGTATCGGCTGCTTTGTTTCCAGACTGATATTCGTCGTATTTACAAATAGTTACGACACTCACACCTGTATCGGTTTCGACACGGATCATTTTCAGTTTTTCGAGCCTTTTGAGGTATCTTTGGGCCTTTGCGGGGGTCCAATCCCATGCCTTCGCCATAAAGCGAACGGATGCCGCAAGCTGGCCTCTTTTGGTGGTCGCCACGTAGTCACCAGCGCGAACTGTGCGATCCTTCCATGACGCTTCCATCACGAGCCATACCCATGCCTCGCGCTCGGTAAACACTTCATGGCGGAAGGCCTCGCTTGAGAAAAGTCCGCGTGATATGTTGACGGTGCCGCTCAAAACACTAAACCTCTCGCCGCTTTTGGCAGCCAGTTAACAAGGTCTGAACGGTCCACATTGCCGCTCACAGGCGTGATCTGCGCGATGATGCCAGTGAAACCCCGGACCCACTCTGGAGCGGCGCTGCGCAACCATTTACGACTGTCGTTGGGGATGATTTTAGCGGTCACCAGCGCATCGATGGCGGCTTTACTGGTGTTGTCTATGTCGAGATTTGCGGCACCCTTCTCGCCGACATAAAGCACGATTTCGACACGTCCCATGAACACCGGCAGCGGCACCTGCACGCTCAAGTATTGCGCGGCGTTGGACTTCCAAAGGCGGTATTCTGGCGTGATGATCCGTCCGCGACCCTTGCCGTAGGAGCGGTTATTGAACAGCGCGTTGGTGCTGATCGGCGGCGGTAAGGCCAGATATGCGGACGGATCGTTTTGCATCAGATAACGCGCATGATTGGTGTTTCTTGCTTCAATTCAGCAGATAAGCTGTCCTCGCAGCGCTCAAAAGCCGTGCGCTCTACGTCTACTTTGTTGTGGATTTCAAAGCGGAAAGTCAGCTTGCCATCATCGAGGCGGTATTTCACTCTCACAGGGATGCGGTCTGGCTCCTGACCCTCGAACACCGGCACGCGGATGCTAATCTTTTCAGGCATCGTAATCGCACCCTTCACGTCATCCTCTTCTACATATGTGAACTGGCGTGTTCCGCTGTTTAGGCGTTGCGACTGCTTGAAGGTCACGCGGCGGATCGCTTCAAAATTCATGACGATTTCCATCACCGACGCCGCATCCGGATCAACAATATCAAGCGCATTTTCTTCCAGAAATTCCCCAACGTCTTTCTGGCTCATCGACTTCCCATGGGCGTTGCGCCATACGCTATAGTGGCTGTCAAATTGCGCTTTGAAAGTTGCATTGTGCGCGCAGTGGGATGGCGTTGACCCTTCGTGATAATCTATCACCGCACAGATTGAGGCTTTAGCTGGGCATGAAAAAAGAATGCGCCCTGGTGTCTCAAAGCGATTCAGGTAGTGCGCAAGAGATGCAGTGTCACGAAACTCTGGGGTTGCCGTGATACGGTTTGGCTGGTCTTGAAATTCCTCGAGGCTTTTGATGTTGAAGCCTTCGGGAACCGCCATAAATGCGCCATGAAGATTGTCCGCGCTGTGGTTCTTGGCTACGGCAAGTGTCTCGCGCAGCGCTTCGTGCTCGGTCTTATCGGTCATGTTGCTGATCCTCTACTTTCAAAAATGAATCTTGGACATAATTTGAGGCTTCTCGGGTAAGATCTCCGTCACGTCCCATGAAGAAAAACGATTGGCCGAAATCCAATGCTGGTGCTTTTGCTGTCACTTTTGCCGAAGCCGCAAATCCTGTTTCACCGTTAGGTTGGACCTCAAGGGTGACAGTTACGGTGCCCTTTTTGCCGGTGCGATTGACCGCATTCAGAACCTCCCGCAATTGCTCGTCGGCGGTCTCTACGGCCATGCCGCCATCGATCCTCCCAATTGCCATCAAGAAGTGGCTATTTCCATCGCTCATGTTATTGTTCCTTTAATTTGAGAAAACGCAGCGTCCTATCTTTCGTCAGCAAGGGCGCTGCGCATTTCCAAACGGCTATCCGCCCAAAGCGAGGCGATCCTGTATCCGGTCAATTTTATCTGCGAGGGCGCGAAGCTGGTCGGCCATGCCGCCGTCGATGTTGCCCGTGAAGAATGGTCGCCGGTCCTTTGACTGCGCGGCATCACCGGCGACGAGTGCGAAGGTGTTTCCATCCTGCAATGTTTCGCTGATGCGGAAGGTCACATGCGCAACGGGAAAGTTGCTGACCTTTAATGGTTTGACGTGGCCGTCGCGCTGGAACCCCATCACCAATACGCCGACATAACGCGTGATTTAGGCTCGCCGGAGTATTTCAGATCAGCAGTCCTGACGCTCATGGTTTGGCGCTCTACAGTAACGCGATCAACCGCGTCTCGCGCTGCGATCTGGCCAGATACCTTGCCGTTAAAGCGATCCTTGAGCCAGCCCAGCACCCGCTCATCATCAGCGCGCGTAAAGAATCCATCCAAACTGATCGAACGCATCTTGTGATTGTTTCGCGGCTGCAACCCGATTGACTTGGCGTATTCGTTCACGCGGGGGTATTTGCATCCGAAATGGTCTGCGATAACTTTGGACGGGATATCCCTGCCCCACATATCGCGCAAAACATCATCGTCAAAAACGGTTTTTGATTTCATCGAAATGCTCCTCTTTGCAGTTGGATTTTGCGGACGTTGACCGCCTCGCGCTCGGCGTCGTTGAGCGCGTAGCCACGGCCCGACAGCGCCAGAACCATCGCATCCAGTTCCTCGCGGGTGCCGGCTGTTGCCAGCTTTTCGGCCATCGTCTTGCGGATCATCGGTGTGACCTCGCTGAATACGAGCGGCCCGCAACTGGGGAGGCAGTCGGGGCCGCTGTGTCGCGCGCCGTGAGAGGCAACGCGGCTTCACTACGGGCGGACCGTGGTGAATGGGAATAAAAACCGCCGCCATGCGCACAAGGCAACACGGCGGCAGAGGTGGCGCGACTGTCGTGTGTCGCGCTGGCGGTAACGGGGGAGGCGTTCACGACGCGGCCTGCTACTGTGATCTCTGCAAAATTTTGCATATTTTTGACGTGCGGAAACGCACCGCGCGTCCGATCCGTGCCGCTGTGTAGGCTGTGAGCTTCCATACCAATTTGACCCATTTCATTGCCGCCCCTCGATGCGGTCAGCAATTCGGTTCACGCCATGAAGGTAGAACTCGACGGCTTTTACAGCCCATGACGGCATGTCATTTTCGCACTGCATCCAGTAAATTATTTGTCTCGGGCTGGCCCCAAGAGCGCGGCTTGCCTTGTTGGCAATCGCCGACTGCGTTGGCCCGTCAAACGCGGCTCGCAGCTTGTTGGCATCCTCGCGACGGGAAGCGTCCCTAAAGTCGCTGTTCGATTTTGCAAGATATTTCACGGGTTCCCTCCTAAGTTTCTGGTGTGATGCAGAAACTTGAACAGAACTCGAAAGGCGTAGCGCGGCGGTCATTGGGCCGCCGCTTCTGCGCTTGCTACCCGCCAGTTAAAAACAGAGCGGGGGCATTCAATGTCAGATGAACGGCAAAGAGCATCCAACTCATCGAACCAACTTGCAGGAAATGCGCCATTTGTGCGCGCGCCCCTAACTGAATGGCTGGTTACTCCCAGCCGGTTGCAGATGGTCTCTGCCCCAATGCCGTCAATGATTTTTTTTACGATTTGTTTTTCCATACCAAACTTATTGCCAAATTATTTAGCAAACGTCAAGCCAACATTTCTGAATTGTGCTAAATTTATTGGCGGTGGAAAATAGAAGCATGGAAAAACCAGCCAAACCGTATGCCGAAATTGCTGCACGCCTGAAATGGCACAGGTCTATAGAGGGTCTGAATCAAGACGCATATGCCGAGCAGATCGGCACCAAGCGCAGTGCTTACTCTTTGTGGGAGGCGGGGTCGCACAGGCTGTCACTGGACGGGGCACTTGCCCTCCGAAAGCGATACGGCCTGTCACTGGATTTTCTATATGAAGGCATCGACGATGCGTTGCCTATGACTTTAAGGAAGGCTTGGCTTGATAGATCGTGAGTCAGATCATGCAAGAAGTCGATTGTAAGCCCGGTTGCATTTGCAGCACCAATAAGTAATTCAAGCCTGTCAATTTGCGTCATAACGCCCCCATAAAATTGCCGTTTTGTAGATAAAAAATAAAACGGCGGGGTTGCCCAGCTAGGCGCGGGCATCAACATCACCTTGCAGCCAAACAATAGAACAATCTGTGAACATTCGTCAATACCACGACATGTAGTATGGCATCGGATTCTAGCACCGCTTGCGCACTACAGCGTGTAGAATCTCGTGTTGTCGATTCCGTAATTCTAATTTTTTTAGCAATTAGTTGTTGCATTGCTAAATTTATTAGCATATCAACTCCCTATAGCCACCACGGCATAGGAGACACGACATGAACACCCGCACAGACTTCGACATTTTAGGCGACAACGCGATTTCCATGCTTGCCGATGAAAGTCAGCGCATTGAACCGCATTGGAGCGATGACCCCCGCTTTGACAGTGAGGACCATTACAACCGCGTCAAGTCTGGCCTTGAGGGTTTAGGCGCGCCGGATGCAACCGCTGCCGATCTGCGCAAGGACGCTGAATTTCGCAGCATGAAGCAAGAGACCGGCAACGGGCTCTATGGGCCACAATCAACTGACAACATATGGCGCGATGGGCGTCACGGTCAGGGGTATGAGTTATGATTTACGCCCTTTATGCTCTGGCCACATGGTCTGGGCTTATCACGGCTGTTGCCTTGCCTGTCCTGATTGCCATCATTTTGAGCGATGGTTGGGACGACATATCACCATTGGGCGTGATGGTTTTCGCGGCTTTCCCAGCCGTGACATTCGCAGCAACAACAGCCGCTATCTGGTGGACGCTATGATGATCCCCAACGCCAACGGATACGCGGACAACCCCCGCGCACTTGCCGCCGCTCGCAAGCAACTTGATCGGGGCACATTCCCGCAATGGATCGCTGACGAGATAGCCCGCATCGAAGCCAAAGACGCAGCCGACAAACTGGCGCGCATCAATTTTGAAATGGAGTGCTGACAATGACACGTCAAGAATTTACCGACCTACTTAGAAAAAAAGGATACTCTCACAAGGTATCAGGCGGCGGAGTTGTTGTAACTCACCACGGCTACGTCAATCTGAGCGGCCTAACGACGCTGCCGGAGG
>TARA_R110002051_G_scaffold40694_1_pt1 | contig 33689 bp, 32 predicted proteins | sample TARA_R110002051 | Tara Oceans TARA_R110002051 (sample SAMEA4397023) | marine metagenome | biome: Polar Biome; feature: [MES] marine water layer (ENVO:01000295) within the mesopelagic zone...; material: water (ENVO:00002006), including particulate matter (ENVO:01000060) such as...... | reverse complement strand
TGGTCGTCGACGTCGGCACCAACGCCGAAATCCTGCTGGGCAACAAGCACAAGGTCCTTGCCTGCTCTTCGCCCACAGGCCCTGCGTTTGAGGGCGCACAAATCTCAAGCGGCCAACGCGCAGCCCCCGGTGCCATCGAGCGGGTCGAAATCGACCCTGTCACCAAACTGGCCCGCTTCAAAGTCATCGGCTCCGACTTATGGTCTGACGAGGACGGCTTTGACGCGGTCACAGCACAAACCGGCATCACCGGTATCTGCGGCTCCGGCATCATCGAAATGGTGGCGGAAATGCGCATGGCGGGCATCGTCGACGGACCGGGTCTGATCGGCTCGGCGGAACAAACCGGATCATCGGCCTGCTTTCTCGACGGGCGTACCAATTCCTACATGGTGCATGACGGGTCTGCCTCCGGCGGGCCGGTAATCACCGTCACGAACCGCGACATCCGAGAAATCCAGATGGCCAAGGCGGCGCTCTACTCGGGCGCGCGGCTCTTGATGGATAAATTCGGCGTCGATAGCGTTGACCGCATCGTGCTCGCAGGCGCATTCGGTGCTCACATCAGCCCCAAGCACGCAATGGTCTTGGGCATGATCCCTGATGCACCGTTGGACAAAGTGACCTCCGCAGGCAACGCGGCGGGCACAGGGGCGCGCATCGCCTTGTTGAACCGAATGGCGCGCAAGGAAATCGAGGCCACCGTACACAATATCCACAAAATCGAGACCGCGATCGAGCCGCGCTTCCAAGAGCATTTCGTGAATGCGTCCAATATCCCCAACGCCGTGGAACCCTTCCCGATCCTCAAATCCATCGTCACCCTGCCCGACGTCAATCACAACACCGGTGGCGGGCGCAGACGGCGGCGCGAAAGCTAGGCTCTGGTCGCCTTCAGAGCGGCATATTGTCGAACTTGTCGTCAAATACCTCGTCAGAAAGGCGTGCGTTGATCCGCGACAGGCTCAACGGCACCTTGCGGCCGCAGGCGGCGATTCCATCGACCATTTTTTGCACTTCTGGATACAGACTCAGGCGGTCACGCGCGCTCGCATGAAGAATTTTCTCTTCCAATACGGATAGTTGCATCTCAATTTCACGTTCCATGATGTTCCCCCAAACAGCTTGGACCACACAAACCCGGACCAATTAGGCAAATCCAAGATAGCACAATTGCGCCCCATGCTGACCTTTGATCCCTAGCGCCGATGATTTGAGCCAATTCATGCCAACCCGCGCTTGACGCCCGCCAACACCACGCGTAAATCAAGCCTCGTGATGCGGGTATGGTGAAAAGGTATCACGAAAGCTTCCCAAGCTTCAGTTACGAGTTCGATTCTCGTTACCCGCTCCACTCCCCACACTTCGTTAGACCGCCCCGCCCAAGCACCGCTAGCGGTCCGCGCTTACACACGCTATTGCTAGGGGTACGTAACCCCCGATCAAAAGGATCCCGCAATTGCCAAACATCACCCGCCTGCACACCGGACCACGCATGTCCCAAGCCGTCGTCCACAACAACATCGCCTACTTAGCGGGGCAAGTCGGGGCCGAGGGCAAATCGGTGTCCGCACAAACCGAAAGCATTTTAGGTAAAATCGACGCCCTGCTCGGCGAGGCAGGCACCAACAAGCAAAACCTGCTGACCGCCCAAATCTGGATCGCAGACATGGCCGATTTTGCCGAGATGAACGCCGCGTGGGATGCATGGGTTCCTGCCGGCAACGCGCCGGCTCGCTGGACTGGCGAAGCAAAACTCGCCACCCCCGGCTATCTGGTCGAAATCATCGTGACGGCAGCTATCTAAACACCGTGTTTTTGCAAAAACCCAACCAACGCGGCCGTTGACCTATCATAGTCGGCGGCCGTTTTGGCACCCTCGACAACGGGCTGCAACGCAGTGGCCAGTTCTTTACCCAACTCGACACCCCACTGGTCATACGAATTTAGTCCCAGCACGACACCCTCGACAAACACGCGGTGCTCGTAAAGCGCCACAATCTGCCCCAACACAAACGGGGTCAGCTGCGGATATGCAATCGTCACCGACGGGCGGTTACCCACAAAAACACGGTGCTTGGCCTGCCGCTCCAACTCCGCACCCTCAAACTTGCCCGCAACCTTACCACGTGCCTCATCCAGATCGCGCCCTTTCATCAAGGCCTCCGATTGGGCCAGACAATTGGCGACCAACAATTGATGCTGATGATGCAGTGCATCCTCATGACCACGTGCGGCCACCAGAAATTCACACGGCACAACGCGGGTGCCTTGATGGATCAGTTGGTAAAACGCGTGCTGACCATTGGTGCCGGGCTCGCCCCAGACCACGGGACCGGAATTGACCGGCAAATCCGCGCCGTCCATGCTGACGCCCTTGCCGTTACTTTCCATCTCCAACTGCTGCAAATAGGCAGGCAAGCGACTAAGATTATTGTCATATGGCAAAACCGCGCGGGTCGCATACCCGAGGCCCTGATTGTGCCAAATTCCGACAAGCGCCAGCAGCGCCGGCATGTTCTCGTGCCAGTCCGCCGCCTTGAAATGCACATCCATTGCCTGCGCACCGCGTAAAAACGCCCTGAACGCATCGTCACCAATTGCCACCATCAACGATAGGCCAATCGGTCCCCACATCGAATAGCGCCCGCCAACCCAGTCTTCAAAACCGAACACGCGCTCGCGCGCTATGCCCATCGCTGCAGTTTTCTCGGCAGAGGTCGAAAGTGCGGCGAACTGCGCGCCCACATCGCGCACCTTTTCGCCCATCCACGCCTGTGCGGTGCGCGCATTGGTCATTGTCTCGATTGTGGTAAATGTCTTGGACGCCACAATCACCAGCGTCGTTTCTGGATCACATGCACGCAACACCTGCGCCACATCCGCAGGGTCGACATTGCTGACAAAATGGCACCGCGGACCGTCGTGATACGGCGCCAGCGCCAATGCGGCCATCGCCGGTCCCAAATCAGAGCCGCCAATCCCGATATTCACCACATCGGTGATCTTGCCACCCTGCCCCTTAAACGCACCAGTGCGCACAGCCTCGGCAAACACCCCCATCCGGTCAAGTGTGGCCAAAACCCCTGGCATCACGTCGCGACCATCGACAACAACTGGGCCACCATCCAGATTCCGCAGGGCGGTATGCAAAACTGCGCGGCCCTCGGTTTCGTTGATCGCTTGGCCCGCAAACATCGCTTCGCGCTTGGCTGCAACGCCCGTCGTCTCCAACATGCCAATCAGCATATCCCGTGTAGCGACATCAATATTCGTTTTGGCATAATCCAAGCGCACATCGCCCGTCTGCACCGTAAAATCGGTCGCCCGATCGGCATCCAACAGTGTCTCGAACCGCCGACAGGCCACTTCGGCGGCTTTTGCTTTCAACGCAGTCCACATCGCCTAGCTCCTTGCCCAATGCACGACAGATCCCTTAAGCACCGCCGCAATTGGGGCCTCAACGGGGGTCAAATGACGCGCTTTTTCCAAGGCGCTGCGTTTTTCATCGCCGATAATCACAATATGACGGCTCATCGCGCCGCGCAGCACTCCCGCCGACAGGGTAATTCGCGGCTCGGGCGCACCGGGCGCGCGCATGGCCACCAACACGTCTTTGCCATTCAGCGCCAAATCCAACTGATCGGCTCCCGGGAAAATGCTGGCAGTATGCATATCCACGCCCATCCCCAGCAACATCACCGAAATCGGCAGCATCGGCGCGATATTTGCCGACAGCGCGGGCAGCTTCTCCTCGGGGGTCTCAGCCTCAGCATAAAGCGGCACATAACTCGCCGCCGCCGCCTTCTCGACCAACAACCGCTCGCGCAAAAGGCGCGTATTGGAGCGCTCGGACGTCTCCGCCACCCAGCGCTCGTCGGTCAACATCACGCGCACACGGTCCCAGCCTAAATCAACACCGCAAAGGCTGTCGAAAATCGGACCGGGCGTTGTGCCACCGGGCACCGCCAGCGTCGCGGTCTCATGGGTCAATAGCGCATTTTTCAATTCGCTCGCCAAAATATCGGCAAGGTCGATCATCATCATTTCCGCGTCTGGATACTCTTTAAAATCCATGGGTCCCGCCTCCTGAAAAAACGTCATACGTAAATCATACGCAAATCATACGCGCAGTGCACGGCTGTTTAAGCCTTCAGCTCACGCCACTTGCGGCCATCACGGTGCAACAACATTAACGCGTCCTCAGGGCCAGAAGACCCCGCATCATAGGTTTTAGGCACGTCATTGCGCCCCTCCCACCCATTGATCAACGGATCAGTCCACGCCCATGCAGCCTCGACTTCATCGCCGCGCATAAACAGCGTCTGGTTGCCCCGGATCACGTCCATAATCAACCGCTCATAGGCATCGGACACATCATGTACGCCCTCACCCAAAGCCTCTGCAAACGTCATGTCCAGCGGCACATCTACCAGACGCATCCCCCCCGGACCGGGCTCCTTGATTGTAACTTGCAAGTCCATGCCTTCATTGGGTTGCAAACGGATCGCAAGGATATTGCGGTGGCGTTTTTCATCACCCTCGAAAATCGAATGACCAAGATCCTTAAACACCACTGCGATCTCGGAAGTCCTTGATCTCATGCGTTTTCCGGTACGCATATAAAACGGAACACCCGCCCAACGCCAGTTATTAATATGGCATTTCATCGCGATAAAGCTCTCGGTAAAGCTACGCGGATTTTCCGCGTCGTCACGGTAACTGCCACCGTTCGGTCCTGCCTCATATTGACCACGCACAATGTGATGCGGCTCGACGGTTTGTAACGCGCGAATGACCTTGAGTTTCTCGTCACGCACCTCATCGGCACCAAACTGACCCGGTGGCTCCATCGCAATCAAACACAACAGCTGCATCAAGTGATTTTGCACCATATCGCGCATCGCGCCCGACCGGTCATAATATGCCCCGCGCCCGTCAACACCCACCGTTTCGGCCACCGTAATCTGAATGTGATCAACGTAATGATTGTTCCAAAGCGGCTCGAACAAGACATTGCCAAACCGCATTGCCATCAAATTCTGAACTGTTTCTTTGCCCAAATAATGATCAATGCGGTAAATTTGGCTTTCATCAAAATACTCCGCCAAAGACGTGTTCAGCGCCTTGGCCGTCTCAAGATCTCGACCAAATGGTTTTTCCACCACGATACGGCTTTTGGCATTCGCAATTTTGTGACTGTGCAGTCGGGATGCGAGATCGCCAAACAGGCTCGGCGCTACCGAAAAATAGAACGCTTGGATGACATCGCTGCGCACCATGCCAGAAAGCGTGTCCCAACCGGCGGTTCCCTTGGCGTCAATCGCTGTATAGTTCAACGTTTCCAAAAACTTAGAAATCGCTTCACTGTCCTCTTTTTCGGGACCGCCGAACTCGGCAATCGCGTCCTTGATCATGGTTTGATAGTCTTCGCGGTTCAAATCGGATCGCGCAGCACCAATAATGCGGGCGTTTTCGGGCATTTGACCGGACAAATACCGCCGAAACAATCCCGGCAGGATTTTGCGCCTTGCTAGGTCACCGGTTCCCCCAAAAATCACAAGATCAAAAGGGTCTACCGGAATTACGCGAGAGGCCATTGGATGCTCCGTTCTACTTGTTAGCGCTAACGATAGCTGCTTACAGTCCTGCCCAAATAATGTCTAGTCTATGTGAGAAAGATCACATGTGAACCCATAGGGTCCAAACCTCTCGCAATCCATTGTGTTAGGGCTAAAAATTTATGACACCACGAAATGCGAACAGTCGCAGATCATTGTAAATGTTCTTACCCGAAAATCTAGAAGACCACAGCGATCTGCAGTGCTATCGCGGAAATATTTTCATGGTGAACCCATTTTCAAAACGCGAAAACAATGCGACTCAGCCCCTAAGCTACGTAATTTACAGCTTGAGAGGTCTCCAAACCGTCCCAAACTATCACACGAGCGCGACCCGCGGCTTTCGCGCGGTATAGTGCAACGTCCGCATCGCGCATAACTTCGTTCAGTTCGCTGTTCAGGTCTGCTTTTGCGGCGCCAATGGAACTGGTAACGTTGACCCTTGTCACCGTGTTTGGTGGCTTCAACGACACCCCCGCAGCCAACCGTTTGCCCAACGTGACCGCGTCATCAAGCGACGCGTTGGGCAAAAAAATCGCAAACTCTTCACCGCCCAAGCGACCACAAAAATCGCCAGCGCGCATTTCCGATTGGATATGATTGGCGACAGCGCGCAAAAAAATGTCGCCAACATCATGGCCGTATTGATCATTTATGGCTTTAAAATGATCAATGTCTACCATCATAAGCGCCCCGCCGTCGCACACGGCTAATCCTGCATTCTCCATAAATGATCGCCGATTTGCCAGTCCCGTCAACATATCTGTCCCTGCCAAATGGGCAAGACGGACAAGAAGTCTATTCATATGTTCGACAAGCGCCAAAGCGAGGAACGTAAAGGGCGCCGCAACGGTGGCCGCTTCGAAAAAATTATGCCAAAAATCTGCATAGCCGTCAAAAGGCGTCAAAAAACGGTCGCGCCCGTAGTTCATTGCACCGATTACGAGCATCCAAAGGGCAAATTTCATCAAGAAATTCATCCGCCCCGTAGGCGCCAAGATCGTGACCAGCTTGTCCAACTATCGCTGCCCTTTCGTTTGCGCCGGCACTTTGCGCAGGCCGTTCACGCAAGGACGAGGTTGAACGATATCCGTTAAATTTGCGTCAAGAGCCCCCCGTCAACCCAGTCCGAGCCGATCACGCATAAAGGCAAGCGAAACTTGCAGCCCGTCAGGTGCGATTCCGTGCGCGGTGCCCTTCATAATATGGGCAAAAACCTCTTTCCAACCCGCGTCTTGCAACGCCTGTGCTGCGAGCGGCAAGGATTCGGGCGGAACCACATCATCTTGGTCGCCATGGACTAACAAAACGGGTGGCCTGCAACGGGCGTCGTCAACCAGCGCCTCGGGTTCTAGCAAACGGCCGGAAATTGCGACAATCCCCGCCACCGCATCCTCGCGGCGCGGCAAAACATGCAGCGCCATCATCGTTCCCTGACTGAATCCCAGAACCATGACCTGTTCGGGCAACAGGTCTTCATCAACCATGACCCCGTCAAGAAATGCGTTCAAATCATTCGCCGCACGCATCATGCCATCGCGGCTCTCTTCCTCTGACGAACCATCAATCCACGGAATCGGGAACCACTGAAATCCCATCGGCGACCCCGCACATTCCTCTGGCGCATCGGGCGACAAGAAAAGCGTGTCCGGCATATGTTCGGCTAAAGGGTCGGCCAACCCCAGCAAATCCGCTCCATTTGCGCCATATCCATGCAGAAAAATAACCGCCGAACGGATCTCACCGGAAAGCGGCTCTTTGCGGCCAGCAGTCAAAGCACGTGTCATAAAATTCCATCCCTTTTTTTAGTTGCCCCGTAGTATGCCCAGATGATGCGCGCTGCAACTGATCGCCACGGTGACCATGCCAGTGCCATCTGCGAGACTTGGTTTGTCGTCGGGCGTGCGGGCAAATCAAAAATCATGCGCGCGCCCTCTTGCAAGGCCAAATCGCCAGGTGCAAATACATCGGCGCGTCCCAGTGAAAACATCGCGTAAATCTGCGCGGTCCATGCCCCGATGCCGTTGACCGCCGTCAGTTTTTTGATCACATCAACATCAGAAACTCGCCGCAACCCACTGAAATCAATATCCGCATCTGCAAGTGCCCGCACATACTTCGCTTTCTGACGGCTAAGACCAAGCGCGCGCAACTCATCTTGACTGACGCGCAAAATGGCGTTGGCTGTGGTTAAATTCGCGCCCACCAACTTGTCCCAGATTGCATTGGCCGAGGCCACGCTAACCTGTTGACCCATGATTGCGTGCATCAATGGGGCAAACCCGTCTGGCTTAAGACGTAGCGGCAAAGGGGTTAGTTGGGGTAATATTTCGGCAAAACGCTGCTCTTCTGCCGCAAGCCATGCCGCACCTTCGGCAATATTGGCGTCTCCCCGAATAATGCGTCCTGTCACAGGGTAAGGGCCCAAGCAATCGCGTCTTTGGCTGTCTCGACCCGCAAAGCTTGCGGTGGTTGAGGGCGTGCAATCATCAGCACGGGAATACCCAGCATCCGCGCCGCTGTCAGTTTGGTGGCACTGGCCTCGCTTCCCGCGTTTTTCAGCACGATCCAATCAATGCCAAGTTGGGTAAAAAGAGAGACTTCGCGTGACACGGCAAACGGCGGGCGCCCGATCAAAAACTCGCCACCTTCAAACGGAAACGCCGCAGTCGGCGGATCGATTAACCGGCAAATCACGCGGCGGCCCTCTAGCCCTGCAAAGCGGTGCAAGGTGCGCCGCCCCGTGCCAAGAAAAACCGTTGCCTGTTCTGGGATTATCGCGGCGGCATCTTCTTCGCGGGCAATTTCGGTCCAGTTATCGCCGTCTTGTGGCATCCATGGCGCCCGCATTACATGCAGATATGGCAGTCCGAGGTCGCTACAAATTGCCGCCGTGCGGTTTGATATCTGCGCGGCATAGGGGTGTGTTGCATCAATGACTGCCGAAATGCCCGCGTCTTTCACATAAGCGCGAAATCCGTCCGCGCCACCAAACCCGCCAAGGCGCGTGGGCAAGGCGAAAGGGCTTGATGCGCGGCGATCCTCGGCCAGCGATATCACGGCATCACACTGCGCATGTGCAAGGCCCATTGCGATGTCTCTTGCTTCGCTCGTGCCCGCCAATACTAAAACTGCCACATCATACCTCATGTAGACCGCTACACCGGGTAAAAACCCTGCGCAGACTGTATCGGTCCACGCTTGCGCCGCATCGGTTCATGCGAACTATACGAGGCAATCACCGCGCCGCCAATGCGCAATGACACCAACCCACCACCCTGATCGAAAATCACCTCTAGTCAGGGGCGCGTATCAATGGGGATTGCGCAGCTTGAAAAGCCTGTCTACCGATACGTTCATGACTGAATTGACCGATGATCACCGCGCTAAGCGCAATGTAGCCGTGCTTGTGGCTGCACAAGCAATCCTTGGGGCGCAGTTGCCGATGATCTTTGTGATCGGCGGACTTGCGGGCGGGACACTTTCACCTAACCCCTACCTTGCGACGCTCCCGATCTCTGCGATTGTATTCGGCTCAATGATGACCGCACCATGGCTTAGCCCGTGGATGCAGCGCAACGGCAGACGCTCGGGGTTTTTCATCGGCGCGGCGGCAGGGGCTTTAGGCGCGATGATCGCAGCCTACGGGCTTTATACCTCCTCGTTCACAATCTTGCTTCTGGGGTCGTTGCTGACTGGAATTTACATGTCGGCGCAGGGGTTCTTCCGCTTTGCTGCAACCGATGCCGCCTCTGACGCCTTTCGGCCCAAAGCTATTTCCTACGTCATGGCGGGCGGGCTGATCTCGGCCATCATTGGCCCGCAGCTCAACAAAGTCGTGCAAGACGCCTTTGTTGTGCCGTTCTTGGGCACCTATTTGGCGGTGGCGGCGCTGAACCTTGTTGGGATGCTATTGTTTTTTGCCTTGGACCTGCCCAAGGGCTCAAAGGGCCAGCTGGTGGATGCGGATGCGCTCCCCCCCCGCACACGTAAACAACTGCTGCGCGACCCGCGTATCGTTGTTGCGGTCATTTGCGCCATGGTTGCCTATTCGCTGATGAACCTCGTGATGACCTCGACGCCTTTGGCCGTCGTCGGCGGCGGATTTACAAAGAACAACGCCAATGACATCGTCATGGCGCACGTGCTGGCAATGTTCGCCCCGTCGTTTGTTACCGGCCATTTGATCGCCCGTTTTGGCGTAGAAAAGATTATTGCCATAGGCCTGTTGATCTTGATGGGCGCAGGCCTTGTGGCCCTCTCTGGGTTTGGCATGCCTAACTTCTTTGCCGCATTGATTCTGCTTGGGATTGGGTGGAACTTTGGCTTTATCGGTGCCACAACGATGATCGCGGCGGCCCATACGCCAAACGAGCGCGGCGTTGTGCAGGGCATGAATGATATGATTGTATTTGGCATGGTGACCGTGGCGTCGCTCGCCTCTGGCGGCTTGATGAACTTTGCGGGCGGCTCGGCGGTGGACGGGTGGACGGCCGTGAACCTTGCGATGGTGCCGTTCCTTTTGCTGGCTGGCGGGGCGCTTGTCTGGCTCGCGCAACAGCGCAAATTAGCCTAGCAGTCCCGCTTTCAACAGTTGCACGCCCTGCATGAACGGCCCGAGTTCCAGCGCGCCTCGCACCACGCGCTGCGGATCGGCAATCGCGCGCTTCAACGTGGGCTTTGTCAAAAACCCCGCCAGCGCCACATCCTTGGGCGCCCGCCCCCGCAAATGACGCAGATAGGCCTTTTGCGCCAAGTCGCGCACCCCCTCCGAGGTGCCATCAATCAACGGCTTGCGACCGCGATCTTCCAGCGCCGGAATCGCACGCAGAAAATTCGCAACCCCGACCCCATAGGCAAAATCGCGCAACAAAACCTCCTGCGTGGCCCCCAGCAAGCGCGCGGCCGTCCACAGCAAATGCCCCATCGTGGCATCAATATACTCATCCAGATGCGCAGCATCCTCAAACGCGTCCGTATAGACATCCCACCGGCGTGCCGCGACCAGCCCCATCAGGCAGGTTGCCCCCTGCGCATCCAGAACCTGCGCCAACGCGTCAGTGACCTCATGCTTGCGCACCACGGCACCGCTGGCGATCTCTTCCAACACATCAGCCCACCATTGCAGGCGCATCTCGGCGATCATCGGCTCTTTTGTCACCCAAGGGGCGCGGCTGACCTCGACGTTAAAGGCGTAAAGCGGGAATAATATCCGTCGTGCAGGCACACTTGCAGCCATGACCACACGAAACCGTTCTGGATCGCCCTTTTCAACGATTGCAGCACAGGCGTTGATACTCAAAGCGCATGCGCCCCATCACGGATCAGTTTCCAGTTGATGGCATCCACCAGCGCGTCAAATGATGCATCCACGATGTTCGCTGAAACACCCACGGTCGACCAACGGCGGTTCTGCGCGTCTTCACTATCAATGATCACGCGGGTCACGGCCTCTGTGCCACCATCAGTGATACGCACTTTAAAATCAACAAGATGCATGTCTTCTATCAAGGCTTGATAGGGACCTAAATCCTTAGCCAAGGCGCGCCACAACGCGTTCACCGGTCCGCGATCTTTCCCATCGAGGCCTTGGCTCTCGGACACGTTTAGCACCTTTTCGCCCTTCACTTTGACGACGACCACCGCCTCTGACAATGACACCATCTTGTTGCGCTTGTTGCGACGACGCTCGACGGTGACACGGTAGCGTTTGACCTCGAAAAAGCTGGGCAATAACCCCAGTTCTTCGCGCGCCAGCAATTCGAAACTGGCCTGTGCCGTGTCATACGAATAGCCGCGTGCCTCCATCTCCTTGATCCGGTCCAAGATACGGGTCAGCGCGGGATCACCCTTTTGCACATCCAACCCCGCTTGCGCCAAACGCTCGCGCAGATTGGATTGCCCCGCTTGGTTCGACATTGGCACAATGCGGCTATTGCCGACCACGGCAGGATCAATATGCTCATAGGTCGTGGGGTCTTTGGCAATCGCCGAGGCGTGCAACCCTGCCTTATGAGCAAAGGCGGATGCGCCTACATAAGCCGCCTGCTTGGCAGGCACCCGGTTCAAAATATCGTCCAACATGCGCGATGCCTTGCGCAACCCCTTGAGTGCTGCCAGCGTCACGCCGGTTTCAAACTGACTGGCATAAGGCTCTTTAAGTAAAAGCGTCGGAATGATCGTGATCAGGTTGGCATTCCCGCAGCGCTCGCCCAAACCATTCAGCGTGCCTTGGATTTGGCGCGCGCCTGCGCGCACCGCCGCTAGCGAATTGGCCACCGCATTCTCGGTATCATTATGGGTGTGGATGCCGATGTGATCACCCGGAATACCACTTGCGATCACGGATTTGGTGATCTCATAAATTTCCTCGGGCATGGTGCCACCGTTGGTGTCACATAGCACAATCCAGCGCGCACCTGCACCAAATGCAGCATGAACTGCCTCCAGCGCATAAGCAGGGTTGGCCTTATAGCCGTCAAAGAAATGCTCGGCGTCAAACAGCGCCTCGCGCCCTTCCTTGACCAAATGCGCAAAGCTCGCCGCTATATTTTCGGTGTTCTCGGGCAGGGTAATGCCGAGCGCGGTTTTGACATGAAATTCGTGGCTTTTGCCAACCAGACACACTGCAGGGGTTTGCGCATTCATCACCGCCGCCAGTACGTCATCATTGCCAGCAGACCGGCCCGTACGTTTGGTCATGCCAAAAGCGGTCATCACGGCATTTGTCTTGGGGGCCGCATCAAAGAAATCGGAATCCGTCGGGTTTGCACCGGGCCAGCCACCCTCGATATAATCCACGCCAAGGGTATCAAGCACGCTGGCAATGGTCTGTTTCTCACTTGTCGAAAACTGCACGCCTTGGGTCTGTTGCCCGTCGCGCAAGGTTGTATCGTAAAGATACAAGCGTTCCTTTGACATCATAAATCCCCCAGCTTTGCCGCATCAAAATCAGGTCCCGGCGCCCATGTCGCCTGTCCGCCCACATCCGTCACTTGCACGCCAGCCGCGTTCAATATGTCACGAACCTGATCGGCCAAATCCCAGTCTTTCTCGGCACGCGCCTGCGCCCGCTGCGCCAAAAGCGCGTCAACACGGGCCGCGACCGCAGGCACAACATCAGCCCCGCCTTCGCCGCCGTCAAACATCGGGATCTGGGCCCAATTGCTGATGAACCCAAGCATCTGCATGGCGTGCGCAAACCCCGCCAATGCCGCGGGCGTCTTGCCCTTGGCCATCACATGCAGCCGCGCAATCGCACCCGAAGTGTTCAGATCATTGGCCAGCACGCCCATGAATTCAGGGTCCGCTTTCCAATGGCCCTCGGCGGTCAGCGCCTTGACCAAACTGGGGCTAAACCCGTGGCCCTGCAAAATGCCATACCACTTGCGCAGGGCGGCTTCTGCCTCGCCGCGCTTCTTTTCGGTCCAATCCATCGGCTTGCCATAATGCGTGCCAAGCATAACCAACCGAATAACCATGCCATGCACCCCCTGATCCAACAGGTCACGCACGGTAAAGAAATTGCCCAAAGATTTTGACATCTTCTTGCCTTCAACCTGCAACATCTCGTTGTGCAGCCAAACATTCGCAAAATCATGCCCCGCACAAGTTGACTGCGCGATCTCGTTCTCGTGGTGCGGAAATTGCAAATCATTGCCGCCGCCATGAATATCAAAACTGGATCCCAGCAGATCAAGCGCCATGGCCGAGCATTCGATATGCCAGCCGGGGCGACCGTACCCCCACGGGCTCTGCCACCCGGGTTGCCCGTCGCCTGACGGCTTCCACAACACAAAATCCATCGGATTACGCTTATAGGGCGCGACTTCAACACGGGCGCCAGCAATCATATCATCAATAGAGCGACCTGACAGCGCGCCATAGTCAGTATAGCTTTCCACCGCGAACAGCACATGACCCTCCGCTTCATACGCATGACCCTTGGCGATCAAATCTTCGGTCATCGCAATCATCCGGGCAATATAGGACGTCGCGCGTGGCTCATGTGTCGGGCGCAACGCCCCCAGCGCATCCATATCATCGTGGTACCAACCAATGGTCTCGGCAGTGATATCACCAATCTCGCGGCCACTCGTGGCGGCCTTGGCATTGATCTTGTCGTCCACGTCCGTAAAGTTACGCACATAAGTCACTGATTTCTTGCCGTAAACAAAACGCATCAGCCGAAACAGCACGTCAAACATCAGAACATTGCGGGCATTGCCCAAATGCGCGCGATCATAAACCGTAGGCCCGCACAGATACATCCGCACATTCCGCGGATCAATCGGGTCAAAATCTTCTTTACGGCGGGTTTTGGTATTGTGCAGTCGAATTTGGGTCATGGTGCCTCGGCTAGGTGTAATGCCAGCGGGCTTAACAAGTTCAGGGATCAGATGAAACGTGAAAGAGCAGCCCGCGAGGTAAGTCAGCAGGTAATAATGCAGCAAATAATGAGTGCGTTGCTTTTCATAGGCCAATCCCTAGCAGGATGCGCCTCATGCGTCCAGCATTTCCACCAGCTTGCGCAACGTATTAAGGTTGCGCGCTGTAGTGGGCACATGGCCAATCACCTGACCCAGTTTCTCACCCAGCTTCGAACCGCTGATCCCTTGTGGCGTATGTAGCCAAATCGTCGTGCCGTCTTGCGCCAAACCTTCGCCGTCGACCATCAAGGCATTGCGCTTGGCGGCATCAACACTTGGTTGTGTGAAGCAAAAGAAACCGTGCACGCCCTTGCCTTCTTCCGCATGAAACGGACACCCCGCCACGCTGGCGCGAAACACATGTTCCTCTATTACCAAAATCGGCACATCCAGCCCGTAAACTTCTTTGATCGCAGCGCCCAAATCCACGGCAAGCGTTGTTGCCCCCTCATCTGCCTCGAAAATTACGTTGCCAGACGCAATAAGCGTGCGCGGATTGCTCTGTGGCCAAAGCGCGAGACAAATATCGCGCAACCCCGCCATCGGCAGCTTGTTATGTCCGCCCACATTGATCCCACGCAGCAACCCTATCCAACGCGTCATGCTTGCACTCCCTCATATTTACGCCCACGTTACTCTTATGACCCGCGATGACGTCAATGCCATATGCCGAACCCTGCAAGGGGCGACAGCTGCCGACCCTACAACCGAGCTTGATAGCTGGAAAGTGGGCGGTAAAATGTTCGCCTGCTTTGGTGACCGGATCGACGGCTTTTGCGTCAAAACCGACAGCATCGAGACCGCCACAATGCTGATCGACGCAGGTGCGGCCACCAAAGCCCCTTATTTCCACCGCTCTTGGGTGCGGGTGAGCTTTGACGCGGACCCCGCCGAGTTGACCCACAGGATCAATGTCTCTTACGACATCATCCGCAAAGCCCTGCCAAAAAAGGTCCGCGACGCGCTATAACAAAGCCATTTTTCGCGGGTTGACAGGGCAACGCCAAATCTATCCCTTCGGCGTCATGAAATTATCAAATCGCATCACACATATCACTGGCGGCGGCTCTGACGGATGGGACGTATTCTACCGCGCCCGGCGGATGGTTGACGCAGGGCACAAGGTCATTGAGTTGACCCAAGGCGAGCATGACATTCGGACCCACCCCGACATTCTGGCTGCGATGAACCGCGCCGCCGTCGCAGGGCGGACAGGCTACGCCGAGGTGCCTGGGTCATTCGCGCTGCGCGACACCGTGTCCACCCGCATCCAAGACCGGACCGGCGTGCCTACCACCCGCGACAACATCCTGATCACACCCGGCGGGCAAGCGGCACTTTACGCCTGCCATAACGCTGTTTGCGATCATGGCGACACTGCGCTGTATATCGACCCCTATTACGCCACATACCCGGGCACGATCCGCGGTGTTGGCGCCATTCCCAAGGCGATACAAGCCGATGCTGAAAACGGCTTTCAGCCAAGAGCCTCTGACATCTCGGCGGCAGCCAAAGGTGCAAAATCCTTACTGATCAATAGCCCCAACAATCCAACGGGTGCGATCTATAGCGCTGAAACAATGCAAGACATCGCAAATGCGTGCATCGAAAACGACCTGTGGCTGATCTCTGACGAAGTCTACGATACACAAATCTGGGAAGGCCAGCACATCAGTCCGCGTGCTTTACCAGATATGGCCGCGCGCACGCTGGTTGTCGGATCGATGTCGAAAAGCCACGCCATGACCGGCAGCAGGGTCGGCTGGGTTTGCGGGCCTGCCGATGTCATTGCTCATCTGATCAATCTGGCAACCCATACGACCTACGGTGTGCCCGCATACATCCAGGACGCGGCAAAATTCGCGCTTGATGAAGGCACTGGGCTCGAAGACGACGTCTCGGCACCCTTCAAACGCCGCCGCGCCTTGACGCTCAAAGCACTCGAAGGCCAGAATGTTGTGCGCGCCGCGCCCATTCAAGGCGCAATGTATGTGATGCTCGACATTCGTGACACCGGCATGAGTGGTGAAGAATTCGCCAATGCGCTGCTCGACGCTGAATTGATCGCAACGATGCCCGGCGAAAGCTTTGGCACCTCTGCGGCAGGTCACATTCGGGTGGCGATGACAATCAATGACGACGCCTATGTTGATGCACTGGCGCGGCTAATTGCCTTTGCCAAATCACTAGCCAAATAGGAGGCTCCGATGACACATCCCGCCGAGGTATTTCGCACGCTACATGTCAAAAGCGCGCCTTTTATCCTCGCAAATTGTTGGGATCGCGGGTCGGCCTTGATGCTGGAAAACCTTGGGGCCAAGGCACTGGCAACCTCATCGGCGGCCTTTGCATTTTCCTTGGGGCGACCCGATGGCGGCACCGTTAGCCGCGACGAATCTCTGGCACATGCGGCGGATATCCTTGGCGTCACAACCTTGCCCGTGCAAGGCGACTTTGAAAACGGCTTTGGCGATGATCCCGAAACTTGTGCGCAAACCGTGCGTTTGGCCGCCGAAATCGGCCTTGCAGGCATCTGCATCGAAGACATCGCATTTCCCGCAGGCGCGCCCTACGACTTTGATCTGGCGGTTGAATGCATCCGCGCCGCAGCGTCCGCCGCCCGCGCGCTGCCGAATGATTTTATTCTGACCGCGCGTGCCGACGGGGTGATGACCGGCCACTACGACTGCGACGAGGCCCTGCGTCGCATATTGGCGTTCGAGGCCGCAGGCGCCGACTGTCTTTATGCACCGGCCCTGCCCGATCTCGCCACCGTAGCCCGCATTTGCGCGGCAACGACAGCACCCGTCAATGTCCTTGTGGCCGGTCCCATGGCTCAACATGACTTGGTCAATTTCGCCACAGCAGGCGCGGCAAGACTATCGCTCGGCTCGGCCTTGGCGCGTGTCACCCACGCGGCGATCAATGATGCCGCCACTGCAATGTTTACCGCTGGCCAATTTGGCACATTGGCAGGCGCGATGGCTGGCGATGCCGTCGATCGTCTTTTGATAAAAAACCGCGATTAACGTCGGTTTCGCAGGTCAAAAGCGACCTTTCGTCGCGATTGGACAAGATCAGCCCGGTTTCACGCACATCATAGGCGACAACGGGAGGACGCAATAATCGGACATTTGGCCAAGATCACTGTGATCATTCGGACCATCGGCGCGCGTCGGGGTCGGGCCGCGCGGGGGCGTCCGATCGCGGATTAAACACTGCCAAAGCCTTCCGATTTCCGTTTTGAAAGATCATCCCATGACCGATACAACCGACGCTCCCACCAATGCGCCCGCCGCTAAAATCGGGGGCGCGCCGCGCCGCTCGGGGGGCCGTGCCGCCCGCACTGCCGCGCGCGCAGCACCTTTGCCCACCGACATGCGCCCCATCAAGGCAGGCATGTCAGGCGGCCGCTACAGGCCGCTGACTGACACTGATATGGCCCGTATCCACGAGGCCGCGCTGCGTGCTCTTGAAGAAATCGGGCTTTGCGACGCGCCCCCGTCGGGCATCGCCTACATGGTCGCGGCGGGCGCGGTTTTAGGCGCAGACAAACGACTGCGATTTCCGCGCGCCTTGGTCCAAGAGATGCTGCAAAAGACCACCAAAAGCCTGACACTTTGCGCGCGCGACCCGTCCCATGATCTGGATCTTTCGGGCACCCGTGTGCATTACGGCACGGCGGGCGCCGCGGTCCATATGGTGGACGTGCATGGACGCAATTACCGCGAATCCTCACTGCAAGACCTGCACGACGCGGCAAAAATCGTGCAGCAAATGGACAATATCCACTTTTTGCAACGTCCCATCGTCGCACGCGATGTCATCGACAACCGCGAGATGGATCTCAATACGATCTACGGCACCTGCACAGGCACGAAAAAACATATTGGCACCTCGTTTACCGAGCCTGACTTTGTCGATGATGCGCTGGAAATGCTGCATTTGATCGCTGGGGGCGAGGATAGCTGGCGCGCGCGACCCTTCGTGTCGAACTCGAACTGTTTTGTGGTGCCACCGATGAAATTCGCCACCGAATCCTGCCTTGTGATGGAGAAATGCATCGCGGGCGGAATGCCTATATTGCTGTTATCGGCAGGTCAGGCCGGTGCCACCGCCCCTGCGCCCATCGCAGGCGCCATCGTGCAGGCCGTCGCCGAATGTCTGGCCGGCGTGGTCTATGTCAACAGTATTGCACCGGGGCATCCGGCGATTTTCGGGACATGGCCGTTTGTGTCGGACTTGCGTACTGGCGCGATGTCGGGCGGGTCCGGCGAGCAGGCATTGCTGACCGCAGGGTGCGCGCAAATGCACCAGTTTTACGGGCTTCCCGGCGGGGCTGCGGCAGGGATCGCAGATGCCAAATTACCTGATATGCAGGCCGGTTGGGAACAAATGGCATCAAATGTCATGGCCGGATTATCGGGACTGAACATGGTCTACGAGGCCGCCGGAATGCACGCCTCCCTGCTCGGTTTTTGTCAAGAATCCTTAATACTTGGCGATGATTTGATCGGCCAAGCGTTGCGCTGCGTGCGCGGCATCGAAGTCACCGACAGCTCGCTTAGTTTGGAAACAATGCGCGAGGTCTGCCTGAAAGGCCCCGGGCATTACTTGGGGTCAGATCAGACGTTGGGATTGATGCAGACCGAATATGTCTACCCAAAAACAGCCGACCGGATGTCTCCTAAGGAATGGCAAGAAAAGGGAAAACCAGACCTTTTGGTGAAAGCGACGGCGCGCAAAGACGAGATTCTTTCAAAGCCGTCAGATGCGCTGCTCGATCCGGTTACCGACGCGGCCATTCGGGCACGGTTCAACATTCACTTGTAAAACAAACAAAAATGGCGCGCCCGTCGGGCACGCCATTCGGTCGCAACTCATTCACGTCTCAGAACTTGTATGACACGCGCAATGCAAGCGACTTGGCTGATAAATCTTCACCGCTGTCATCGAAATTCTCGAACTCGTGCTGCAAGAATTCACCACCAACGCGCAGGTTGTCGTTGACCGCATATTCCGCGCCGATGCCGTAAAAGTAACCGGTGTCAGACGCGTCAGATCCGTCATTCATCGCCAGATTTGCACCACCCGCCGTGATATAGGGCAAGAATACACCTGCGTCGTAGCCGACACGGGCCTTAAGGCGCGTCATATCGGCGTCATAGGTATCGGATGTGCCGTCGATATTGAACCTGCTGTAGTCCAGTTCACCACCAACAACAAGCGAGCCCAAATCACGCATATACCCTACGTTCACACCGTATGCGGTTGCGTCATCTTCATTCCCACTATGGGATACTGTTGCCTGACCAGCACTCCCACCAATGTAAAATCCGGTCCAATCATTGCTTTGTACGGCAATCACAGGCGCCGGAACGATAGGCGTTGGTGTAGCAACCGGTTCCGCCAGACCACCAGCAAAAGCAGTGGACGCGGTGCCGAGGAGAAAAGCGGTCGAATAGGTGAAATTGCGAAACATCTTGTATTCCTTTTCTTAGTTACATGGGAAAACCAACGAGGCGCAACATCGTTCCATGGGACTTCGAAAAAATTAACCTTTATCCAGGCCTGCTGATCGTCCCGCCCGAAACCGCGGCCCGCACGCCCGTTGTGCCGCGGCACGACGTCGGCAGTCCCCGCGCCACCCGCACCGCAAGATAGGCAAAGGCCTGCGCCTCTAACATGTCACCATCCAGCCCTACGTCCTCGACCGCGACTACGGGCATGTCCAATCCTGCGGCCAACATCGCCATCATCGTCGGGTTTTTGCGCCCCCCGCCTGTGACCAACAACCGATTGGGCTGCGACGGGCAATGCTCCATCGCTTTGACCACACTCATCGCCGCGGCCGCAGTCAACGTTGCTGCCGCATCCGCATCTGACAATCCACTGACCGCCTCAAAAAGCGCCTTGAAATCGTCTCTGTCCAACGACTTGGGAGGCATTTTGTAGAAATACGCGTGGTTAAGAAACGCATCGATAATCGCATCATCCACGCGGCCCTCGGCGGCCAATGCGCCATCACTATCATAAGGTTTGCCGCGCCGCTGTATCATCAAATCGTTCAAAGGCGCATTTGCAGGTCCCGTATCAAAGGCCAATAGTGCGCCATCACTTTCGGGTTTGGGCAGACGCGGGTCGACCCACGTCAGGTTCCCGACACCGCCCAAATTCAAAAACGCAACAGGGCTATCGGCCTTCATCCAGTGCGCCAAGGCAAAGTGATAAAACGAGGCCAAAGGCGCGCCCTGCCCGCCCATCTCGATATCCGCACTCCGAAAGTCCCAGACCACAGGTACATTCAACACATCCGCCAAAACCTGCCCATCGCCGCATTGGTGGGTGCGGGCATTTGCGGGATCATGGGCGAGCGTCTGGCCGTGAAATCCAACAAGATCAATACCTTCAAAACCGAACAGCACCTCGGCGTGCAGCGTCTCGATCAGTTCCGATACCTCTGCCAGATCATCACCAGGCCATCTGCCCAATGCCGACTTCAAAACCGCTGCTTCGGCCTCTGAATAGGCCCGATACGCGGTTTCACCAAAGCTGGAAATATCAACGCCATCCGTGACAATCACAGCCGCATCAACACCATCCAAAGACGTGCCAGACATCGCGCCAAGCGCGGTTATTGGGCCGGTTTTCTTCATTGGACGAACATCTACTTTCCCTTGCTCAAATGCATGTTTATAGGGTGACGGACACTTTGTGCAGGGAAAAAGCAATGACCTACCACCCCAAATCCGAATTTATGTCTGTGATGATCGAACGTGGCTTTCTGGCCGACTGCACCGATTATCAGGGCTTGGACGATGCGCTGTCAAATGGTGTGGTGCCCGCGTATATCGGATTTGACGCCACGGCGTCATCCCTGCACGTAGGCTCGCTTATTCAAATTATGATGCTGCGATGGTTACAAAAGACAGGCCACAAGCCAATCACGCTTATGGGCGGTGGTACGACCAAGGTGGGCGACCCGTCGTTCCGCGCTGATGAACGACCGCTACTCACACCTGCAAAAATCGACGAAAATATTGCGGGCATCAAGCGGGTTTTCTCCGCCTATATGACCTATGACGATGCGCCCAATGGCGCTCTGATGCTTAACAACGCGGAATGGCTTGATAACTTAAACTATCTCGATTTTCTGCGCGATATCGGGCGGCATTTCTCGATCAACCGGATGTTGTCGTTTGAATCGGTTAAATCACGGCTCGACCGCGAGCAATCTCTCTCGTTTCTCGAATTTAACTACATGATTTTGCAGGCCTATGACTTTCTCGAACTGAACCGGCGCTACGGCTGTTTGTTGCAGTTGGGCGGGTCGGATCAATGGGGCAATATCGTCAACGGGATCGACCTGACCCGCCGCGTTCTGGATCATGAAATCTACGGGCTGACATCACCACTACTGACCACTTCGGACGGCAAAAAAATGGGCAAGTCGCTGTCCGGCGCCATCTGGCTCGATGCCGATCTGCTATCACCATACGCGTTTTGGCAATTTTGGCGCAATACAACCGACGCTGACACAGGTAAATTCCTGAAACTCTATACCGAATTGCCTGTCGCCGAATGCGACCGCCTCGGTGCACTGCAGGGATCCGATATCAACGCAGCAAAGATCACCCTCGCCAACGAAGTCACAACCATGTTGCACGGCGCTAACGCCGCAATTGCAGCAGAGGCCACTGCACGCGAGGTCTTTGAAAAGGGCGGCGTCGGCGACGATCTACCGACTTTAACCCTGTCTGCCGCCGAGTTGGCTGATGGCATGTCCATTGTGCAAATCATCGTCAAAGCAGGCCTAGCGGGCAGCGGCAAAGAGGCGAAACGGCTAATTAGTGACAACGGCGCAAAGCTGAACGACGCCCCGCTGGACGACGCCGGGTTGATGATTACAGCCGACATGCTGGATTCCCCGCTCAAACTAAGTGCGGGCAAAAAGCGGCACGCATTGGTGCAGCTAGGCTAAAGCAAAACCATTCGCCAAAACGGCAATAGCCCAATCGGAAACGTGGTAAGTGCAGCAAAGAGTGCAATATATAATGGCGTGGGCATGCCAGGCATAGCAAGCGCGCGTGGCGTAGGTTGGTTGTTTTCCATCGTCCCATAAGCGCAGCGAAATGTTTTTAAATACTTAACGACTATGCGCTTGTTTTGAAAAGGCGAAACTTCGACATTAACAAACACATGTAACCAACCGTTTTTATTTTATAATAACTTTAATCACATCAACCCTACGCAGTTGTGCGTCCTTGTGCAGATCGGCATTTTTTTGACTGCATATGTGCCAACCGTCGAAATTGCCACGCTAGCCTCAAGCCTCTCACCATGATAACAAGGCCTAACCATGCAAGAGGCCGCTATGACCATCCTACAAATCGCGTCTCTATTGATCGTTCTTGCAGGCGCGTTTGGCGCAATCAATTACCTGTTCCTCAAATTGCCCTCGGCGATTGGCATCTTGGTCGTCGCCCTTTTTGCCTCCTTCTCTCTGATCGCCTTTGATCTGGTATTTCCGGCCTTTGGGCTCACAAACATCGTGCGCGCCACGGTGTTGGAAATCGAATTTTCCGAGGCCTTGCTTGAAGGGATGCTGGGACTGCTCCTGTTTGCGGGGGCCTTGCATGTCAAGCTTTCGGACTTGCGCCGTGAATGGGTTGTTGTGGCGCTTATGGCAACGATCGGTATCGCGCTATCGACCACCATCGTCGGCATAGGTTTTTCATGGATCACGTCGATGCCATTGCTCATCGCATTGGTTTTTGGCGCCTTGATTTCACCCACCGACCCTGTCGCGGTCTTGGGTGTCTTGCGCGAGGCGAACCTACAAAAGTCACTGGAAACCAAAATTGCAGGCGAAAGTCTATTCAATGACGGGGTCGGCTATGTGGTGTTTCTCATCCTTGTCGGGCTGGCGTTTCCAAGCGGCGAAGACCACAGCAGCGGGCTCGCAGGTGCGATTGAACTTTTTGTGGTCGAGGCCCTTGGCGGCGCTCTGCTCGGCATTACTTTGGGTTGGCTGACATTCCGCGTCATGCGGCGGATCGACGATTACTCGCTTGAGGTTCTTATCACGCTTGGGCTTGCTTTTGGCGGCTATGAGCTGGCGGTTTATCTGCAAGTCTCTGCCCCGATCATGGCCGTTTGCGCAGGTCTATTAATCGGCGACGTTGGCACAAAATACGGCATGTCAGAGGAAACCCGCAAATATGTCGACGCGTTTTGGAAGCTGATCGACGAAATTCTGAACGCGGTTTTGTTTTTGATGATCGGGGTCGAGGTATTCGCCGTTGCGTTCGATGCCAACTATCTTATTGCAGGTTTTGCCGCGATCGCACTGGCGCTCGTGGCGCGACTGGCGGCGGTGGCCGTGCCGATATTGATGCTCAAACCGTTTAGGTCGTTTTCGCGTGGGGTCATTCCAATCATGACTTGGGGCGGGTTGAAGGGTGGCATCTCAGTGGCCCTTGCTCTGTCGCTGCCGGACAGCGAATGGAAGCCGCTCATCCTAACGGCGACCTATGTTGTGGTGGTATTTTCGATTATCGTGCAAGGCTTGACGGTCGCAAAGTTGGCCGAACGCGTCGGACGCTCGCCTGACATGCTTTAGGCAAACTCCGCACGGGGGCGCCTCGCCTAAAAAATACACCTACCCTCTGGTCAACCGACAACCGCCGCCTTACACGGGTTTCGACGGCTTTCGGCTAAGAGGTTTGGCGTGACCACATCTACGATCCTTGCGCGCTGCGAAGCGCACGGCCTGCGCATGACAGAGCAGCGGCGCACAATTGTCGCTGTTCTTGAAACCGCCACCGATCACCCCGACGTCGAAGAATTGTATAATAGGGCCTCAGCTGTGGACCCGCACATCTCGCTTGCGACGCTCTACCGGACAGTCAAACTATTTGAAGAAACCGGCATTCTAGAAAAACGAGAATTTGGCGATGGGCGCGCGCGCTACGAGGCCTCTGACCGTGAACACCATGACCATCTGATTGACATGAATTCTGGCGACGTCATCGAATTCGTCGATCCCGACATCGAAGCATTACAAGAAAAAATCGCGGCCAAACTGGGCTATCGGTTGATGGGGCACCGGCTCGAACTTTATGGCGTTCCGCTCAAGGATAAATCATAGACTACTTCCGTATTCTGCCCTGCCAGAAGGTGGAACGACATATGTTCACGGCAAACTTTCCTACCGAGTTTCTAACACAACACACTGATTTCATTCCACAATAAAATTAAATGTAATAAACGTTTACATCACCCCTTGCGCTGATCGTCCAGACTCCCAATATTGGTAATGTGAAAGACATTCACATAACCTCTTAACCCCAAGGAGCCCGCAATGAACACCGCCTCATCTACCTCCACCACCACGATGTCCTACAAAGATAATCGGTCCGGCTATTTCGCCCGTGCGGAACGCTGGCTCGATGAGCGCGGTAAAGGCGCTTGGATCGCCGCAATGGTCCTTGGGTTCATCATTTTCTGGCCCGTGGGCCTCGCCCTTCTCGCCTATATGATATGGAGCAAACGCATGTTTAACAAAAATTGTAGCAACCGGTCCCGCACCCGAAGTGGCCGCGCGCCCATGACGGCCTCTTCAGGTAACTCGGCTTTTGATGCCTATAAGGCCGAAACCTTACGTCGTCTCGAAGATGAACAAACCAACTTTGAAGCCTTCCTCGCGCGCCTTCGGGACGCAAAAGACAAAGCAGAGTTTGACCAGTTCATGGATGACCGCGCGACCAGCGCTGACGCGCCAAAAGCCAACGACGACGACGACGCAGCCCCCGAACCTGCGTAATCCTTTCTCCCAAGGTGGCCCCGCGCGTTGGGGCCACCACCATCAATTGCCATAGAAAGTTCACGCCATGTCCGCCCACCCCCAAAACCTCGGCCTGCCCGACCCCATGACAAAACCCGCCTTTTACGACGGGCTATTGATTAAGCGCGCCGTCGCGTGGATCTTCGATGTAGTGCTCATCGGCGTGCTCTGTCTGTTTGTCTTGCCCTTCACCGCCTTCACAGCCGTGTTCTTTTTCCCCGCTTTCATGCTGTTTGTCGGCTTTATTTACCGCTGGTTCACGCTTTCAGGTAAGTCTGCGACATGGGGTATGCGGTTGATGGGGATCGAACTGCGTGACCACGACGGGCTGCAGCTGCAATCAGGTACCGCCTTGGCACACACCGCGGGGTATACAATCAGTGTGGTTGTCGCACCGCTTCAATTTATCTCGATCCTGATGATGATTTTCTCTGCGCGAAAGCAGGGCTTGACCGACCACCTTTTGGGCACCGCCGCGCTGAACCGCGCACGCGCATAAATCTCGCTTGAGAATGGGGGATTGCCTTTGGTATGCTGTGGGTTAAGTTTTCTTAAACGATCAGGACACTTGAATGCGCCACACGCTTCCTATTGCTCCGCAGTTCTACGTCACTGCACCGCAGCCTTGCCCTTATCTCGAGGGCAGGTTGGAAAGGAAGCTATTTACCGCACTACAAGGCGAAGCTGCTGCAAAACTCAACGATTCCCTCTCGAAACAAGGGTTCAGACGGTCGCAAAATGTGCTTTACCGCCCCTCCTGCGCCAAATGCTCTGCCTGCCTTTCTGCGCGGATCAAAATCGCCGATTTTGTACCGACCCGTAGCCAACGGCGCGTGACCAAAAAGAACGCGGCGCTGCACCGGCGCGCCACCTCACCTTGGGCAACAGAAGAACAATACAACCTGTTTCGCACCTATCTTGACGGGCGGCACGCCACCGGCGGCATGGCGGACATGGATATGTTCGAATTCGCCGCCATGGTGGAGGAAACGCCAATCCGGACCCGCGTGATCGAATACCGGTCCAAGGCACCACAAAACCGGCTGACGGCCGTTTGCCTAACGGATGTGCTCGATGACGGGCTCTCGATGGTCTATTCCTTCTTTGATCCCGACAAGGACAAAGACAGCCTTGGCACCCACATCATCCTCGACCATATCGACATCGCTCTCGGGCTTGGCCTGCCCTATGTCTACTTGGGCTACTGGGTGCCAGGCAGCGCAAAAATGGACTATAAGGCCAAATTCAAAGGCGTCGAAGTGTACCAAAACCGCACATGGGCGCCCATCGGCGCGCCTGACGATTACCACGACGCACTGTACCCGCTGTCAACCGCTCCCATCGCTGAACAGGTCGCCAAAATATCACTGCCCGACGGAACCCCCGCCTACGGCCGATAAAAAAGGGCCACGCCACCGCAGCCCTTTTCAAATGTGCGGATATCCCACGCTTTAATTCAAAAGATTTGGCAAGATCGTCACAAATCCGGGCACAAGCGCAAGCAACAACAATCCCGCCACCTGAATGCCGATGAACGGCATCACACCGCGATAAATTTGACCTGTGGTAATCTCTTTGGGGGCAACCCCGCGCAGATAAAACAAGGCAAATCCGAACGGCGGCGTCAAGAACGAGGTCTGCAAGTTCACCGCGATCATGATCGTCACCCACTTGGGGTCGAAGGTACCGCCATAAATCACCGGACCCACAATCGGGATCACGATGTAAATGATCTCTAGGAAATCCAGCACAAAACCCAAAACAAACAGCACCAACATAACCAGCAAAAACACTGTCCACTCATTGTCAAACGAGCGCAGGAATTGCTGGATGTATTCTTCGCCTCCAAATGAAATCAGCACAAGGTTCAACAATTGCGAGCCGATCAGAATGGTAAACACCATCGAAGTGACCTTGGCCGTTTCCCTGACCACAGGCGACAGAACCCCACCCAAAAACAAGGTCCAGCACGACCACAACACACCCGTCATCGCAAACAAGAAGCAACCAAATGCGACGATGAACGCGATCCGGTTCTCCACCAACACGACATCCTGCCCCATGCGCAGATCAAAGTTGACGCCAATCAACAACATCACCCCAATCGACACTGCCGTCCAAACCACCATTTTGCCCGATTGGTTTGCTTCTTTCCGTTTACGGTAAGTCGCCAGCAAAATAGCCCCCCCCGCGCCCAAAGCGGCGGCAGGCGTCGGGTTTGTCACACCGCCCATGATCGATCCCAGAACCGCGACGATCAAGACCAGCGGCGGAAATACCACGCGCAAAATCTCGTTGCGCGCCAACATCCCGATGGCCGGCCGGACCCCGTATCCCACAATAATCAGCGGGATCAGGATCATCACCATCATCGTGCCCGGCGTGGTGACTGCGGTGACAAACAAGGCATCAACTGCCAACATCAACAAGACACCCATGATCCCCACAATCAACGGGGTCCGGTCTGCGCTAGGCGCGACACCGCGTGCCAATGCAAACATCATGCCCAGCAACAGCGCCAATAGCGACAGGCCCGTGCCCAGCTTTGGCGCATCAGCGATCTTTTCGAGCACCAGTGCGGCCTGCTCGTCTTCGCTCAACGCGCGCCCCTGCACAACACCACCGGCATCATTGATCGCCTGCTGCTCGGCTACGGCTTGGTCCCACTTCTCTTGACCGTGCAACTCTTGCATCGACGCCGCACATTGTGCGCTGACCCGTGTGCGCAATGACGCGCTCTCACCAGTATCGGTAAAGCTGTCGACAATCACCGACTGGCTGCCCAAAACACCGACTTGACCCAAACCGATGACCAAGACCAGCAAGGCAACAGGTACGCCCAGTATCCAGAACAAGCCCTGACGGACACCAATGATCTCGCCTTGGTGCGCGCCGCCCATATGCACAGGAGGCGCTTTGGACGGATTAAACAAGGCAAATATAAACGCGTAAGCGGCGTAAAGGAATGCCAGCAAAATCCCCGGCAATAGCGCCGCTTGGAACAAGGTGCCAACCGACAAAACCGCAGGTTCACCTAAAAACGTCAAAGCGTCCGAACAACCCGCAAGATTTGCACGGTCCTCTTGGGCGGCCGAATACAAATCCCCCGCCAGCGTGCCCAACAACACAATCACAATCGACGGCGGAATGATCTGGCCCAACGTACCCGAGGCCGCAATCACGCCAGTCGACAGCTCGGGACTATAGCCGTTCTTTAACATCGTCGGCAGCGCAAGCAGACCCATCGTGACGACCGTGGCCCCCACAATCCCAGTTGATGCCGCCAAAAACGCGCCCACAATCACAATCGATACCGCCAAACCACCGGGCAGCGGTCCAAACACCTTGGCCATTGTCGTCAGCAATTCGTCAGCGATCTTCGACCGCTCCAGCACAATGCCCATCATCACAAACATCAACACTGCAAGCAGGGTCTCAATCGACTGCCCAGCCAACACGCGCTCGTTCATCCGGTTGACCAAGAACCCGATGTTGCGGTCCATCGCCTGCTCCCAACCTTGCGGGAACAAACTTTCGGCAACGCGGGGCAAATCTGGGTTTCTGAACACCGAAATCACATCCGGCCTGACGCCTTCCGCAACAAGGGCTGCATAGGCCGCAGAATCCGTGTCCACCGCCATATGGATCAACAACCCGTTGCTGTCCAAGGCCGCAATCACAGCAAACGTAATGACCGCCGATCCAGAAATCGCAAACGCCACAGGAAAGCCTGATAAAATCCCCGCAAATAGCGTGAGAAACACAATGATCAGGCCGATTTCGACGCCATCTAGTCCGAAAAGCATATAGTTATCCGCCCTGTCTTAGTGAATTTGTGCTGCAAGTTCAGCGGTCTCGTCGCCCAACTTGTCTTTATCTATGAAACGGCCTTCGCTCATCGGTCCCTCTTTGAGCTCCAGATAGGAGCGGTAAAGAAACGCGACGGCCTGCAGAATTACCAACAACGTAAAGGCGACCAGCAACAGCTTGAACAAGAAATACCCGTTAAATCCGTTTGGCGAAAACCCGATTGTTTCGACATTCCAGCGCAGCGCGCGCGCCTTGGGCAACAACTGATCAAGATCCTTAAACGTGTCGGAGGCCGACAATTTGGGCGTCACCAGCGTGCGCCACATAAAGAACCAACCGTAGAAATAGGTGACCAATGCCGCGGGGACCATAAAGACCATGCTGCCGAACATGTCGATCATGCGCTTGGTGCGGTAACTCACCACCGAATACACCAAATCCACGCGGACATGGCCGCCCTGCACAAAGGTATAAGTCACGGCAAGCGTGACGATGATCGCGTTGAATAACTTCAACTCTTCCGACCACCAACTGACGTCCTTGGCAAACGTCATGCCAAATCCCAACGATATCTCCGAGACGGCAAAAACCCGCTGCAAAAAGATAATCAAAATCTGCTGAAGGACCATCAATAACCCGAACCATGCCGCTGCGCGGCCGATCGCATTGGCCATCGCCTCAAGGCCGCGCACAACCGACCACATGATCAAGTGGTTCAACAGGCCGACAATCGTGACGATAAGAAACACAAACAGTAAAGCAAAAAACAGCTCCCAAGAGGCGCCATAATAAATAAACCGGATCAGGGATTCCGCAGCCGCAGTATCAGTAATTTTGCCGCTCAACTGCACATGTGGCACCCATGCCAACCATGTGCTGGGGTTCAAAATTGCATATATCAGATTGTAAGGGGCTTCGATCAGATGCGCGAAAAACCATCCAAACGCGTTACCGCCCCATGCTTCGACCAATCCCATGTGGCCACCCCCCAATATCCGGTGTTACCCTGCCTGATAGCAAGGCCTCGCATACACAAGGCCTTGCTTTTTTGTTAGAGGTCAAGCTGTTACAGCCGGAACCTCATGTTGATTTAGCCGTTAACGCGTGCGCGCTGACGCTGATACTCGCCATCAGAAATGCTGGTCCAGCTATAGGTAGACGCAACAGACTTCTCTTGGCTTGCACGGATGCGCGCAAACAGCTCGTCATCCATAAACTCGTCCAGTGCTTCTTTGGACGCCGTGCCAAACGCATCCCAAACATCGTCAGGGAATTCCATGATCTTGGTACCCTGCGACCGCAGACGCTCTAGTGCGGCACCATTGTTGGCGTTGGACTGCGCAAGGCTCCAGTGGTGTGTGGCCATTGCAGCGGTCTCAATGATCTGCTGCTGTGATGCAGTCAGCTCGTCCCAGACGTCGCGGTTCATCGCAGCCGTCAGCGCCGAACCCGGCTCGTGGAAACCACCAGTATAGTAGAACTGTGTGATTTCCTGGAATCCAAGACGCTCATCCGCAAATGGACCGATCCACTCCGCCCCGTCAATCGCACCAGACGCAAGCGCCTGATAGATTTCGCCGCCCGGCACGTTCTGCACCGATACGCCTGTGCGGCCCAGCGCAAGACCGCCAAGACCCGGCATGCGGAATTTCAAACCCTGCAAGTCAGCGGCAGATTTGATCTCTTTATTGAACCAACCACCCGGCTGGTGACCTGTATTGCCCGCAATGAATGATTTCAGACCAAAAATCTGACCCAACTCGTCGTGCAATTCTTTGCCGCCACCATGCTGGTACCAGCTGATCATCTCGCCGCCAGTTGCGCCAAATGGCACAGCCGTGAAGAAGTAATAACCAGGGTGCTGACCACCAAAGTAGTAGTCTGCAGAGTGGTACATGTCCGCTTGGCCTGACGACACCGCGTCGAACACTTCAAACGCACCAACCAACTGGCCAGCCGCTTTTTTCTCAATCACAACTTCACCGTCCATCATCGTGTTCACCATGTCGATGAACTTGACTGCGGCGTCATCAAATACGGCAAATCCGTCTGGCACAGATGTGACCAGTGTCAATGTGCGCTTCCCCTGCGCATAAGCTGGTGCAGCCAAAGCCGTGGCCGCAACTGCGGTCCCGCCAAGTGCTGACTTTGTTAGAAAAGAACGACGATCCATTAAGTTTCCTCCCGTTGGTATTTCCCCAGAATTGGCCCTGCCAAACCCCGGGTCGATCATTTCGCGTCTCGTCAGACTAGCGGCACAATTCGCAACGTGAAAGCCAAACAACGCGTCCAAATCACGTTTTTTGTCGTTTTTTCTTACCAATTTTACATCCTGTCATACGCTAACAGGGGCAAATATCGGTTTTGCCTAATTTTTAAGCGCGCCTTGGGGCCCGAATCTTTCGCACCCGTCCTTATTGACCAATCGCTCAAAGCGACTATCTGTTTGGGCTATCACCAACCGCAAGGATACGCGCAATGACCAATACTTATACCCCGCCCAAAGTCTGGACATGGGATGCCGAAAATGGCGGTGAGTGGGCCAAGCTGAACCGCCCCATCGCAGGGCCAACGCATGACAAAGCCCTGCCCGTGGGCGATCATGCGCTGCAACTCTATTCGCTTGCCACGCCCAACGGCGTAAAAGTGACGGTGATGCTTGAAGAACTGCTTGCCGCAGGCCACGCCGCCGATTACGACGCTTGGATCATCAAAATTCAAGACGGCGACCAATTCGGCTCCGGCTTTGTCGACATTAACCCTAACTCGAAAATCCCCGCCCTACGCGATCATGACACTGGCGCACGGGTTTTCGAATCTGGCGCGATCTTGATGTATCTGGCGGAAAAATTCGGGGCCTTCCTACCGGCCTCTGGCCCAGCGCGCGTTGAAACCCTGAACTGGCTCTTCTGGCTGCAAGGCTCCGCACCCTACCTTGGCGGCGGTTTTGGCCACTTCTTTGCCTATGCCCCTGAAAAATTCAAATATCCGATCAACCGCTTTACGATGGAAGCAAAGCGCCAGCTCGACGTGCTGAACCGCCATCTTGCAGATCATAAATACCTTGCAGGCGAAGACTACACCATCGCCGACATGGCCACCGCCCCGTGGTATGGCCGCGCCGTACAAGACAAGGGCTACCCCGATGCTGGTGAATTCCTACAAGTGCAAGACTATACCCACGTTATCCGCTGGATGGATGACGTCTCCTCTCGCCCCGCCTATCAGCGCGGCATGATCGTAAATAAATCGTGGGGCGACGACCACGAACAACTGCCCGAACGGCACACAGCCGCAGACATCGACGCCGTTTTGGCAAAAGCCCCTGCCGCCGCAAAATAAATGTAGTGCCCCTCCTGTTAAAACGGTGGGGGCATCCACATCTCTCCCGTATGGCTCACACGGGACCCCGCACATGCTCACCTATATTCTGCTGATCGCGGGCCTCGCCCTTCTCTTCATGGGCGGTGACTGGCTGGTCAAAGGTGCGACCTCCATTGCCATACGCCTGAATGTGCCCCCCATGATTGTCGGTCTAACCATCGTGGGGTTTGGCACCTCAACGCCCGAATTGCTTGTTTCTTTAGAAGCAGCACTCTCGGGCCAGTCGGCCATCGCCATCGGCAACGTGATTGGCTCCAACATCGCCAACATCCTGCTCATCGGTGGCATCACGGCCCTCGTGGCCCCGTTAGTGACACCCTTTGCCCCGCTCAAACGCGACCTCACCGTGATGATCTGCGCCACGCTCGCCCTGCCACTCGTCTTGTGGTCGGGCACCATCGGCCCGGTCGAAGGCATCCTGCTCCTGCTTGGCCTTGCAGGTTTCCTTATTCTCTCGGTGCGCAACATCGACCGCAGCATCACAATCGATACAACAACCCTGTCCTCCGCAAAATCGATCGGCCTCATCGTGTTCGGTTTGGGGGCTTTGATCTACGGCGCCGACCTGCTCGTGGGTAGCGCCTCCACTTTGGCACGCACATTCGGGATATCAGAGGCCATGATCGGCCTGTCAATTGTGGCCGTCGGCACGTCACTGCCAGAACTCGCCACCAGCCTGACGGCCGCACTGCGCGGACAGCGTGACATCGCCATTGGCAATATCATCGGCTCGAACATCTTTAACCTGCTGTTCATTCTCGGCCTGACCGCATTGATCAGCCCGATCCCCGTCGCGGCGCGGTTCCTGACCATCGACACCCCGGTCGTGACCTTCACCACCCTGCTTATCGCCACGCTCATCGCTCTGAATGGTCAGATCGGCCGCATATCTGGCATCATCATGTTGCTCATCTACGGGCTCTACCTCGCACTTACCGCAGCCCTCTGAAAAGAAAGCTGCGGCATAGCTGCACATAAATGATGTCGCGGATCAGTTGCCTTCGATGTCAGCAATAAGCGCCTTCATCTCGTCGATCTCGCGCAACTGCGCCTCGATAATATCATCGGCCAACTGCTGCACGCGCGGGTCGGAAATATTGGCGCGGCTACTGGTCAAAATCGCAATCGAGTGGTGCGGGATCATGGCTTTCATCCACGACACATCATCAACCGTGTCCTGACTACGCACTAAATACAACGATGCGGCAAACACCACGACGCTGGCAGCAATCACGGTCGCCTTTGCGCCCTCACCTTCATACATGCCCCACATGAACGCGAGCATCACAATTGCCATAATCGCACCCATATAAACGGCCATCCACGCGCGCGTCTGGCTAAAGAAGACATGACCAAATTCGTATGTATTAAGATACATTAACCCGTACATAATAACGGTCGAAGCAACGATCATCGAAAAAAAACGTGTATATGTCATAATACATTTCCCTATGTTAACATTAGGATCTCAACAACGTTCCCTCGCGGAAGGTTCCCTTAAAAAATCCAAATCCCCCAATATTCGTGATTTGTAATAAAGTTACCCAAACGACCGCTTAAACGACATTTTCTCCAAAAACGCGGTTGACCCCCTCCCGA
>TARA_R110002051_G_scaffold89469_2_pt1 | contig 33843 bp, 30 predicted proteins | sample TARA_R110002051 | Tara Oceans TARA_R110002051 (sample SAMEA4397023) | marine metagenome | biome: Polar Biome; feature: [MES] marine water layer (ENVO:01000295) within the mesopelagic zone...; material: water (ENVO:00002006), including particulate matter (ENVO:01000060) such as...... | reverse complement strand
ATCAGTCGTGAAATAAAGCTGGTTTGGGACGGCTGTCTTGACCCAGACCTGCCCGTAGGCCGCAGTATCTGTGTCTGCTGCTGCCTGCTCCTTCAGTGTGATGGCTCCTTCAACCGTAGCAGTGGTGCGAGGTACGGCAGTCCCGATGCCCAGTCGGTTGTTGGTTTCGTCAACAACAATTGTAGGACTATCGACCTCAAGGTCGGTGAGGATCTGGGATCCTCCACTGCTATTGAATGCACTGTTGAACCCCATTTCTTCTCCCTATGCTCAGCCACCGCTTCGCTTATCTGCCCAATGAAGACGCGCGCTTGCAACCTCTGGACTTCCCGTTGCGTCATCAACGAGAACCCAAAGGTAGCACTTTCCTGCCGTTGTTTGAGCCGTTGGTGCCGTCACCAAAGCATCAAGGGAAATGGACACATGCTTCAAGTTGCTTGTGCTTCCCGATTGCAGTTTCTGACCAGTCGCCTCACCCGTCATCGGGTGATCTTTACCGCTGTCCCATGTCAGAAAACATGAGACAGTCGCGGCACTGTTTGCGTTGGTCAAAGACAAATCAACATGCGACAAGTAGCACGCCTGCGGTAGCGCCCGTGAACGAGCATCAATCGCTGCATCCTTATGAAGCAAAACCCCGTTCCCGTAAGACGCAGTGATTTCGGTTGTCGCGTTGTCGTTGCAAATAAATCCCTGCATTGGGACACCTCCTGCGTCAGGGATTCAGAATCAGGTAGACGGGTTGACGATGTCGACCACAAACATATTGGAGTTGGTCTCGTTGTCTGCGTGAGCAACGCTCCAATCAGCAGAGAAGTCCAAATACAGCTTTGAAGTAGTGTCCACGGCGAAGCTGGCCTTGAGTTGCCACGCGGGAGTGGTTGCTACGGCGTCAGGATCCTGAAAGCTAAACATGGCAACCGCCGTGCCACTGCTGCCCGCAGTTCGGATCTGAATCACGCCATTCAAGGCGTAAACGTCGGCGTCCGCAGAGTCAACGGCGGTAGATGTGAACACGGCCTCGTTTGAAGCGACCGTGGTGCTTGTTCCGAGACGGATGAAGACAGTCAGGGTGTCAGTGCTGTTGTTGTCTTCAACAATGCCGGACGCCCAAATCCGAATAGTAGATCCTGCAACCAGCGTATTTGCCGGAATGGCAAGTTGATCCAGAGAACCCTCTGTGGCCGTGTTTTCGTGTGATGTGCCGTCAGCAACTGTAGCCTTGGCTTGGCCACCAACATACATTTTGTCGCCAGCGCCACGGCCATGATCAACAACCAAGGCCAAACCGTGTTCAAGGGCGCGACCGCCCATCAGTGCAGGAATCGTAGACATCTTCAGCCTCCAGGGGCTCAACTAGGTGGACAGGTGATCAGCATAACATGAGCCACGAGATTGACAGCAAGTCTGATCAAAACTCACTGTCCCTCTGTAATTCTCTGGTCGCAGCCTCTATTTCTCTCATTTGATCTCGGCGCAACTCGTTGATTCGTTGATCCGTTGTTTTGATTGCATAAGGCTTGAAACCAAGCACAGCCATGAACTCACCAACGGAAAAGGCTGAAGGATCACCGCCTGCTACCAATTCTTGACGAGCAGAAATTGTATCGGCTTGCATCATTCCAGGTTTCAGGGGAATTATTTTGCCCGTTGCTTCAACCAAAACCCCACGCGGCTCAATTTCCCGGTAATCAAGTTCATCCAACCAGCCTTCTGTTTCTCCACGAGCACGGAAATCACGGCTAAGTCTGACCATGCCTTCAACAACGCCAACATTCGATCTGTCAAGCGCAGTGAAAATGCTGATGGATCGGCCAGCCAAAGGGACCTGAAGCAGGTTTCGGTAAATATACCAGTTCTTCGCGTTTTTTGCCTTGAATGTCATCGTGTCGCCTGGAACCGTCTGGTATTCCGAATTGGTGACAATAACGGGCCTCAAATCAAGGTAATTGTAAAGCACACCGCCCGTCATGTTGAGGTCAAGCTCCACCAGCCATTTCGGAACCTCATTCATGTCGTCAAGGCCACGATTGAAGAAGAAGTCTCGCTCAGCCGCCAAGGTGGCTGGCAAATATATCCAGGGCGCGAATGTCGTCAACGACTCTCCAAGTGCTTCCTGGCCCCGCTCTGTTCCCGCAAAAGCATAGGCATCATACAAGTTCAAAGGAAGATTCAACGCATCCACAATCGGAACAGGTGGTGCGAACCATCCAACTTTTCCATACTTGGTGGTGTTGTAGATGCTGTCCTTTGCGTACATCATCAGCCGGTCTTGCAGGTAGTCCTGCAATGCAATGTTTGCGCCTTCGTCCTCAAGGTATGTGTTCTGCAAACCCCGCATAAGCCTCATCGGACCCATGATTCGGCTGGGGTTTGTCAGTAATGTATCCCAGAACAAGTCGGTGTTTTTACGGAGAAATGAATAGAAAAGAAACAGCGTTCGGCACGTTGTTTTTTCAAACTCAGTCAAGTCTGAGTAATCAAAAATTGCTCGACGTGAAATTGATGCTGCCTCGCCTGAGGATGACCCCTTCTTCATCTCATTAATGAAGATGCTGACCCGGAAGTAGTTGTCCAAAGCCGTCGCAAGCTCTATCAAAGTTCCTTGCCACCACTTGAATGGCTTCATGATTGCGCCAGGAACGCCACCAAAGTGTCGTTCGCGAATGTCATCTGCAAGCGACGTTACTGTCTCCGCTTGAATGAAGCTGCCCTTCAACCCTTCACGCCTGGCTGCTTCAGCGATGCCGTCCGCTGTCAGGATGCGGAAATCGTCTGTAATAATTGCCCTTGCGCTGGGAGCATAGTCTCCCTCGCGCCACATGCGGGCCACCACCGCGCCAGTCATGTCGGCCCAGGGCGTCATTAGTCGGCCCGCGGTTAACGGCATTCCAAGAGCCGTTTTGGTTGCTTCAGCGAGTCCTTGCGTCATGTATGTCTGAAACACGCCCCCAAATGTGACGCCCACATAAAATGGTGCATTTGGAATACCAAGCCCAGTGGTCATACCCATTCTAATTCGAGAGGAAGTCAATGGGTTCAAGTCCATCAACAAGCCCAAAGCTCCACCAAGGTTAAGTTTCATGCGCTCAGTTGTGCTGAGATCATCACCCAACAGTGTCCCAGCGGAGTTTGTGGGCCTTCCAGAACGAGTCACAGGCTTGTAGACAGACTTTGCTCCACCATAGGCAAAGCCAACCTGAGAGACGCGCTCGATAGCATCATCAATTTCCTTAACGACTTGAGGCGGAAGAATGGCCCTCGTCCCATCCGGCAGGTCTTTCACCTCCCAGCCATCAGACTTATTCGCCTTAAATCCCCATTCTGCCAACAACTGCGTAGCCACGGTTCGGGCTTCCATGTCTTGACGACCCATTCTCGCGTGAGCAGGAAACCTAAAGTCTTGATCATGCAGCGGATACATTTCCGACAAGTCTGGATATGCTTCTGTTGGCTTGCCGCCAGGAAATGGGTCTGGATATCGCGTTTCTTCACCGGGAATGCGTTGACGGCTCAACCCAGAAGGCTCAGAAGGATCATCATATCTACGCTCAGTAGCCAAGTCGTTCCAGCCGATTTCTTGCTCAATATAGAACTTGACTCGCTCCACAAATTTAGATCGATCAATAGATGTTTCAAACGAAACGTCACGGTGCTTAGTCAAGTTTCTCACATCGTGAGTCACGCCATATTCGGCCAGATTCCTGCTCAACTGTGACAGGACCTCGTTGGCCCTCATCCGAACGATGATTTCAAGAATTGCTGTTGGCCGGTCGTAAAAGGGTGACCCCGTGACACGCCGCTTTCCGTTAATCCACTCAATCAGACCCTCAAAATCACCCCTGAAAAACATTTTGTATAGTTTGATCGGGTCATCAGCATCCATGTGTTTGAATATGCTTGAATCAGGCATTCCATCCAAATGCTTAGCCATCTGACGGCCTACCTGACGGACCCGTTTGACCTGCATTTGCAGCCCCTCGTGAATCACGCGAATGGCGTCACCAGCCTGCACCTTGGCTTCGTCACTCAAATTCTGAATGCCCTGAAGCCCATGTGTTCGCAAAATATCGAGAGACCGCGCCTCTTGTTCCGACATCCGTGTGCCAAGCATCAGATACGATTGAATCTCATCCAATCGATTGATCATTTCAGCTAAGTCAAATGGCGCAACATCACTGAAATCAGCCCGAGCCGTGGAAGAGGCAGGATCCGCCAAGCCTTTTACTTTTGGGCCAAATGAAGTGAGTAGATTTTCAATGCTTAAAAGGCCATCCAGGGCCGTCAACGGAACCGGAGCAATCAATTGCCCCTGAACTGCTTTGAAAACTTCTGTTGGATCTCCGGTTTTCTTGTACTCATCGAATGTCTTCAAGATCCAGACGGGGACCTCTTCCATTTCTTTGAGCGTCGAGCGAATCAGGTCTGCGACAACCGGATCCATTTCGCCTTCACCGAGCACTGGAGCCTTAAATTTCTCTTTCAATAAAGACTTTAGTCTTACGGTTTTGCCTAAACCCCATTTAGTGGCTTTTTTATCTACCGCCTTGTCGAGGGTTCGAATGATTCCATAGGCAAGTGAACGGCTGATTTCGTCGGCATATCGAGTACGGCGAGCACCGGGGCCAGAATTGATATCAACCAAAGCTGTTTGAATCCGATTCCAGTCGTCAACTGCCAACATTCGGAAGTCAGCGCCGGGTTGAAGCAGGCGATCTGGAATGATGTTGCCCATAGGTTGGGCTGCAACCTGATGGACCAGCCGATGTAAGCGCGCTGCTTGAGCTTCATCAAACTCAATAATCTGAATGGTTTTTTTCCGAAGAGTTTCGTTGATAAAGTCTCGAATCAGAACCGGGGAATTGAGGTTTCTATAGTCATCAGACTTGACTTTCCGGTATCGTTTGGCCGTTTGCGGCAGTTTTTCACCAGTCACATCCATCAAGGTTTCACGGACCTTGGTTGAAATTCGTTTCACGCGAGACTGTGGAACCACAGTCCTTTCACTCATTCTCCTCAGATTGGTGTGATTGGTGTTTGCCCTGAGCTTTTCTGTCTCAAGGTAGCCTATCAGCTTGGGCATGATTTCATACAGATTCACTACCTTTTGGCCTTTCTTCAGCCCAACGGCCTGCTGAACGTACTCTGGCTTGGTGACGAACTGCATGGCGGAACGGAGCTTGCCTCTTTTGATTGCCCTTTCGTCTTTCTCCCGTTTCTTGAAATCAACCGATTCGAGAACAACCTCGTACCACTTCAGGCGTTTCCTCACGTCATTGGTGAGCTTAGCCACAGGTTCATGAATCAATTCTTGTGGCTTGAGGTGAGCGTCCCAGAACTTGACCACCTCTCTGGGCAGGTGATGTCCTGGCTTTTGGCGCAGTAGGCGCCAGATCTCTCGCAACTCGATTTCCAAATTACCGAACAAACGGCCAACGGCTGGGCTTGGAGGCTGCTTCGATTGCAGGTACTCCATGAAGGCGTCTGCAATTTGCTCATGCCCCAAGTCAGTCAAACGTCCTGTGGCGGGGTCTGTGTCGTAATACTTGTGCATCCAGTTCAGCCACTTGTTCTCAAGCAGCGTGGCCACCAGATGGCCGTCCTCATGGAACAGCGTTCTCAAATCGCCATTCGCAAACAGTCGAATCAGGTATTGGGTTGTACCCATCGGCCCGGTTGTGACCTCGAAGCTACCGAGCGGCTGACCCTGTCTGCCTCTCGCGAATCGAATTCGCGGGTCGTCGGGGTCGAAGGTGCCGATGTTGAACTTGGACTTGATTTGGGTGGGGTCGAAAACCATGATCTCAACATCAAGCGCATCACCGTAACGATAAGTGACACCGTCATACCCCTTGCTCCTCAAAACATCCGAAACCTCAAGCGCAGGAGTATCTTTAGGTAGATCCAAAACCTCACGGATGTGATCTGACCGGTCCATGTCTCGACGGGTGCCGGGCACTTTCTTCGACCTAAGATGAAGGGGGGTTTCCATTTTGATGTAAAGCGGCATTACGCTCCCACCACCACCTTCTGCGTAAAGACTCGCGTGGCGCGGATCCGAACTCCCATAAAATCCGGCACCTAAATACCCGGTGTCTGTCCTTGTTCCGATCTTGGTGTATTCAAACGAATCAAAGTCAGCGCCTGTCCCGTGATACGACTCAACCACGATAGGGCCATCAGGAATTTCATCGCCCAACTTGATCACAGGTGCGCCACCGCTCCAGTTCTTGAAGAACGGACTCTCGACTCCCTCTTCTTCCCACGCACGTCGCGCTTCGGCAACCTCGTCGGCGGTCTTGGCACCAGCCGCTGCGGCGTCTATGTCGTCGGCCATCATCCGAGCACCAGGCCCAGGCTGACCGCCACGGACAAGCGTGACCTCCTTCAAGAAGTCAGATGGCTTTTGGTACTGAGGTAACGATGGTTCAGATGCAAATTTCTGAGCTTGAGCCTCAATCACCGACAAGAAGTACGGGATGTGTCCCTCTTCCATATGCCCGTTTTGAACATAGTCTTTTAGCTCACCGACAATCCGTTTGTACTCAGGCGATGCTTTGAGCGCCATGTCTTGAGGTGTTCCGTTCGCCAGGTACTCATTCAAGGACCAAGTAGCTAAAGCCTTGTCTCTTTTTTGCGCAGCGTCAAAAGCATCTAAAGAGCCATACGGATCTTGAACACCCAACGCTCTGAGAGCATCTCCCATTAATTCTCGGTCATAGCTGCCTTTTGCGGGCAAAGACAAATCACCAGTGCTTTGGGATTTTTCAGCCAACACGCCTACTGCGTTGTTGTGGGCAGCGAATGCATCTGCATGTTGCAATCCGCCAAAATACTTTTTGTACAACCATGGTGACGCCTGAGAGAGGGTATAGCGCGTAAATGCTGCGCCTTTTGTGCCGGGAGCAGCTTTAGCCGCCTTCTGGGCCCCTTTGACTGTTGCGTTACCCCATTTCACGGGCGCTGCCATAGACCTACCAGCACGACCAACTGCGCCTTCCCAGGGAACCGCGAAGTCCAGCACCGTACTAATGGCGTTTCCAAGCCACCAGTAATCGTCACCAGGCGACATCCCTTCCATTCGCATGATGTCGTGCCCTGCCATCTGGGCTCCAGCAGAGCCAGTCCCAACAGCAGCGAGAACATCAGCCAGATACTGGTTGGCGCTATAATTGTTCAACGTCCCTTCGCCGTACCGGTAGTGGTACAACATGGCCAGGGGAGCGGACAGGAACAATTCAGGTGCTGCGCCAGTAAGCTCCATGATCTTACCAGGAGTAGACTTGACGACAAAAACCTCACCCATGGCTTCATCTGGAACTTTTCTCTTTAATTCCTCTGGCAGGTCTTCATAATCGACCTCAGTCATACCCATGGCAGCAACCTGGCGCTCCATCTCTCGCGTTCCGCGACCGCCTGTTTCTTCGATTGCTTCAAAGACTATGCGTCCACCGCGCCGGATCTCTTCAGTTGATGGAACGACACCATTGAGCAGTTCAGGTTTAAACCACTGCAAAACAGTAAATGACACATCGTTGATGCCGTTCTGCACGTCCTCAATGTTGACTTGCTCTGCGTCGATTGGGGCCGTCACGTCCCTCAAGTCTGAGACGCCCCAAGACGCAGAAATCGCTCTTCTCATCGCTGGGTCTAAACTTGCCCAATTCATTGCCGTCTGCTTGTCTATGTTTCGGGCAAGCCCAGCAAACAATGCTGCGTCTGGCTTTTTTTTCCTGATGGGCGCCGGAAGGTCATCGTAGGAAAGAGAGGTGACCATGAAGGCAAGCCGTGTGTCCAAGTCGCTCAACCGTTCAGGCTCTTCGTCTGCGGCTTGTACTTGACGAACAACTTCCCAGAACGCCACCGAAGGTTTTCTGAGCTTCAGCTTGTCGCGTTCAGTGTCGAAGAATTCTTCTCTCTGACTTTCGGTAAGAGCCGCGCCGTTCTGAACGCGACTAATCGTCTCAAGAGACGCTTCTACAAACTCACCATAGGCTCGACCCATGCTTGACAGGACCGGAATTTCTTCATCTTCAAGAGCTTTTCCGATACTTGCGCCCGCCGTATTCAAAGCATCAAACGGGTCGTAGCCACGCGCCTGCAAGCTCTCTTGGCGCAACTCATGCAGCTTCATGGCGGAATTTCTCGCCCGATCAAGCTCTTCTTCTACAATATCAATGCCAGCAGCTTTGGACAGTGCCGCTGCACCCTCAAGGCCAAAGCCGAGAGCATCCGCTGACATCTCCTCCAAAGCAAGCGTTGCTTTCGGCGCCTCTGTTAGCGTCCAAGTGCGCTGAAACACCCTTGCAGCATGGCCAGGGTCGTCAAGCTCGCCTCCGAGAAGTAAACCACCGGCACCGCCAGCCATTACGCCAAGCAGTCCCGCTAACGGGTGAATCACTAAGCCGCCTATTCCTCCAACTGCTGCACCACCTGCAACCCAAGTGTCTAAATCAGCAGCCTTCAATTCTTCACCTTTCGTGTAGAACTGACCGTCCTCAGCCATTTGGCTTACAGTGCTGGGATCTGCGTGAGTCTCGTTCCAATACGAACCCATCGCAGCGAACAAAGACTCTACGTAGTTTCCGCTCTCCCAACCCTCATCAAGCTCTTTTCGAATCTTCTCAGCCAAATCCTGCGCAGCCAAACGAAGGTATTTTTGGTTCGGCTGATTTCCGTGTTGGATTGGGTACAATCGACCCAGGGGCCTGCCCGTTGCTAAAAGCTGCTCTTCTGACGTTTCGGGCCCAGGAAGAAAACTGGATGGCATTCCGCCAGGGGCAAGCAGGCGGTCCTTTTCTTCTGTGATGATTTTTAGTTTCTTCTCTAAAGATGCGTTCGGTAACTCTGAGTCGAGAGCTACTTCTCGCAATTCTTGCCAGGAACTGACCGCAGAAGTGACTTCGCCTGGTTGAACTTGGTCGTCCAGCCGAATCACCCTGGTTTCTTCGCTGACGCCCTCAGTCAGATCAACCGCTGGTTCCAGATTGGTATCTACATCATTCGGTTCATCTGGCATTGTACGCTCCACTTATGCGCAGATTTTATCCGACTCGGGCAACACCGCCATCTTTAGGCAGATATTGGTCATTGTTGAACGGGTCCAGAGATGCCTCAAGCCCCTGTTTCCTTAGGATTTCATCACCCACTTCGCCGGATGTGTCCCTTTTCCCGGTATTTTCCAATCGCTTATCTTCGTCTGCGTATTTCTCTCTGTAATACTCTTCATATACGCTGACCTTGGGAACGTATCCTTCCGTCTCTGTAAAAGGAGGGACTCCACCATACTTTGTCACTGCACTAGGCCCAGCGTTGTATGCCGCGCTCGCAAGATTGGGATCGCCAAATTTGTTGTACTGCTGCATCCAGTAGTCAGCACCTGCGCCAATTGCTTTTCTCGGATCATCTCGTTCATCAATGCCTTTTTTCAAGTCAACTGCAAGCCCCTGATCCCGCGCTGTACCCGGAATCATCTGCATTGGTCCACTCGCGCCTGCGCTTGACTTCGTCTTACCACTCCAAACATCACGACGGCCACCGGTCTCTGCCGCAATTATCGCTGCGATTTGAGACCTTGGCATGCCGGTTTCTTTGGACGCCTGTTCAATAAAAGGACCGAACTCAAGTTCAATACTTTCCCACAGGGCATCAGCTTCCTTTTTGTCTAACTTGTACGGCTTCAGGCCAGCCACCAGCTTAGTGCCGACATCTTTCGCTTTTGAGGTTGCTGGAATGACCTCTGCGACCTTTTCTTCTGCTGCAATAGAGGCATCAGCTTCAGCCTGTTCGGTTGTCGCAACAGTTTCAGGAGGGGGTTCTTCGGGAAGTTGACCCACGTTCGCCAACGCCCTTCGTGCGGTTTCATTGCCCTCTGCTGCCAGTTTTTGCAGTTCTGCCTGAGTCGTTGCGGCTACATCAATTCTTCCTTCTATGGCAGCTTCACGATTGGCCGCGTCTTCTGTAAAATCTTTCAGAGATGTTTCGTGTTTTGAAACATTGAGGGCCAGCAACCTATCTTCAAGCGCCCCTTGCGCGAACTCGTCACCTTCTTCGGCCAATGCCTGCAATTGTTCTTTAGTCATCTCAGTCATCTCAAAGGCAGACTTCGCTTGCTCTAAAGCCTTCTGGCGTTGTCGCAAGTCGTCGCTAAGGTTTCTCTCTAAAGTATCAAACCTTGCATCGACAGAAGATAGGCTTGTTTCTAATCCAGGCAATTCGGGATTCCGTTCGACTATCGCCTGGTATGCCTCTTCCATCTGCTCGTCGTGCAGATCTCTTGCTTCTGCATAATTAAGGTAGCGTTTCCAGTGGGCCTCATGTGCCACATTCTGGGGAACAGACATATCGATTCGTGTAGACCTCTCGTACCCCTCAACCTCAGGTGGCCTGTCAGTTCTCCAGAACCCTCTTTCAATCATTTGCGGGGTTTTCTGCTCGAAAGCATCTGACATGGAATCTATTTGCTCACCTTCTTGACCTCGAATTTCAGACACCCTTTGCGCCAAAGTCGCCCGCTCTTGCTCTCTCTGCGCCTTAGCCCTTTCGAGTCTATTGACCGCGTATCTGGTGATGCCTTCGATATTTTCAATCTTGTCAGTGCGTTGCTTTGTTCTTTTGTCTGATTCAGATTGGTAACGACGGAAAGCAACATCTTCGAGTTCTACCAATTGATTGTTGAACGAAAACGCTCTATTCGGGTCCGCTTCAGTCCTAAGAGCATCACGCAATCCTAAAATGCTTTGGCTCAATTCTGATCCGAGAATGCGTTCATCTACCTCAATTCCGGTGCTGGTGAGCGGCTGGCCGATCTCTGGTTGCCCCGCTGCTTTTTGGGCCATAAGCGCACCAAGTTCAAACGGCACCATAGACACGTCTTCTTGACCCGACCTCCCTGGAATAATCGCGGGAACTGTGCGTGCAGTCTCAATTGCTGGTTCAGCAACTTCAAGTGGCACTTCAGGTGCCTCCATCGCTGGTTGCATCGCATCGGTAATAAAAGTGGATCTTTGTACGGCCCGCTGAGCACGCAAGTCTTGCCGTACACCAGCCATTCCGGCGCGCCGACGGCGACGGGCACCGCCAGGAGCAGTTTCACGGATGTAAGTCGGCATGAACGGCTGCATGTACAGGTTCATGGCGCGATTGGGAAGACCCGCTGAGCGCAGCAGCGCCTCCTGTCCTGCCTGATACGCCATCATCGATTGATATTCAGTCGCCTCTCTGGGCTGTCCATCAAGGCCGACTCTTTCAGCGTATTCTTCTGCCCGGTCAATCAGTGGTTGATGAACCGCAAACCGCTTTTCAGCCATTTCAGCGATTTCGTCAGCAGTAAAAATTTCGTACTCGTCTCGCAGCAAATCAACCGGAGACTTGCCTGGATCTATGTCGAATGCACGCCGAAACATGTCGAACAAGCCTTCGTCCAACACGTCAGTTCTTTCTTTTATGTATTCAAACAAAGACTGCTGGAGGTTCAGCCTCTTTGCCTTATAAATATAAGAATCATCTTCCTTAATTTCCTTTTCCGCTGCATTGTAAGCATTTTTTACTTGTTGGAATTGTTTGCTGAGTTCTGTGGGCCATTTGGTTGTTTTATTTCCAAGTGCTTCAGCAAGTTTCTTTTCTGCATCTTTGTCTGGTGACCGAGCCAAACGCCTTTTTTGGTTGTCCTCCGACAGATTCTTCATATACAGGTTGCGTTGTTTCAAAACTGCCTGACGTTCACCAGAAGCAAATTTCTGTAGCTGTGCGGCAAACTGTAGCTCTGCGGCTGAGGGCATTCCCGATTGACCAGACTCTTTCATGAACGCAAGTTCACGCTGGCTCATCCCTCCGGTATACGGAGCAGATGACGCCGTAGCAGGCTTATACGCAGCATCCTTCTGCATCCACGGATTCATGAGGTTGGTGAAAATAGATTCGTTGGCCATGGCTTATTTAACCTTTGTAAAATCAATAGGTTTGCGCATTGGGCCTAAGCCATCCATGCCCTCAAAGCTGTACGTTGAGGTGCCTGCTGGAATTCTAAAGTTGTCCACCAAAACCGGTGTGTCGCCCATGAGGCTGGGGTCCAGTTCATAGGCTCTTTGAAGTTTTGCAGTCCCCCGTAGTGCTTGACGCTCACCAGCCCTTGAGGCTCGTAGTGCTTGACGCACACCAGCCCTTGAGGTTGAGGTTCGACCAGCAGCGTCTGCCGCGCTCACCTTTTCTGTGCCGCGCCTGTAAGCCTCAAGCCCCTTGGCCTCTTTCCTGCCAGCCCTCGCCTCAGCACTGACCCCAGGCCGAGCCTGCATTACCATTCCTGCGGTTTGACCCAACTGACCAATGAGACCAGCCAGCGCCCCTCTGTTTTCACGTTGTTTTGCAGCCCTTGCTGAAGCAAGCTGCGATTCTCTTTCCAGGTCTGCAATCCGCTGCCGGCCCTCAATTTCGGCCTTTTGACCCATTGCCTGAACGCGGGCCTTGGACGCGACTTCCATCTCGGCCTGTCTGCCTCTTGCCAATGCTCCAGCATCTGTGCCGCCCATTGTCGCTTCTTGGCGCATCCGGGTTTCGCGTGCTGCGCGCTCTGCCGGTGCAAGCATTCGCGTAAACTCTGTTCCTTCCATCTGAAACGGAGCAGACTCGCGCAATTGCTCAAGCTCCTCTTTCTGCCTACGCTCTTCTGCTGTTGGGAGGACTTGAGCCGCAAACTGAGCAGCCGATACACCTGCCTGTAGAGCACCAAGCTGCTTTGCTCGCTGCATTGGCATATCTTCGTAATACTCCAAGGCATACGGAGAGTCTCCATACTGATCCATCAACACTGCCCGACTGACCGCATCCATGTAATTTGACCGGGCCGGTGCTTGGTATTGACCAGGGGGTGTATACCCATATTGAGGTGTCACATTTATGCCTGCTGACAAATCAGCTTGAAGCTGCTCAGGCCGAATGCCAAAATTAAATTTAGTAGCCATTATCTAATCCTCAAGTAAGCGTGGACATTCCTGCCGACTGGCCGTACACCTGCCCGCTCCATTGATCGTATGCGCCACCGCTGCCGATATTAGTAGACATCGCCAAGTCACGATCATCCGGCGCCATGCGAACGCCACCAACTGGTGGCCTCTCCCGTTTTGCAGCCGATTGGGTCCGCCTGGCCATCCGTGCCGCGTCTTCTTCAGCCTTCTTGGATTTCCGAGCAATCTTCTTCTGCTCTTTCGCTGCTTTGGTTGCCTGGGCTCCACCCAAGATTGCGCCAGCCAACAATCCAACACCAGCGCCTACTGCTGCTCCAGCGGGGCCGCCAATCATCATCCCGGTGGTGGCTCCCGTTACACCAAACTGAAGAGCGGAACCCCCGGTCTCCAGCGCCACGCCTTGCCTTTCAGACTTATCCAATGTGACGGCCATACTGCTTCTCCCTGACTCTTAGATTATCACCTATCCGAACCGCTTGATGCTGGCATAGAGACCATAGAAGTCTACAACCAGTTTTCGGGCAGATCCGCTGGCGGGGCCAATACCAATAGCTGGCGCAAGCGCCTGAGTGGCCGCGGGAATGTTGGTGGTGATTTCATCGCCGACATTTGCTCTGTTGACTTGAAATTGAACACCTGTCTTTGTCTTCCTCCAGCCGAGCGTTCTAAGTTTTGTATCTGCCGCGACACCTAAATCAATACTGGTCTCAGTTTGACCAGCCCGGCAAAGTCCAAACCAGTTGACTGATGCTGATGTCGCTCTGGCCACAACGCCGATGAAGTGAACCGTGTTTTCTAAAGCGGTGTCGGGGATGGTGGCGCCAGCCGATGACAGGCCTGACCATACATTCACTTGAGTCAGCGTTCCATCCAGGCCCATCTTGACTGTGAGGTTACTTCCGTTCGGCGGCGGCCCGTAGAATGGACACGACGTTCCGGTTCCTTTGTGCAAGACAATGCCATTCCCGGTCGTTCCTGCCGTTGAGAGCTTGACCAAACCGCAATCGGCCCAAGTGCTCACTGTCGGCGTCAAAGCAGCAACAGAGCCACCACCGTCCCCCACGTTGGCTGAAGTCCAACCAAGCCGACCAACTTCCCCTGTCTCGGTGGACTCAATTTCAAAGTCGTCCCACAAAGAGTACGTCATGAAATTGTCGCGAAACGAGTCTCCCCTGGTGCTACGGTTTGATTTAGCCGTCAGCCTTTTGAGTTCACGTTGCTGTCGCCGTCCAGTTTGAACGACTCTGCCAGAGACAGACCGGCCACCTTTCCATGCCATCAACTGCTCTGGTAATTTGAGTGAACATCAACAACCATTGACCGGACATCAACAGCCACCCGTCCCAAGTTTTGGCCATTTGTCGGGCTGATTGGCTTGCAGTAAACCCCAACACTATGAACGCCTTTATTTAGCGTTTTATGAGCGATAATCGATAAATTCTTCCGGGCAAAATATGCTGCCGACATTGTTGTTCGATTTATATGAGACAGAGTCGTGGAGGTTGTGGGTCCGGGACCATCTATGTGATTCGCCTCCGCTATGCTGGAAAGCTGAACGTACCGCTGAGTCCCATCTTCATCGCTACCATCATCGAATCTGAGCGTAAAAACGCCTGCCTGCCTATCGTTGCCTTCATATTTAGGAACGCTTGTACCGGAGGTGACATCATCCGTTGAGCCGCCAACCGAGGAACTCAAAGCTGCTGAATCTATCTTTCCGCCTGACTCATAAGCGTGAAAAGAACAATATACCGACACAAGCGTGTTGTCTCTGGGGACCTTGAAAGTGACCGCAAGGCCAGGGACAGGGTTAGCTGCTGTGTTGGACATTGCGTGGAAGTGTGCTTGGTCGGCGTGTCCGGCCGGACTTTTTCGGTGATAAATGTCGCCAGTAACCGCCAACATCCGCGGGTTTGGAGAGCCATAGAACTCAGGCTTGTAAATTAACGCCCGAGTCAACCATCCGTTTGACGTTGTTAGGTCTGAAGAGGTGATGTCTTCATTTACAAAGTCTTCGATTGAATCAAGTTGTGACTTAATTTCTGAAGACGAAACAGAATCACCGGTAACAAAATTGGTGAAACTTAGCGCCATGCCTACCTCCCGTACATCTCAGAGGTCATGTACACATCTTTAATCCTGACCGCAGTAGTACCAGACGTTCCGCCGAACACCTTAACAAAAGCACCAATTGTCACCTGAGATGACTCCACTGCGCTGAATAGGTGAGAAATCGTATGAGATCCCCGAAAGAAGAGACCATCTGCGTTTATTTCAAATGGTCTCGTTGTTGCTGCACCTACAAAAGTAGATGCTGAACTTGCGATCTGACCGTCACTGACAGATTGATCAAAACCATACTTGCGTTCTGTTTCATCAATGGGAGCCCAAACAGTCCCTCCATCCAGAGAAAATTGCAGAACACAGCAGAAGCCGGGCTGTGGATTCCCGCTGGTGAATTGATTCTCCTGAAGGTCTATCCGGTAGCCAAAAGACAACCGAATCACAAGACTTGTTGTTGATTCTGAAACATCAAATGTTCCCATACTGAACGTTTCACCGCCAACAGATATTGGGGTCGAAGAGTATGAGGTGTCGATAAAATCAGCATAGGATTGCGTAGACTTAGATGAAAACGCGATTTCAACAGAATTATCCTGTAAGGCAACCTCATCAAGGGCTTCTTCACGGATATTGGTTGCGTTGATATTTCCGCTTGCTGTGGTCCAATTGTCTAAAGTCGAATTTGGGTCGGAAATATCGACAGCATCACTGTGATTGATCTCTTTTATGCTGACCCTGCTCATCGATACCTCGCCCGAACAACCAGTTCCCTGTTGCGCATCTTGAACCCAAAATCACTTCCGACAATGTACGACGCACTTCGGCTCAGCTCTTTGAATTCATTCACGTCCCCATTCGACTCTACATAGATCAACTGAACAGACAATCGAATCTGATGCTTTCCCGCAGAAACAGGCGTTGCGCCCACCAGATAACAAGAGTCCCGAGCGCGTCTTGCTGAAGAATATCCAGACTCAGCAACTGCCACACCATCTACCGTCAACCGGAAGCGGCAAAGCGCATTCGTTGGGTCTCTCGGCAAGGTTACGCCAGGTAAATTCGCCCACGTTGACGATGTCGCGTCATAAGACCACAACCAATATCCAGACCACTCGCAGACAAGCAAAGAGTCTGCCTTTACCTCCGCGTTAATCGTATTGAAATCAACCCCCGCCTCGGTTTGATACTGCCAACCTGATGTGGTCACAGGAACAATCTTAGATGTTGAGCCATCATCAGCGTCCGAAAAGAACTGATTGCAACAGTTAGACTGCATCATTTCGCGGGTAATTACATCCGCAGGAAAATTATCTCGGTCAAGGTAGCCGTTGAACTCATCCGCATAGTTGGAATGATTCAGATTCCAATCACGAGGGTCCATGACATCGTTTGAATCGATGTGTCGCTTTCGATACCGGAACGCCATTACCGCCTCTCTGAAGTCAAAGCCGTTGTCATCGGCTTAATCTGACGCTGCTCTCCGACCTTAGCCTCAACGTCAATTCCAATAATCTGGATACGTTGTAACTCAGAGCTGATTGAGACTTGAAGCTCGTGAACCTGCTGCTCGTGCATTGCTGAAATGTCGAACCGGGCAACAATCGGACGGTGGTTGGACCACAGCTTCCCGTCCCCCCAAGCGGCATCATCATACTTGGCTAAATTGTCCAATGGGTACAGTTGGTCAGTCCCAATTTTTGACGGAAGAGCTGAAGAGACTTGTCGATTCACCCTGTAGTTCAGATTTATGTCATTTGCTCCATATCCTACAGCGTAAATACACACATGTGCGGGCTGTATCGTCCGGTAGACTGAACCAAAATCCAGATTCGTCGTCTGATATAAGGTGTCAGTAGAGTACTGGGTGCCTTTTGAGCTTGTCCCGCGAGTATAGCAGTGAAGACCAGGGTTGTTTGTTGTGTCGTAACTGCCGAAGATCAGGTAGCCACGATGATCACGGGTCTCAACCATTGCGCCAATCGGGAAGTTGTTTCGGACTGACCAGGCACCAATGTCGTAGTGGTACACCAGGACTCGATCATTTCTGACAGAGCCAAGGGTCGGGACAGTGAGCCAATACTCTTTGTCTTCATGGTAAACCGTGCCAATCGCATTGATAATGGCCGACTTGTTGATCCGCTCAATCTCATCAGGAATAGGCGAGCTTAGCTGAACGAAGCCCGTTGGGGTTCCTGTGTTTTCCAAAGCGCCACTCAGAGCGTAAACCCCAGATGTTGAAAGAAACACCAATCCCACGTTTGGGACTTCCTTTACTGAGTTTGGAGCTGAGCAGCCCAGATCTCTGGTAAGTGTCTGGGCGTAGAAGCCAGACATTGGGTCGCCCTTGATTAGATATACGCCACGAGCCTTGAAGACGACTAAGGCATTCTTTGTGGGGTAAATGCCAGTGACCGGCCCCATGTCACCATCGCCAATTTGAAACAGGTTGTCTTGCGGGAAGACCTCTGGCATGTTCGGCGCCGAAAAGCGGACCTCGTTCGTCGTCATTCCGGCAATGAACATCGTGTTCTTGAACACCGCCATAAACTTGGCTCCCCTCGGAAAGGTGCCAAAGTCGTTCGGATCCATCAAAGAGCCTAAGATGTGATCCTGATTTCCGTCTTCAAAATAGGTCGAAACATTGTCTTGAATTTCCGTCAGAAAATAGTAGTTCTCACCACCTTGTACCTCGATAAGATCACCGTTCGAGTCAGCCAGATTAAGGGTCCTATATATTCTCCGAGCAACAACCGAGTCATCACCAGTCGGGAAACTGAGAACCAAGAAACGACGATACCGGGTCCCCGTTGCTTTGCAGATGTTCTCAAACTGAATCAGGTTGCTTCCTGGTGAGGGGGGCGACTCTTGACCGCGGTCATTCACAAACGTCACCACGTAACGGTAAGCGTTCAGGGTTCGGTCCAGCAGTAGTGATATGCTGCCAACATCCGGCTCCGACTCAAGAAGAATGTCTGGGCTCGCAGCCCCAACGCCAAGTTCTGGAAAGCTGGTCTGCCTTTCTACATACGAGACATGCGGCGCTGTTGGTGGAGAATCGAAACCTGCGCGTTCTACGATCCTGCCATCAAAAACAATTGGTTCATCATGGCCGTTGACCATGTACAAACGACCACCAAAAGTCTGCGACTGCGTTTTTTGCCAAGGGGTCTTAATGTGTGTCCGGTAGGCGTTTGATGACGTGAATTGGGACCCAGAAACCCGCTCCAAAAAAATCGATGGAGAGCTTGGTGCTCCGGGCCCATAAAACGCTTTCAACTCTTTGTCGGCAGTCTCGTAAATCAACCACTGACGAGCGCCATTGTGCTGAGCAAACCAGTGCAAGCTTGTAATCTCAGCTTCACTGGCGTATGCCGGTGTAGTTGGGCCGCTTTTGACGCCCTGCTCCACGGGAGGGTCGCTTACAATCGGATGGTAACCACCGGAATCCTTCCATCCATCCCGTTGGTCCCACGTCATGTCTCGAATCACTGACGCAGCGTTAGTCGCTGGCTTCCAACGTTGGTCCATGCCTCTCAGCTTCACAATTTGAAAAACTTGAGTTTTCATAGCTTAGACGGTGTTCCCCATCGCTCGAACTGGAAGACATCTTTCATAAAAGAGCCCCGGATGTACATTCTATCAGGCGAAGACAGCCAACGAGCCTTCATCTGCTCAAGCACCGCTCCAGCCCTACGTTCATAAAGCTGACCGAGCTGCGTCATGCCGTGCTGAAGGCAAATGTCTTGCAGTGTGCGGTAGACCAACAGGTGATGGTATGGCGCGGGCCAGGAAGGAACCTCAGCGTCGTTAGAGAGCCTTCTGGGCTGCTGCAAGTAGCGCACGTCCATGTTCATGTCTGAAGCAGGCGTATACCAAACACGGAAGTAATCCCTGGGGCCCTGCTCGAATAGAGTCGGGATTCGTTGCTTCTCTTGCGCGCCTGAAGATGAACTCGAAAAAGAACCATCCCAAGTGAAGCTCGTTGTCGATTCTTCGATATCGCCACTAATCTCACGCCAAACGCCGCCACTTGTCTTCTTGCGCGCATAAACCCGCTTCAAGCGACCCGTAGAATTCGCTGTGCCGAGCCCAGAACCGTAAGTCGCCTGCGTGTCTTCAAGGTCAAAAACTTTGACGCTTCGGTCTGTCGATGTTCCTGTCGTAACGCTGGCAGTGAGTGACGGAGCTGACTCTCGGCCCTTGTAGATAAAGGTATAGCAGAACTCGTATTCTGTGCTTTTCTCTAAACTGCCACCCACAGCGGAAGAAACAGACGGCGCATCGTCCGGTGGCGGGTCAATGTAGCTGTCCATACTGATGTAAACGATTCCGTCTCCGGTCTGGTCACGATCTAAGTGCAGATGCTCTTCTCTGGCCTTGTCCACGTACACCAGGCGGCCCCGGTCATCGTCTCTTGACATGATTCCAAGGATTTCTGTGCAGTCTTTAGGTACTGCATACTTGCGGAATTCAAGAGACCAATCAGTTGAGGCTGAAATATCGGCTATCAATGTCGTATCGATGATGACTTCACTGGTACTAACTACCCGTGTAATCTCAGTCTCTACGGTCCCAATTTTTAAGGTCTGACCTTCCCAGGAACTTTCTGCCGAAGGAGCGGAGACTCCCCCAAAAGAAACAGATCGCCGCCCATTTCCAGAATCAGAAACTGTGATGGTTTTCCCTGTCCCACCTTCAATCTTGGCCTTCAGTGTAATCTCATGCGTTTTCTGCAAGAAACTCCACTGGTACTGACTTGAGATCTGGAGGTAGTGACGGTTCAACACACGCGCCACAATGTCTCGATACTGAGCCAAGTCCGGATTGTAATCCAGCGCAGCGTTGACTTCTTGTCGTAGTTCTTTCAGATTCACGGACCATTCCTCCAATAGAAAACCGGCGACCGAGCACATTGTACCCCGGTCGCCGGCATTGGGCGCAGGGCCCGAGAATGGAAAGGCCTAGAAGAAGCCCTGATCAATAATCATGACATCAGCCAAGTTGGTAGAATCCGCCTCAAGGGCAACAGCAACCACCGGGCCGAACGTCGTTTCAGCCAAAAGGTCTGCCATTCCCGCCGTTCCGCCGCTAAGTGGACCAGTGAGCGCGTCACCAGCAGTGGTGCTTCCATTGACGTATGCATTTTCGTATTTACCAGCGGTCTGAACGACTACATTTGCGCCAGCAGCAACGGTTTCAGTTGCAACACCAAAGGTAAGAGCCTCTGATTCGGTAGAACCAGGACCAACCACGGCGTTAGACACTGAACCGCCAAGACCATTGGTGGTATCAGCGGTAATCGCCACGAAATATCCGGCGGTACATGCCCCCGACGCATACAGCGTCACCAGCTTTTTTGGAAAGTGATTGGTGCCATCGACACCATCGATTTTGTGAACAGCCATTTTGTACTCCTACTCTCGATACATTGGCTTTAGGGTTGGGTGAAGGTCAACACGACCTCCACCCAATCTAAACATTATTTAGAAGGTTTCCAGGTCGATAGCCAAACCACTGGAACCGAGGTGCTTAGCCATAAGCTGACCGCGGCAACGGATTTTGGCGGAACGCACATCGTACTCACCGGACACCGTTTCAAACTCGCCCAGGTCGAAATAGCCTTTTGGATCCCAGAGGACGTGAATGTCGCTCATGTTCAGGAAGTAGAAGCTCGCGGGATCAGCGGTAGACTGCGAACCGGCGTTGGGCATGTTGCGCTCAACATCGATCATCACACCATCCCAATACTCGACCATACGGCCACCATCGATCTTGTCGGTATCCACATACCGCTCGTTGGCCTGCAAAGAACGCTTCAAGTTTTTAAAGCCTTCACGCGAAGCCAAGATGACATCCGGAGGACCTGATGGCGAGACACTGTTGATTTCGACCTTCAGGTCGTACAGTCCAGCGAGGCCATTGGAGTTGAAGCTTCCGGAGCCATCAAAATACTGGTTTTGCCAACCAACTTTTCCGGAATAAGTGGACTTGCTGACGCCACCAACCGACCGGGTCTGTGAACCGCTTGCTGCGTTCTCGATGAATCCAGCAACAGCCGTATCGATACCATTCAAACTGTTCCAGTCTTCCCAGCCGGTTTGGCCACCTTTCACAATCTGCTTCACGAACTCACGCTTGAGGGCGTTAGCGGTCATTTTGACCCGGCCTTCAAGAATGGAAAGGACCGCAGCGTCACCCTGATTGATAAATTCTTCTTCCGAAGAAATCGCAACCGGGCGCACAACGTGTGCCCATTGGTACACGGCGGGCTGATACACATCCGAAACACTCAGATCGATTTTCTCGAATCCGGACTGCATACGGGTGGTGCTGCTGTGCTCACCGAATCCCAAAGGCGTAACGATGCGGGTTCCGCCAGACTGGCTGGGGGAGCCTGCACCATGCACGCGCTCTTGGGCGTCGAGAAATGCAACTGATTCATGAACTGCGTCACGCCATTCCTTCATCAGGACATACATGGTCGTGGAAAGCAGTTCGTTTCCAATGGTAAGAGAGGTGGTGGCCATCTTGGGCTCCTATAGGGTGTCTCAGTGTCGGAAATTGCTGCCGATTTTGCGCGCAGCTTCGGGATTAGTCTTCAACCACTGGGCAATTGCAACTGCACCTTTACGTTTTACATTGGCAGGAATTCCCTCGTTACCGGGAGAACCACTGGCCGTAGTACGGCTTACTCGACGTGCCGCAGAGGCACGTGCCCGTTGCTCCTGCGCTTGACGCGCTTGCTGTTTAGCAAGCACCTGCTGCGCTTTCACAAGCTGGTAAGCATCCTGTGTAGACATGTTCTCGCCCCCTTCTCTGCGGGCCCGAACCAGTCCAACAACCTCCTTTTTGAAGGTTGGGTCACGCATCTCAGGATGCTGGTCAACGAAATCCAGATAGGCGCTTTCCCGCATGCGGGTATTAGCGGCCTCATGTAGAGGGTTTAAAACACGCTGCATACCTTGGGCGATGCCACGGTCAATGCGTGCCTGAATACCTTCTGGAGAAAGAGCGTCAGGGAGGTCCTCTTCGGGAACTTGAAGTGTCTCCCTAACTTTAGGGTCATCAACAAGCGCATAGAACTCTGCCTGGCGGCGGGCAAAGTCTCGCTCCATCTGCTCCAGCTTTTGCTGGCGCCCTGTAGATTCAGCTTGCTTAGACTCAAGAATCTGTGTGAGTTTGGTGTTGTTCTTTTCGTATGCAACCCGGAAATTGTGGAGCATACGACGGGCCACGGGAGGAAGATCCTTAATGTGATCAGCCGTCAGGTCTTCATAGAAGCCGTCCTGCTTTAACTCCTCAACTTCGGGAAGCTCAGCAGTTAACGGGTCAAAATTGACGGCCTCAAATTCCTGCGGAACCTCCGCTGCATCACTTGGAGCGTCAACAAAAGAAGGCTCACTGCCTCCACTTGCCTCAGTTGACTGCTCCACTACCTCTTCATCTGAGCCTTGAAAGTCAACCGACGAAGTAAGGTCATTCACGCTGGCAGCAGGCCCCTCTACTGGAGCCTGCTCATTCAAGTCATTTACCTGGGTGTCCATGTCAGTCACTTTATGCCCTCAATTGTGTAGATACAGGAATAAAACTTACCACCAAGTACCAATACTGCGCAAGCTATGCAAGCCCCGCAGCAAGTTCTTCATCTTCTGACGACATTGCGCCCATTTCAGGGGCGGGCCCTACTTCTGGCTCTTCATCACCCATAGGAGCCTGCATTGCGGCAACGAGCTTCTTGTCTTTAGACAAGCGGACAAGTTGAGCTGTCGCCTTACGGACGCCGACATCACTGTCCATCCCCAGTGGGTCAAAATCATACTTATCCGCAAACTTGCCGCCCTCGACCATTTTAAGGGCCTCAGAAAGCGCAACCAGGGGAACAAACAGATCCGCCGGGATGGGAGTATTCATCTTCTTCTCTTCACCGAAATCCACGTCCAGTTCTGGCAGGTCGCCACCACTCAATATGTCAACGGTTTCATTGAACTGCTTCAGGAGCGTCTCAAGGGCTTTGACCGTGTATGGCTTTGATGGCTCCGGGGCCTGAGATGCCATTTCGGTAACCCTACCCATCGCCTCATCCTCTGGCGTTGGCATAGGCGCCGCTGCCGCTCCATCTGGAGGCACTCCTGGCGCAGCGCCGGGCCCTCCGGGCGGCATTGGTGGCGCACCCGAGGCGGCTCCGGGTTCTCCAGCGTATGGCAAGCGTTGTCCTGTTGCAGGGTCAATGGGCATAGTGTCTCCTAATGGTTCTCAGAGAATACCAAGATCTTGTTTGCGGCGATACTCTCTAAAGCCAGGATGTGTGTCAAGACGTTCGCAATAGTCTGCGTACTCTTTCTCTTCCTTATCGTTCTGCGTATCCCATTTAGAATACTCTCGCTCAATGTCCCAGTCACCGTCAACAGGCGTCAGTCCACGCTCACGGCAAATGTCTTTACGGTGCTGTTTCGATTGAAGCATGACCCCGAGGCCCCGGTCATAGTATGGGAACCGTTCACTAAATCGGTCGATATTGACCGTAATAGGAAGAACTTTTGCGGCCTTGCCGCAATTCGCGCAAGGGGCTGTTTTTGGGACATCGCCATCAACAAGGTCCACGTCCTCAATGTCTTCACTGCCGCACTCGTCGCAACGAATGTCCCGCCACACATAGCTTTTTTCAGCCTGGCGCTCATTGGACTCGTTAATCCGGCTCCGTTCGACATGACGGGTGACCGTAAGGGACTGGCTCATACCTACAGACAGCCGGTATTCAGATTCCTCACAACAAGTGTCGCACTCGACACTCTTTGGGCGGGACGAGACTGAAAAGAACCTCTCATTCTCATGCCCGTTTACACAAAAAAAACCGTACAAAGGCACTTTACATTCCTGGCATCTGGGGTGGCCCACCAACTGCGTTCGCTAACATTTGCGCCTGCTGTTCAGGTGGAAGTTGAGCCAACTGATCTATTGTTGCCAACATCTCAGGGTCGTTTGCGAAGACTTGACGCAACAAAGGGATCGCTTGTTCCGGTGGTAGAGAAGCTATTTGAGCAAGATCAGGCGATGCCCCACCTTCCGGTGCTCCACCCTGCGGTGCTCCACCCTGCGGTGGTGCCCCTGGGGGGCCTGGGGGCCCAGCTTCTGCTGGCATTTGCTCTGGCCCCGCCTCTTTAACTTCGCTCTCTGCCTTCTCTGCATCCTCCTTACCTCGTGTCTCCAGCTCTTCCGGGTGCAGATCTTGTGGAAGGTCGAAACGCTCAGCAACCACCTTCATGTATGACTTAGCGAACGTTCCTATTGGCCCATCTTCTTGAGCCGCCTGCCAAAGAGCCGTCAATGGCTGCAACAAAGCCATGAGGTTCTGCTGCATTGCGGCATCATTAAGCGGCGTCCTTCCGCCCTCAACGAAATTGATCTCAAACTCAGCATCAAGATCTTCAACGCTTACTTCTATCGGCTCTCTTCGGTCAACAAGTTTAAGAGTCACCTGCTCAATGGAGACTTCCCCGTCCGCGTCTTCAAACTTACCAAGCTCAGAAACCCCGTCGTCATCGATATAAGAAGACAGCGCACCCATTATTTTATTGACTTCAGAATGTTCAGACTCTGTTTCAATGTGCTCCGTTTTGGCTTCCTCTTCTGCTTCAGTAAGCTTGTCTTCCCCGTCTGGTCCGTCTTCTACTTGTTTTGTGTCGGGTTTTGCTCCGACCTCAGAGAGATGCACATCCTGGCCTTCATAGGCCCCAGCACTGTCGCCAACATCCTGCATCGCGCCAATAATGGCCCTCAGCAGCAATTTAACCACCCCTGCCAGCCATTCATCCCTGATGGAGGCGTGCAAACCGTATTCAGACTCTGTGTACTGAGCGACTGTTTGAACCTCAAAAGCTGTCGCCTTCGTCATCTGTCCGCGAGATGCTGGGCTCGTTCCAATTGCTATCTGTAAGTCACGCTCAACCTGACTCAAGTACCGATCAATGTTCGATGAGATGGGGGAGTTCTGAATTGGAATGATCGCATCGCCAAGTGGACGCTCAAAGCCTTGCTCTACCTCAAGCACTAATCCATCATGGCCTTCCGTAAGGTTGGTCAATTCGTCGCTTGAAAAGGTGCCTTTCCGGGTAATGTACTGACGAGTGTCTTTACGGGTCGCCATCGCCATGAATGAGCGGTATCCGTTCAACTCACGCAACTGAGGCATCATTCTACGAGCGTGAGAAATCCCCCGAAGAGGAAACTCTGGCTCGTGATTGAAGATCAGAGGGACCACATGCGCCATAGGTTGACCGGAAGTCGTGGCAAACGGGAGCGGCCCAATCCACACCGGCTTCTTAGACAACTCACCCTGACCCAGGATGTAGATCTCCAGCCGGCCTTTGTATACGATTTCAGGATTGTCTTCGTCTCGGACATGGTCGTCCAAATTGCAAAGCTCTAAAACCCGCACAAAAGCCTGGGTATCTGACGGAGCCGCATTGGTATTCTTGGTGGTTTTAGACCCCATTTGCGACTTCTGAGCCAGGAAATCGACCCGTGACGTTCCATTCAAGTCTTCAAGGCCGTACTCTTGTTCGACTTCATGAATCGGCCGGTAATACAGGTGCCCTCGATACCGTTCGTCCTCTACATCCCGTACGTCACGGTCCAACATAATTTCCCACCAGGGAATGACGCGCATCCAAACCCGGTCCATCGGGTTCCCGTGACCTGGTTCATAGCCGATTTTGATTCCAGAACCTGGATACAGCAAAGACTGGCGCAGCGCAGAGACTACCCGTTGATGAATCCTCCGCATCGATAGGCATCGGTTGACCGTCAGCTCTGCCTTTGTTGCATCACCCTGACCCATCACATCTTGGCTGAGTACAGCCCGAGCGGCCCGCGGATACAACGCCGACAAATAAGACGAGATGACACCCCACAGCCGGTTGACCTCAACATCGATGTCGGTCATCTGGGACATGCCGCCACTGCTGCCTGTAGGCGATGTTCCGGTACGCACATGGTCCCAATACTTGGTCATGTACGCGGCCTTAGCTAAGGCCCAGTGTTGGCGGTTCTCCCGCATGTATTGGTCATGAATCTTGACGTGTTCATGGACTTGTTTATGCGTCAGTGCATCAGACTTTGATTCGTAATCAGACATATCTACCCATCACCGCAGAATGGATTCGCTTTGAAATGGACTTCTCCGAGCATGATAACGCCTCTTTGAGCTTCTGGTTTTTACCTGCCTTCCACGAAGTGTTCGGCGGTTCCATTCGGCCAGCATTAACGCATCCGCATGGTCATCATGGTAGCCGTCTTGGCCTTCAATCCTGCTGCTCACTTCCCGAATGTGCATCAATTCTTGAATCGTCTGCGCATCCATTAAAGTCAACGCATCCCCGTTCACCATTTGGCGCAAGTGGGCATACCCTTCTTGCTTTGAGCCCCGGTGAGTCGTCCAATACTTGATCTGAGTAGACGGCATTCGTCCAGGCGGCGTCGGTTTCGTCCAGAGCGGAATCCCGTGTTTCTGGAACTCCCTCAAAACAACAGGACCCGCTCCACCCGGATTGTGCTCAACCAAGGACCGGGCCTTCCCGTAATGGAGAGCAAGCTCTGCTGCTTTTGTCGCAAAGAGTAGTTCCCCACCTTGATTCATCGACAATACTGCAACCTGACGACCATCACGACTCAGCACCTGCGCCACCGCGTAGTCTCCACCGTTGCACCACGATGGGTCCACGCCCATCGCATACGTCATGCCTGGAATCGGGCGTTCATAAATCCGCAAGGTGCCTTCAGACTCCTCAGCGGATGAATACACCTCATTCAAGTAGTCCGCATCGAACCAACTGCCATCCACAACCATGAAGCCATCTTCAAGTGTCAGTGGATATTCTCTACGAAACCGAGTCAACCCAATCCCGTTGACACCGTTGATCTTGCTGTGGCGCCAATAAAGCTGCTCCATGTCCAGCCTGTGAGTCTGTGCCAGCTCCCACTCCTCTTGGTCTGGCTCCCAACTCTTGGGCACCTTAGTCCGATAGGCATCATGGTCCGACCACTTGAAGAACCGAAACTGAACAGTCGGATCCCCGTTCAACATCGCCTCCTGTGCGGCTAAAACCTTACGGTGGAACAAGTTGCCAGGCCCGTCAGCGGTGGACATGATGATCACCTTCCGGTGCGGCCCCGCATGTAATGTTGAAGTCACACTGGCCCAGATCTCTTCTGCGTTCGGCCAGAACGCCAATTCATCTGCATGTAGACGCTGGTATGTCCAACCACGAGCCTCTGAGCGCCCGCCTGCGGTCATGCAACGGAATCCAGCGCCCGTGTCGTCAAACAGAAGTTCACGCTTGTTTGAGCGGGCCACAGAGCGTCTTAAAGGAGTCGGCAGTGACTTGTAGTAATGCCGAATCTTTCCAAAAATGGCGTCGGTCGTCTCATAAGAGTCACCAACCACCAAACAGCGCACCGGGTCTTGCGCCCAATACAAATACCCAAAATTGTACGCTGTCCCAACTGTCGTGTTCCCGATCTGGCGTGGCTTGTAATGAATCACCGTCTCAGCAGGAGATAGGAAATCATTCAACGCCAAGATCTGCTCACCAAAAGGGTTGCTCATTGTGCGCTCTTGACCGCGTTGGTCCACAATGCGCAGGCGCGAGATAAACTCAGCCGGATCTCCAGCTAAAGCCCTCAGTTGCCGCCTGGTTTTTGCGTCCATTCACCCACTCACCGGTAGTTTCCACTTAGACCCACCGCCTGTCCCAAGGAAGGTTCTAAGCTCATTCAGGTCCACTACAATCGCATCCGGGTCCTTAGTGTTCTTGAACCTGACCGAAGCGTACTGCTTAAACGCCCACTCACGCTTGTCGCACATACCATCACGAAGGCCCTCCCAGAACCGCCGGTCGAGAAACCGGAACTCCTCTTCGCCCACCGGCTCCACGTCAGGAAACTCCGAGTAAAACCATCCCACGAATCGCGGGTCTTCTTTGCACCAATGCTTCCAGAGGGTCTCGTTGACTTTTCGCATCTTCCGGTGCTTCTGGGTTGACTCATCAAACCATTCCCGACGAAACACTTTTCCAATTTTGACCAGTTCGTATGCAACATCTCTAAACGCCCTCTGTGAAGCTGCGGGGGTGAAGCCGCTGAAATCAACGTCGCCATCAAGGAAACGCTGAACTGCGTCATGAGCTGACGCCTCTTCAGCAATCACGTCAGGCACTAAGTCATCATCGGCACCCTCGTCAATCAGGCGAAGCTTAGGCTTTTCTTCTTCATCAAGGTCATAACGATCCATTACAGCCCCTTGTGCTATCTTTAAGGAATACCATGAGATCTACATGAGCACCCAAGACCTACACCCACATTCCGATGTAGTCGAGTTTTTAAAAGACTCAAACGCATCAATGCAGCCAGCCTATGAATTGGCCTCTCCAGAAGAAAAGGCCAGATTCATCAATCGGATTACAAAGAGATTCAGTAAAACCTGGAATCAGGTTCAAAAAGGAATGTCGCCACTCTGCACACTTGGGGCAGAAGACGGGGCCGAAGAATAACCTCCGGCCGCGGTGGAGCTTCCTTTTCCACCCAAGAATCGCACATTCCGAGCCACAATCTCTGTCGAGCGGCGGTCTTTGCCTTCTTTGTCCGTCCAGTCTCGCGTGCGTAGCGAGCCCTCGACGTAGACCTGGGAACCTTTGTTCAGAAACTTAGTGACATTCTCAGCGGTTCGGCCCCAAGCCGTAACGCTGACCCACTCAACTGCTTCTGCCCACTCACCGTCAGGCCCTTTGCGGCGCTCGTTTACAGCCAGTCGCATATTCAACACTGGCGTTCCGCTTGCTGTTTCGCGCAATTCCGGGTCGTGACCCAAATTACCAATCAAATGAACTACATTTACACCCATCACTGCTCCAATCCCCCATTTACAATTTAGTAATTACTCTTCTTTTTCTGGGCTTTCGTGCCCGGACTTTTCCCATAGCTCGATTTTGTCTTCTTCACCGGCTTCTTCTTCTTTTTGCCGTAGTACTTCATCGCTTTAGCTGCACCGTCTCTCAGTTTATCCATCGCCATTACTTCTTTCCTTTGTTCTTTCGCGCCTCTAACTGGCGGACAATTTTTCGAGACTGAGCATACCCAGCATCACCGCCCCAAAGCATTGATGCCACATACCCTTTGTCCTCTATGGCCTTCTTACCCTTGTCCAGCTTTCGGTCTTTCTTGTGCCGGTCATGGTAAGCCTTGACCCGTTTCCAAGTGTCAGGGCTCAGGTTCTTTCGGTTTGCCATATTTGATGCACGGGTCACCCCGGAGCCGATTCCTTGCTTTTTAGCTTCCTTCGGATCGAGGCCAGCTTTACCGCTCTTGGGTTGCTTTCTGCGCAACTCTAAACCACGCTTTGCTGATGCTGCTGTTGATTGGCTTGGTTTTAAGTTGATTTCCTTGGAAATTCCTTGCGCTAATTTCTTTACAGACATCGGTCTTACCCCTGCTTTTTCTCTCGCAACATACTCAAAGCAATCGCCAAGGCCTGGCCTTTACTTTTGCCTTCTTTCATCAACTTCTTCATCTTCTTGCCAATCCAAACGCGGTCTTCTGTAGTCATTGGCAGCTTACGCCTCTTTCCCTTCTTTTTCTTTCCAGGCATGTCAGATCCCTTCTGGCGGTTCGTGTCTCTGCTGACCGCCCTTAGATTCTTCTCGCCATTGCCGCCGCCCTTTGACTTCGGCACAATGTGGTCAACCTCACGCGGATCACCCTTTTCCAGCCCAAGCTTACGCCGAGCCTTATTCGATGCGTTCCGGCCATCCTTGGCCTTACGGCTGGAGTGGAACTTCTCGTATTCGCGTTTGTAGTTTCGGGGCATCAGACCTACTGACCACCATGCCAGGTAAGCCTTGTTTCCGACCCCTTGAACGGATCGAGAATCGTATTTTGCGCACTGATGGCCCGTTCAGCCCCTTCCCTGCTGTACCCTTGCTCCATCAACTCACCAACCTTCCTTAAGTCTGACAATGGAATCTGTTGTGTCGCGGCCCCTTCCTGGCGCATCGCATCCACTAAGAGTCTGGCCTCTGGGTCTTTTTGAACCAAAGTGCCCATAGATGGACCTGATGGGACTTTGCCAAGATGTGAAATTGGGATTTCTTGAGTGCTCATTAGCGGCTCAAGTTCAGATGCCGACATTCCACGCGTTTCGCTCAAGCCGTGCTGAACATCTTGCAGGCCGGGCATAATCTCAGTCGCGGTTCGGGCGCCAGCTTGACTATAATGCAGACGTTCCGGCTGGGTGAACGCTTCCGTCCCCCCGGTTCCTGCCTGACGGGCGCTTTGAGATGGGATCATCTGTGTTTCGGCTTTACTTGTATCTACGAACTTATACGACGGTTTAGACGATGCCTTCGCCTGTGGTGAAGGCTGGATTACTTGCTTGAAGTAAGGATCGTTAGTCAAGTCCTTCTGGACTCGTTCCATTAAGCTCTCATTTGTTCTTAAGAGGGCTTCTTTTTGCTTCGCTAAGACAGCGAGGGCGCCTTCTGGCCCCGCCTGGGCAACCGCGTCATCATATGCCCTTGACCCGAAAGTAGCCCTGCCCATTACAAGCGGTTTTTCCCCAGTCCCCATCGCGTGAGTAATGGCGCTGGTCAGTTGGCCGATTTTGATTTTGTTCTGATCGATTTCCTTTACTTTACCCAGAACCTTCAGCGGATCGTCTCTCATTCCTTCTCTCATGATCTCAGCTCTCTCTGCTTTGACCAGGAACCCCATCGTAGAGTCGGGATCTTCTCCCGCCATGTCGTAAACTTCCTGCTTAAGGCCGCCGTGCTGCAAGTCTTGCTTTTTTGCAATCCCAAGCTTTTCGACCGCCTTTCGCATTGAGTCTCCTTTTGCTGCTTGCAGAACCTCGTCAGAGAAATCACCGGCCTGCATCCTTCTCCACGTTTTGCGTGCAGCGTTGTCAAACCCGAGAAAGGCTGGAAAAATCAACCCGGCAGCAGCCATCGTGCCTGAAACCGCATCTCCCTCTCCATAGGCTCGATACAAGTCAACGGCATCTATGACAGGGCCAAGGGGCGAAAAGCCAGCCGCCGTTTCTGCGGCCATCTGGGCACCGCTCATCTGTTCGGGCGGGATCAAATCGCCACGCAAGTAGTTCTCCAGATTCTCCTGGTTGTTCACTGACCGTAGCCACCACACCTGCTGTTCAAGTGTCATGTCTTCCGGCATTGTGAACTCGCCGCCAAGGCCGATGGACTCACTCAACTCACGCTGGTTCCACTCACCGCGCAAAATCTCACGCAAGTAGTTCATCTGTTGCGCTTCGTTCATGCCTTCTGGCATCTGAACGCCACCGCCCAGGCCACTTGTTGGCCCAAACATGATCCGAGAATCATCCGTGGCAGACATCAGAAGCTCGTCGTCTTCAGATGGCTCTCGGTTTTTGAAGTACAGATATTCGTCGGTGGTGGCCATATCAGGCTCCGTTTATCTTTTTTTGCCTTTATGCAGTCCATGAGAAGCAAATTGCTTCCCTTTCTTCGATGCTTCACGCTTCTTTCGGTTCGCTTCGGACAATTTTTTGCGACCTTTCTCTGTAGACTTCAGAGCATCAATAGTCTTCTTGGGCGCATATGCCTCACCCGTTTTTCCGCTTGGCTTGCCAGACGCAGTTGTCCACTTCTGCTTAGTCCATTTAGAGAGACTTTTTTGGCTCTTGCCTTTGCCTTTTTTGTATCCGCCACCCGCTTTCTCGTACTCTTTGGCCACGATTTGAGCCTTCCGGGCAGACCACTGCCCAGGCTTGCCGCCCTTGCTTCCTGCCGTGACTCTCTTCTTAATTTTTTCACGAAGCCCAGGCTTTGTGTACCGTGAGGACATTTTCCCGGCCAAGTACCGGTCATCTTTGTCCATTGGTGCCATTATTTCTTGCCCGCCCAACTAAAGCACGTTCTCCGCGAAGCGCACTTGAAGTCCCAAGCCTGGCAATAGCCAAGCTCTCCGCCATCAATCGCCTCCTCAGGATCTCCCTCTTGGCCCAAGCCTTTTTCAATGCACGCAAGCATCTGGGGGGTCTGGATAAAGAACGTGCATCCGCCGCAGCGCATCGACATTACGTTTTCTATGGTGTCGTTGAACTTCTCAGCGTAGCGCATCCAAAATCGACGATTTCGACCCGATCCATCCAGTTGAGGATTCGCAGGGCCATACATCGCTTCATCAATGCACCTTTGACGGTTCTCCATGTTGAGATTGATGTCCTGCGTAGATCGGGGACACTGCTCACGACGATCTGCCATTTGATCAATCAAAACATCGTCTTGAGAATCGAAAATGCTACCTACGGCCATCAGTACCCCCCTGGCTTGCTTTTAATGGGCCTTGGTGGCGTTACGGAGTTTTGAATACCGGCAGTGGGTATGCCGTCAGCAGATGGTGACTGAACACCAGGATTCGGCGCCGATGCCGTGCCAATGTTCCCGTCCGCGCGAGCCGCAACACGGGCCGGTTTGGCCTCCAAGCCCTTCACTTTGCTCAAATCCACGTTTTTTGACATGTCAGTGTCCAAGGAGACACCCTGCTTCATTGCAGCCTGGACCAAAGAAACCGCAGCCCCCTTGTTCTGGCCGTCCCTCATGGCCTTTTTGACTTGTTTTCCGGCCTCAAGCGCCTGTGTGTAGTCTTTTCCGGCCATTATCTTGAACCCCGCGGTGGCTTCAGTCCCAGCATGAAGCCCTTGTCCGCCAAAGCGTTCTCCAGGTCTCCCATTCTTTCTTTCGCTGCCACCACCGCAGACCCGTTCAGCGGATTCCGATTCCCAACAGCACGCTCACTTTGGTACGCCTTCATGTAGTCACGAACCGAATCATGGTGCATTCTCGACAAATCCCGAGCGTTGCGCTTGCTTAAATCGCCCGTCGCAGACTCCGGCGCCTCCATTTCAGCAGGCGGCAGCTCAGCAGGGCCAAGAACTTGGGACGCAGGCATTCCACCCAAGGCGCCCATCAAAAGGTCTTCGTCTGATACGTCAGGCGCAACACGGGGTGCGCCCATTAATTCACGGTCAATGTCGTCTAAAATCGCCATTTTGATCCCATTGTTATTGCGCTACTTTGCTTCGGTAACCGCTTGAAATCGACTTATCTTCCTTGAGTGCCCAGCCAGGCTCAAGACCCTCATCTTCCAGCTCTGACCGCAATGGGCGAGTCACACCCTCAAACGGTGACCGCTCGCGCTTCTTTGATGTGTCCTTGAACAAGCCCGCCGCATTGTACGCTTTTGTGATTCTCGGATTGGCCTTCAGGAATCGCAACGTCTCCTTCGATTGGATGTCTTCAGCCAACAACGGACGCTCCTTGTTCTCAAACAAATCGCCCATCAATGCCCGGTGCATGTCGCCAAACTTGCCGCCTGCGCGTAGCTCCGGAAAGTCAGCGATCATATTAGCGTGCAGCTTCGCACCCCTCTCCATGCCCTCTGCAAGCAAATCAGACAGAATCAACTCATCAATACTCTCTTGGGACAGCGAGGCAATGGCAGGTTCGTCGTCTTGGCGTTGCTTCATCTTCTTTAGTGGAGCATCGCGGAAATAAGTTTCCTCCTCACTTAGTGAGCCAGGATCTCTGTTACGCAATTCTCGTTGGTACTTACGTAGGTCATCGTCCTCTGAGGCTGTCGGAGACTCGTCCGCCATAAAATCAATTATCTCGCGGTCTCTTTCGTCCAAATCACGGCGGGCACGCATGCTCCCACGCGCATCGCGAGCATCGCGAAATGGCAACTCCAGGTCGCCCAACATCTCAGCAGCCGTCTTCAGCGCCACAGG
>TARA_R110002051_G_scaffold250838_1_pt1 | contig 33987 bp, 30 predicted proteins | sample TARA_R110002051 | Tara Oceans TARA_R110002051 (sample SAMEA4397023) | marine metagenome | biome: Polar Biome; feature: [MES] marine water layer (ENVO:01000295) within the mesopelagic zone...; material: water (ENVO:00002006), including particulate matter (ENVO:01000060) such... | reverse complement strand
AAGGTTTTCTTTAAATGAATTATTTTTAATCGGACAACAATAATTAATGATGAAATAATTGTTAAAACCTTTGTTAATAGGTTTCTTAAATTGGCACTTATTTTGTAAATTAGCTCTCCGCTAAATAAAACAAAATTATTCAAAATATGGCAAACACTGCTACTATAGAAATAAATGGTAAAAAACACGAATTCCCTTTAGTAAAAGGAACTGAAGATGAGGTTGCAATAGATATAAAAAACCTTAGGTCTGCTACGGGAGGTGTAATTACTTTAGATCCAGGTTATAAAAATACAGGTTCATGTGAAAGTGCTATAACATTTTTAGATGGAGAAAAGGGGATTTTAAGATACCGAGGCTATTCCATTGAAGAATTAGCTGAAAAGGCGTCTTTTCTCGAAGTCGCATTTCTTTTGATATTTGGAGAATTACCAACTAAAGAACAAAACGATAAGTTCCATGCAGATATAAAAGCACAATCTATTGTTGATGAAGATATAAAAAAGATTTTAGATGCATTTCCAAAATCAGCGCATCCAATGGGGGTTATTTCATCTTTAACTAGTGCTTTAACAGCATTTAATCCATCTTCGGTTAATGTCGATTCTGAGGAAGATATGTATAAATCTGTAGTCAGAATACTAGGGAAATTCCCAGTTTTGGTAGCTTGGACGCTTCGTAAAAAACAAGGTTTACCGCTTGATTATGGAGATAACTCTTTAGGTTATGTTGAGAATATCTTAAAAATGATGTTCAGACAACCAAATGCATGCTATGTACAAAGTAAAGTTTTAGTTGATGCTTTAGATAAATTATTAATCCTTCATGCAGATCATGAGCAAAACTGTTCTACTTCTACAGTTAGAATAGTTGGGTCGTCCCATGCCGGTTTGTTTGCATCACTTTCGGCTGGAATTTCTGCGCTTTGGGGCCCACTTCATGGTGGTGCAAACCAAGCGGTTCTAGAAATGCTTGAAGCTATAAAAGAAGATGGGGGTGACACTAAAAAATACATGGCAAAAGCTAAAGATAAGGAAGACCCTTTCCGTTTAATGGGCTTTGGCCACCGTGTTTATAAAAACTTCGATCCTCGAGCTAAAATTATTAAAAAATCAGCTGATGAAGTTTTAGGTCAATTGGGTGTTGAAGACCCTATTTTAGATATAGCTAAAGGACTTGAAAAAGAAGCTTTAAGCGATGATTATTTTGTAAAACGGAAATTATACCCTAATGTAGATTTTTATTCGGGTATTATTTATAGAGGTATGGGTATTCCAACAGATATGTTTACCGTAATGTTTGCTTTGGGACGTTTACCGGGTTGGATTGCACAATGGAGAGAAATGCGTTTGCGTAAAGAACCAATTGGCAGACCAAGACAAATGTATATAGGTGAAACAGAACGAAAATTCGTTCCGATTAAAAAAAGATAAATCATATATTTTATAATATTATCAAGCTTCATGGTTTTTCTATGAAGCTTTTCTTTTTTAAAGTAATATTTTTTAAGAATAATTCAAAAAGTCTTTAATAATCATTAGTTTTGACTTTTTTAATAATTTTTTTTTTCAGATTTAAAATATGCTTAAATTAAATATTCAAAATGAAACTTCAAGACTAAGATCTGTTATTTTAGGAACGGCAAAAAGTAATGGGCCAATACCAAAAGTAGAAGAATGCTACGACCCTAAAAGTATTGAGCATGTTTTGGCAGGCACATACCCTAAGGAGGAAGATATGATTGCTGAAATGGAAGCTTTGGTAGCTGTTTTTGAAAAATACGACGTAAAGGTTTATAGGCCTGAAGTTATTGAAAATTGTAATCAAATTTTTTCAAGGGACATTGCTTTTGTTATTGAGGATAAAGTAATGCGCGCCAATATTTTACCTAATAGGGAAGAAGAAGTTGAGGCCATACGTTATGTATGGAATCAAATAGATAGAAAAGATCGTATAATTTTACCTGAAGAATGCCATGTTGAAGGCGGTGATGTTATGCCATGGAATGATTATATTTTTATTGGAACCTATTCAGGTGACGATTATGCCAATTTAATTACAGCGCGTACTAATATGGATGCCGTAATTGCTATTCAAGAACTTTTCCCAAATAAAAGAGTAAAGTCTTTCGAGCTTCGAAAATCGAACACCAACGCTAAGGAAAATGCATTGCATTTAGATTGTTGTTTTCAACCCATAGGAAAAGATAAAGCCATTATTCATAAAAATGGGTTTTTAATAGAAAAAGAATATGATTGGTTAGTGAATTTCTTTGGAAAAGAAAATACTTTTGAAATTACAAAAGACGAAATGTATGATATGAATAGTAACATATTTTCCATTTCAGAGAAAGTCATTGTATCCGAAAAAAACTTTACAAGATTAAACACTTGGTTGCGAAAACAAGGCTTTGTAGTTGAGGAAGTACCTTATGGAGAAATAGGAAAACAAGGCGGGCTTTTGCGCTGTACAACAATGCCATTAATTAGGGATTAATTTAGAATATGCAACAAACCACAAATACCATTTTAATGGTTCGTCCTGTAAGTTTTAGGATGAATGAGCAAACTGCTGTTAATAATTACTATCAAGAAGATATAGATTTATTGCCCGCAACTGTAAATGCTAAAGCACAAAAAGAGTTTGACAATTATGTTGAAAAGTTAAAAGCTGTAGGTATACATGTTATTGTTGTAAATGATACCAATGAATACGATACTCCAGATTCCGTTTTTCCAAACAATTGGGTGTCATTTCATGAAAATGGAGATGTAGGTTTGTATCCTATGTTTGCAGAAAACAGACGTTTAGAACGAAGAGAAGATATTCTTGATAAATTAGAAGTAGAAGGGTTTAAAATTAATAATGTTATCGATTACACCAGTGCCGAAGAAGAAGATGTTTTTTTAGAGGGTACAGGAAGTGTGATTTTAGATCGAGTAAACAAAAAAGCATATTGTGCCTTATCACCACGAGCTAATGAGGATTTATTTATAGAATTCTGTGAGGATTTTGAATATTTCCCTGTTGTTTTTACTGCAAACCAAACTGTAGATGGGCAACGAAAAGCAATTTACCACACTAATGTTATGATGAGTATTGCTGAAACATTTGCTGTTATTTGTTTGAGTAGTATTGACGATAAAAAAGAGCGAAAAAATGTAATTTCACATTTAAAAGCTGATGGAAAAGAAATTATAGACATTACTGAAACACAAGTAGCTAATTTTGCTGGCAATATGTTGCAGGTAAAAGCAGCAAATAACGAGCGGTATTTAATAATGAGTGAAGCAGCATATAATTCGCTAACAAAAGCTCAAATTTCTACTTTAGAAAAACACACTAAAATTTTATCAAGCTCATTACATACTATTGAAACTTGTGGTGGAGGAAGCGCACGTTGTATGATGGCAGAAATTTTTCTACCTAAAGGATAATTTCAATCACCATTAGGGCGCGATTTGGGTAATTGTATGTAAAAAGTACTACCAACATTCACTGTACTCTCTACCCAAATTTTGCCATTATTTAGTTCTACCAATTCTTTGCAAATAGAGAGCCCTAAACCTGTGCCTTTTTCATTATTTGTTCCTACCGTAGTAAAAGAACTATTTTTAAATAGTTTTTCAATGTTTTGTTTAGAAATACCAATACCAGTATCAGCAATGCTTACAATACAACTGCCATTGCTTATATGGTTTGAAATGGTAATAGTATCACCACTTTTACAGAATTTTAAAGCGTTTGCTAGTAAATTTTGAATAACAATCTCAAACATACTTCTATCAGCATAAGCAAAGTCACGTAGCGAATGGTCAATTAAATCAATACCTTTATTTTCCATACGCTGTTCAATAAGTCTAACTTTATCCTCAAAAACTTCTTGAACATCAAATAATGTGGGTTTTGGCTCCAGCGATTGCATTTGGGACTTGGACCAGTTTAATAAATTAAATAACAACAACGAAGCGTTATTGGCATTTTCACTTAATTCAGGAATTAAGTTATCAAACTCTTCTCTTGATAAAGAACCATCTTTTAATAAATCTATAAAGCCATTAATAGAGGAAAGGGAGTCTTTTAAATCATGGGATACTATAGAGAAAAGTTTATCCTTTACGTTATTAACGTTTTCTAAATGTTTTGTTTGCTCTTGGAATGCTTCGTTTTGTAATTCAATTTTTATATTTTTTTCCTCCAACTCCTCCATATACTTCATATTGGTATTTCGTTTTAAATATATAAGTATTAAAAAAGTTGAAACAATTACTAAAGCCGCTAATAGCGCATAAAAAATTAATTTGTATTTGTCAAATTCTACCTGATTTCCTGAAACAGAATCATTAATCTCGGCTTGATTTATTTTATATGATTCTTCTTTATCAAAATTAGGGTCTAATTCCAATAATTTTTCAGGTGGTTTAATATTGTTATTTATTTTAATGCTTGCTCTATCTAAACTATTTTGTAAGCTGTAATATTCACGTTGCCAAACATAAGCTCTATCAAATCTTTGTCTGGTTGAATCTAAAGCTTTCATTAATTTATAATGCTTTAGTAATTCTGTTTTATTGTCAATTTTTTTTGCAATGGCACCTGCTTCAAGTAGTTGTTGTTCAGCCAAAATTAAACGGCTTTGTTGCAGGTTTAAGTCTCCAAGATTGTTTAATGCAATTAGTAAGTTAGCCTCATTTTTAGATTTTCTATTTAAATTTAATCCTCTAACTAAATAGTTGGCTGCTTTTTCATAATCGTTAAATTTTAAATACTCGCCTCCGAGTTTTGGATAGATTTGTCCTCTAATAGAGTCATGGTCAACGTCTCTTAAAACCGTCTCATAAAAATCAATAGCTTTTCTGTATTCTTTATTATTTGAGTAAAGCTCTGCTAATCTTATATTAGATTCATTTATCCCTTGTTGGTCGTTTAATTGCTCCTGTACGTTTAATGCTTTTAAATAAAATTTAATGGCTTTGTCATTGGCATTTATGTTGTAGTAGGCTTTGGCAAGATTGCTGTAAGCTAAACGTAAGTCGTTTGTTAGATTTTTACTTTCTAAAACGTCAATTGATGCAAGTGAATATTGTAACCCCTTTGTGTAATTACCTCTTTTAATTTCAATTAAACCAATGCTATTATTTACTTTGGCTACGCCTAGTGTATCGTTAAGGGTTTTAAACAATTCCTTAGCTTTAGTGTAACCACTAACAGCATTAATATAATCGTCTTTTTGGGCATAAATTAAAGCCTTATAATAGGTTATTACAGCATTTGCTTCTCTGTAGTTTAAAGATTCAGATAGTTTTTCACTTTTTAGGATGTACTCTAGGGCCCTATCAAAGTCGTTTATATTATATAGTGATTTAATTAATTTTATCGACGTGTCAACTTTAATCGAGTCTTGATTTTGAAAAGCTAATTGTATGGAAAGACTATCTATTTCCTTGGTTTGAGAATAACCAAAAAGCATAGATAAGTATAGAATTGAAGTAATTATTCTCCTCATACAACATTTTAATTGCAACTGTTAATAAAGCAATAGGTAAATATGCCTTATTTTGAGGGAAATTAAGGTCGCTTTATTAAGCTGCAATGTGTTTGTTTGTTTAAATTTTTCCAAATTATTTGGAATGATTAATAGCTTTACTAAACAAAATTTAGAAAAAGCCTTATTAAAATCTAATTTCTGGGTTTTACTACCAATAAATTAGTTGAAAGGATGTGCATTTTTTTAGTAAAATATCGACGAATAGATGAACGGTAAGAATCATAGAAAAAGAGTAGTTTTATCGATGAAATGCAACTTTATCTTAACATCTTCAAATTTTTAAAAACTATGAGAATAAGAGAAATTCATTTAAGTTATGAGATATTTAGTATCTTAGAAAAAATTAAATTATTTAATTATGAATAAATCAGTAAAAATGATTCTTTTAGTAGTTGGAATTGGACTTTTAGTCTATGGGATTTATACTTTAATTGCACCAGAAGCATCGGTAAGTCTTGGAGGTTTAAGTATGGAAGCTCAAGACAACACAAATTCTTATATTACTATTGCTCTTGGTTTAGGCGCATTGGCAATAAGTTTTTTAGGAGGAAAGAAGGGTTAGTACACACATTAGTAAAATAATTTAAGCTTGACAATTATGGTTGTCAGGCTTTTTGTTATTACTAGAAAAACTTAAAAAACTTGCTATCTTTGCAAGCTTATAATACCTTAAAAATGAATCTTCAGGATACTTTATTAAATCACGTTAAACAAGCTGTAAAATCTAATTTTAATATAGAATTAGAAACTGTAGAATTTCAGGCAACCAGAAAAGAGTTTGCTGGAGATGTTACAGTTGTTATTTTTCCAATGTTACGTTTTATAAAAGGAAACCCTGTTCAAATAGGTGAAACTATAGGTAATTATTTAGTTGAAAACGTAACTTATGTAAAAGCGTTTAATGTTGTAAAAGGCTTTCTGAATATTGAAATCAGCGATTCGTATTATATCAGTTTTTTCAATAGCATTAAGGATGCCAAAAATTATGGTTTCGTTATACCAAAGGCAGATGAAAAAGCAATTGTGGTTGAGTATTCTTCACCAAATACTAACAAACCGCTTCATTTAGGGCATGTAAGAAACAACCTTTTGGGATATAGTGTTGCAGAAATTTTAAAAGCTTCAGGGAAGAAAGTTTACAAAACCCAAATTATAAACGATCGTGGTATTCATATTTGTAAAAGTATGTTGGCTTGGAAGCTTTTTGGGAATGGCGAAACACCTGAAAGTACGGGTTTAAAAGGCGATAAATTGGTTGGCAACTATTATGTAAAGTTCGATCAAGAATATAAAAAAGAGATCTCAAATTTAATTTCTGAAGGCAAAACTGAAGAAGAAGCAAAAAAGAATGCCCCTTTACTTTTAGAAGCTCAAGATATGCTTTTAAGATGGGAAGCAGGAAATAAAGAAATTGTTTCACTTTGGGAAAAAATGAACGCTTGGGTTTATAAGGGTTTTGACGAAACTTATAAAAATTTAGGAGTAGATTTTGATACCTTATATTACGAAAGTAATACCTATTTATTAGGAAAAGAGTTTGTTGAGGAAGGTTTAAAATCAGGTGTTTTTGTTGAAGAAAAAGATGGTTCCGTTTGGTGTGATTTAACCGAAGACGGACTCGATAAGAAAATAGTGCAACGTGCTGACGGTACTGCGGTTTACATGACGCAAGATATTGGTACCGCTATACAACGTATAAAAGATTTTCCAGATGTTGGTGGTATGGTTTACACCGTTGGTAATGAGCAAGATTACCATTTTCAAGTCCTGTTTTTAATACTGAAAAAATTAGGCTTTGATTGGGCAGATAATCTGTATCATTTAAGTTATGGTATGGTAGATTTACCCAGCGGAAAAATGAAAAGTAGAGAAGGAACTGTTGTTGATGCCGATGATTTAATTTATGAAATGGCAAATACAGCGGAAGAGATTTCTGAAGAACTAGGAAAACTTGATGGCTATTCTAATGATGAAAAACAGGCACTTTACAAAACCATTGGTTTGGGCGCTTTGAAGTATTATGTATTAAAAGTTGACCCTAAAAAACGTATTTTATTTGATCCAAAAGAATCTGTGGACTTTCAAGGTAATACAGGGCCTTTTATTCAATATACCTATGCTAGAATTCAGGCTATTTTAAGAAAGGTGGATTTTGATTTTAATGATGCTTTAAGTTTTGATATGACTTTACATCAAAAAGAAAAGGAACTTTTAAAACAATTACAATTATTTCCAGAGGTTATTCAAAATGCCGCAGATAATCATAGTCCAGCGTTAATAGCTAATTATACTTACGATTTGGTTAAAGAGTTTAATTCGTTTTATCAAAACGTATCCATTTTAGGAGCGGATAATACCGTTGAAAAAATGTTTAGAGTACAGCTTTCAAATGTAGTAGCAAAAACTATTAAAAATAGCTTTAGATTATTAGGAATTCAAGTTCCGGAAAGAATGTAAACGGAGTTTTTTTAATTTTCATCCTTTATATCATACGGCGCTATTGCCGTTATCCATCCCTTTATAATTGTTGCATTGGTTGAGATATATTCACCTGTTCTTAGGTCAAAACGAATGATTTCATTAAATGGGTTTATTGTAATTATTTCATTGTTAGAAATTGTTAAACAATACGTTCCTGTGGTTTCTGATAAAGGTATTCTGCTTTCATTTTTATTTGATAAACTCAATTTTATTACGGGTTCTTTTTCAGAATAACGTAAGTAATATAAGGTGTTACCATCTATTGCTATATCTGGAATGTTATAGGAAGAGTTTTTTGTAGTTATTTCTTCTACAAGCGTTCCGTTTTTTTCAATTTTATTAATGATTTTATCATTTGAATAGAACACATATTCATTTAACAAAGCGATGCCTTCAGTTTGAATGTTTGTTATTTCTGATATAATAGCACCATTTTCAGGATTAAGTTGATAGATGGATTCGTTCTGTCCTACGCCTCCAATCCATAAAGATTCTCCATCGTATGCTAGGGCATGAGGGGATTCTAAATTTTCAGGTAAATCCAGTTTTAATTCAACTTCTAAAGTAGTTTCATTGTAAAGATATATTCCAGGAGCTTCATAACTTCGATGAGTTAATATCCACCATTTATGTTCAACATTTTCATCTATAATAGTATCTGTCAGAATAATGTTTTCTGTTAAATCATCAAAATCCTTGTTACATGAAGATGTTAAAATGGTAAGAATGAGTAAAGTGAAAATAGTTTTTATTGCTTTCATAAACTTTATTTCAATTGTAAACGAATTTGTGAATTTTGATGATAATTTATTAATCTATATTTTAATGACTTTATGAACTTCTTTTTTACTTCCCGAAAGAATTTCAAAGAAATAAACACCACTACTATAGCGAAATAAATTGATAGTTGCTTTACCATCAACTAAAGTATCAGTTTTGTCAATTAATAAAATACCAGAAGCATTATATATTCTATATGAAACTGTTTCATCGGTATTAATACCAGAAATATTAACATTATCTCTAAACGGATTTGGATATACTAACCAGTTTTTATTTTCTTTTGTAGGATCATTTGTGCTTGCTACACAACCTTTCGATATATCAAACTCTGATTTTAAAAGATCCTCTATTCTTAAATTAACAAAACTGTCATTCAAGGTGTGATTGAAAAATGTAGCATCTATAATAGTATCATCGGCACCAAGATAATTTTGTAGTAAGGTTGCAAATGTTTGCCTGTAATCGTACTGAACCGTTTGTATTTGGTAGTTGTTAGAACTTGTAGCTTCAGTTAAATCTGGGTTTGTACCTGAAACACCCCCTAAAACGGGTTTGCCGAAAACAAACATGGGCGCTATTTCACCATGATCTGTACCTAAATTACCATTCTCGGCTGCTTTCCTACCAAATTCTGAAAAAGTAAGTCCAACTACATCATCGGCTAAATTTTGACTATCCAAATCGTTAATGAAAGCTTCCATACTTTCAGATAAGTCGGTTAATAAACTGTGATGTTTCCCTAAAGCCTCACCCACACCTTGCACCTGTGCATTATGTGTATCGAAACCAGAAATACGCACCATATATATTTTTGAGCCTAAATCGCCACTTATTAATCGTGCCACCGTTTTTAACTGATTTGCTAAATCAGAATCTGGGTAGCTGATGTCGTTCTTTCCTGAATTAAAAGCATTTGAAATAGATTCTCCATACGTGTTTGATAATGCATCAGTGTTGGTTATAAACTCTAATTGTTTACCATAATCTGAATCTGGAATATTTAAAGGCGGTGCACCTCCTAATCCGTTTAAAACAGAATAATAACCAGCTGGATCTTGTCCGGAAATGTTTAGTGATAATCCGTGAGCTTCTTCGGCATGAAATCCTAATGAGGTATTATTTGAGCCAATTTCAACCGCAAGCGGGTACGTTTCTACAATTAAATCAGAATAATATAATTCCATAAAACGACCCATCCAACCTGTATCTGTACCATTTAAAAGACTGTTTCCGTCGTTGCCTGTTAAATATAAATCGGTAGACTTAAAATGACTTTTATTTTGTGAAGGATAACCAACAGATTGCATGACTCTTAACCAACCTTTATCATACGTGGATTTTAGCCCTATAAGTGCTGGGTTTAAACCTATTTGTTGATTATCTGGTAAAGAATTATCTAAATTTATATACTTGTTGGCACCTGAAATGGGAACTTTTATTGTGGGCCTTAAATTACTATAAATGTCATATTGGTTTAATGGAACAATAGTATTTAAACCATCATTAGCACCTGCTAAATTTATAAGTACCAACTTTCTGTTTGAAATATCTGGGCATTCTACTAAAGGCATAAATGATTTCATTGCCGCTTGTAATTCAAAAGGAGTTAGGGCAATTGCAGAAGCCGCTGATGATAATTTTATAAAATGTCTTCTTTTCATGAGTTCATTTTTATTGTTTTTTTAAAGGCTCATGCAATCGCCAAATAAAAATAGGATTAACTGTAAGTTTATGTAGTAGGTATTTCATAATTTCTGGGCTTACATTAATTGAAATTCTGCTGCATTGACCATAGCAATAATTAAAGCATCTAAACGGGTTCTTACTGTGGTATCGTCATTGTCGTTTAAATATTGTAACCAAACATTTGTCCAATAATAATCTTGAAACCCTTCATCAACTAAAAAACGTTTAAAGTAAAGTGTTCTATCTGTATCAATACTTTCAGGATATAATAAATCAGTAATTTCAGTAACCAATACATTAGGGTCGGAAGCATTTGCAATTTTATTCTTTACAAAAGCAACGGTATCCAGTTGTGCATAAATATTTCCCCCAGATATGGTATTTCTCCCTTCAATTAAACTTTCAATAAGTTTGTATCTACCTATAAGCGTATTTGACGAAAACCAGTTTCTATCAAATCCTGGTTCTTGATAATAAGCTTGGTAACCCGCAACAGAGTCTGGGTTGAAAAATTCCATCCCCGCAGCTGGAAAATATCTATTATGTATAAAATTTTGGAAGAAATTTCTATAATAGAATAATGCGTCCGTACTTGGGTCTGGATACTCTAATTCAAACATAGAGCAGACTTCCGATAGTAATTGCAATGGGCTTTTTATGATACTTCCAATAATATTATCGGTAGCATCATTATCATCAGCATCATAAAAATGTTCACTAGAAAGCAATGTTGTTACTACTGGTAATATCTCGTAATCATTATCAATAAGTATCTGGGCAAGTGGCGTGATAATATCTGTTTCAACTTCTTCAGTCCATTCACTTCTTACAAAGTAGCGGTATAATTTTCTGCAATAGGCCTTAGCTGTTTCGGGTTGTGCAAAAACCATTTCAACAAAATCATCCAGTTCTTCAAATATTTCAGTTTCTGTTTCTCTCCCAATTATCACTTGATTTCCAAATGCACTACTGAAGGTTTTATCGTTAGTGTCATGTTGATTAACATTAATATATCCCATTGGTATATTCGTATCTGGGTCAATATCGCTTCGGTCTGCACGTTTTTTTAAACCAGAAAACACTTTAGCGGCTTGCTGAATATCTACTTCGGTATAATTGGTATAATTATCTGATCCAATTTGTTCGCCCTTTAAAATAGTGTGAAGCTCTAAATATTCACGGGCATAATTTTCGTTGGGGTTATTTTTATTATTCTGTGTATTGTCTAAATAATCGAGCATCCCGTTATCTAGAGTCATTTTTTTAGCTACGGTTTTAAGATTACCAAAAGCATAAAAATCTAAAAAGTTTATATGATCAAAAAAATAGGTTGGAGCACCAACTCCTGAATCTTTACCTACTGGAAAACTCGTATGCAAAAAGAACGAAAGTTTATGCTTTAAGGTGGTTTGTTGCATCGCATTATGCCACCACCAAGCTGTAACCTGTGCCCGTTTTCTACCTTGACCTTCAAATGAATTTGGAAGTTCGGATGACGATGTCCAAAACCCATCAGGTGATTCTATTGGTAATGGATCGTATGGCTCTGGTAGCGTATTTGCCGAAGCTGTTGTTAAACTATTAACGGCAGCAGTAGCCGACATGCCCACAAAAGTATCTAATTGCTCTTTTGTAAATTTAAAAGTAGTACGCCTGAGTAGGTGTTTTGCCTTTCGCAAATCTAAATTTGAGCCGAGTGGATTAAGTGACGCCATATATTAATTTTTGAGTAAAATAGAAAAAAGATAGACTGAAGTCGTTGAAAGGCTAAATTTTTCGTTGAAAACCACTCTGTTAATAAAATAAATTGCATTTCATCTAAAATCGTACTCTAAAACTTACGTTTGGAGTGATGCCAAGTGACTGATTTTCAATTGGAATTGCTTTATTTTCATTATCTAAACTGTAATATGTATTTATAATATTCTTTTTGTTTAATAGGTTCCAAACTGAAGCGCCTAAGGTAGCCTTTACACCATCTGAAATATCAAAAGCATAAGTTGCAGAACAGTCAGTTCTTAAATAATCATCCAAATTCGAGCTATTTGGGCTTGCGTATGTTATAACGTCATCTTCGGGGTCGTCATTCACATCGGGTTCGGTATTTGGAATTCCGGAATGCCAATTTAAACCTAAGGCTATTTTTAAATCCCTGTAAGTATATGTGCCTGCAAAAGTTAAAGCATGCCGAATATCCGTATTATTAGGGAATGGATTTCCGTCATTTAGTGCATCAAAGGTGTAATTGTTTTTACTGTAAGAATAAGATATCCAAGTGCTTAAAATATCATTAAACTGTTTATTTAGCAGTACATCTATGCCTTTAATTTCATAGCTGCCAATAGCGTTTACAAATTGATATTGGTTTTGAAACCCCTGACTTCGAGTTGTAATACCATCAACTTTTTTGATGTAACCTTCGGCACTTATTAATAATTTATTTTTGTTATAATGAATGCCAATTGATGCTTGTTTACTTTTTGTTACAGGAACCGGGTAGATGTTTTTATTGTTGATAGTTTCAACTTCTTTTTTATTGTTAGCGAGCAACCACCTCCGGTTCTCAATACCTAAAAAATCGTTTTGTAAATTGATAATTTGCGTAGTTGTCTGACTTTTAAATTCGCCTAAAACTTCAAACCTAAAATGATGTAAAAACCGTTGGCTAAAGCTTAATCTAGGTTCTGCAAAAATCATATCGAACTTACCAATGTAATTTAAACGACCTCCAAAAACGAGTTTGGTTTTGGCATTATTTGATAAAAATCCTGTTTCCCCGTAAACGGAATGCGTTCTAACAACTTCTCGAATAAAACTTCTAAAATCGGGATTATTAACATCTTCCAAATTGCCAATACCTACTTCTGTAAATTGGTAACCACCATTAATTTTTAGTTGATGATTTGGCGTGTAATTAATATCTAATTTAGCTGAACCATCATACACTTCGTTTTCTTGAATTAAACGCTGATTATTTAGAATATCAAAATTAGTGGCATCTAAATCATAATTGGTAACATAAACTTGTGAGGTTGTTGAAAGCGTTTCACTCCAATCTCTGCTATAGGTTATTCCGACTGCTGAATTTCGTTGGGTAAGTTTACTGTTTAAAGCCTCACTTCTGTCATTAATTGTAGATTGTTCATCGTAATTCAAATCGTTGTAAACGTGAAAAAAATGAAGACGGACTCTATCTTTTTTAGTAATATCGTATAGAAATTTAGCCGTAACATCATAAAAGTAAAAGGACTCATTTTGCGATATGGAACTTCTATCATCCTTGGATTTTTCGAAATCGGAATCCTGAAAAATACGTTTAGAGTAATTCTCGAATGTTGCCGTGTTGATCAAATCTGTTATAGACCGACGTGTAGATAATTGTAATTCGGTTTTATTTGAAAGCGGAATTTTGGCAAAACCATCCACGTTAATTAAATTAAAACCCAATGCTGCTTTAAATTCGTTATCAATAGCGTTAGGTAATTGCATATCTATAATGCTAGAAACGCCATCACCATATTTGGCTCGGGTGCCATTTTTATAAACATTGACGCGTTTTGTAGTGTAGGGATTAAACGCTGAAATAAGTCCGAAAAAGTGTCCTGATTGATACATTTTTATACCATCCCAAAGGATTAAGTTTTGATCGTGAGTGCCACCTCGTACATTAATATTTGATACCGTTTCATCAGCGCTCAAAACCCCTGGAAGTGCTTGTATAGTTTGTAAAACATCAGGTTCGATTAAGCCTGGTAAAATCCCGAAAGTTTCGGGTTTTATGTTTATAGATCCATCATTAAGTTTCGTAATACCAGAAGTTAAGTAGTTGCTAACCACAATTTCTTCAAGCCATTGCGTGCTATATAAACTACTATTATTTTGTGGATTTTTAATCACTACAAAACGATTGTTTAATAATTCAAAATCTAAATGGGTTTCCAATTCTAAAAACTCTAAAGCTTCCTGTAAAGTTAAATCGTCTTTTAGCGGTGTAGCTTCTTTAGTTTTTATGGCTTCATCAACGTATGAAAAACTGATGTTATATTTTTCTTCAAGTGACTTTAAAATAGTAATAAGTGGTTGCTTTTCTTTTTGAATAGTTTGTGCCTTTAGGTTAGAAACATTCAAAAAAAACAATACAATAAAAATTGAAAAACTATGGTTTTTACTCACCTTTTAATATGATAGTACCGTTGGTTTTACTATATGTTAAATGTAAGGGTAAGGTAATGGATTTTAAAGCAATTTCTAAATTATCGTGAGTAAAACTACCTGTAAACAGTTGGGTAGAATCAATGTTAAGCAATGTAAAATCTACATTGTATTGTCTTTCAAACTCAGCAATTATCGTTTTGTACGGTAAGCTTTTAAAAGTGCTTTCGTTATTTAACCACGAAGGTGTTGAGCGGTTTTCTTTTTCTTTAGCAATTGTTTTCCCATCAATAATTAAAAAGCTGTCACCAGGTTTTAATTTAATTTCTTTCGACTTGTAGGTAACCCCAACTAAACCTTCGTAGCAAATAACCTCAAAATAATTGTCGCGTTGTTTTACATTAAATTGCGTACCATAAACCGAAACGGTTCCTGATTTTGTTATAACATTAAATGAAGACCCTTTGGCAACTTCAAAAAAAGCTTCGCCTTCAAGTTCTACATCACGTTCTTTTTTCCAATGGTTTTTATTAAAAGCTAATAACGATTGCGCGTTGAGGGAAACACTAGAAGCATCTGGTAACTCAATAGTTGTTTTTTGAGCCACATCCGTTGTTATGGTAGTATCTAAAGTCGTGGTATAATAGTATAAGCTAAAACAAATGGCAAGTATAGCAGCAACACGCATAAAAGGTTTTATCCAATGTGTTGTGGTTTGGGTTTTGGTACTTTTAATTTTAGATAATACGTTTTCAAGTTCTTTTGAAGTATCGTAATCATCTGCCTTAAAAGCCTGCAAACCGGTGTTTAACCTTACTAAATCATCATAGTCCTCAAGGTTTTTAAACGCTTGTAGTTCTTGATTATTTAGGTTGTTATCTAACCATTTCGATATGAGTTCTTCTCTGTTCATCATTTACTTATTCAACTATATAACAGTTATGTTTTATTTTTTCCTACCCATATTAAAAAAAATCAAAAAATAAATTCCAAATTCCAAAATGTTACACTGGGATTCTCAGAGTTTTCGCTGAGATTCACAGAGGAAAAACTTGGCGACTTAGCACCTTTGCGTGAAAAAAATATTTCATATCACTTTAGGCGACTTCGGTCTTCTGTCTTCCGTCATTTTTCATAACTCCTTAATATCCTTCCTCAACTTCGCCAAAGCTCCATAAATCCGTTTTTCAACAGCCTTGGTTGAAATCTCTAAAATTTCAGCAATTTCTTTAAAGCGTTTGCCTTCAACACGATTCATCATAAAAGCTTCCCGTTGTGCTTCGGTTAAATTACTTAATGCCTTTTGCAATTTATCATTATACTCGCTTTCCTGCATCAAAAACTCAGGGTTCTCATTTGTATAATGTTTTGGTTTAGTTTGTTGATGTTTTAAAACTACCTTTTGGTGCGCCACTTCATTCAGCATTAAATTATTGGCTGTGGTAAACACAAAACTCTTGGCTTTGTCGGGAGAAATCTTCGCACAGTTTTGCCATAACTTAATAAAAGCTTCCTGCACTTTGTCTTTTGGGTTTAGTAAATCGCCAAATTTATAGTATAGAAAATTGTGTAAATCCTTAGAGTGTTTATTAAATATAGATGAAAAAATATGCTCTTCGCAAATATTATCGTGTAATTGTTTGCCCATTAGTTTTTTTGGTTGTTCAACATCTTTAAATTAAACCTTAATGTCAGTCTGAGTAAAGTCGAAGACCAAAACAGTTTTGTTTTCATTAGCATTTCGACTGCGCAAATGTGACAAAGATGTAATACTTTATATGCTTTAATCCCCTAAAATAAGCTTTTTTGGATTTTAGTTTTTGAGATTTTGGAATTTTTTTTATTTTGGAATTTGGATTTTTTCATATCAATCTCTGTGTCTCTCTGCAGAAACCCTGCGTATCTCTGCAAAACAATTTGGAATTTTGGATTTGGAATTTGAATTTTTTTTAAAAGGGAGGGTAGGAATTTTTAAAGTTATCCTGTTTTATAATCAAAATGCCTGAACTCATTTTCGGTTAAACACTAAAAGTCAAGATGAGTTCATCAAGTTTAACCCAAAATCAAATATCATGAAAACTAAAATGAGATTATTATTACTAATTCCTTTTTTTGCCCTTTTATTGTTTACGTCTTGTCAGGACGAAGTACTTGAAATTACTCCGCCTGAAGAGTCGGAAGCACTTGTTGCCGAATCTACCTTAACTTCCCTTATCAGCGCCACATCTATCATGGATGGATCTGCAGATAATATTATAGATAACGCCAGTTGTTTATCTGTAGAATTACCAGTTACCGTTATTGTGAGAGGTTTAGAAATCACAATCGATTCTAGAGAAGACTTTAAAGTTATTGAAGCTATTTTTAAAGAGTTTGATGACGATGAAGATAGACTCGATATCGTTTTTCCTATTACAATTGTTTTAGCTAATCACGAAGAAGTGGTTATTGAAAACCGTGAAGCTTTAGCTGAATTAATTGCAGCGTGTAGAGGTGAAAATGAAGAAGATGACGATATAGAATGTATCGATTTTCAATACCCTATTTCATTTTCAGTTTATAACGGGGATTTTCAAATTCTTGACGTAATTACTGTTGAAAACGACAGACAATTATACAAGTTTATTAAGCGTGTAAAAAATGCAGAAGTTTTAGCTAGCCTTAATTTTCCTGTAACTATGGAATTAGCTGATGGTACAGAAATAGTTGTGAACAACAACATTGAATTACAACATACTATTGAGGAAGCAAAAGATGTTTGTGATGAAGATGATGATAACGATTACGGTGATGACGATTTTACCAAAGAGCGTCTTGATGAGTATTTAAAGATTTGCCCATGGGTAGTACATGAGTTTAAAAGAAATAATCTAGATAATACGGCTGAGTATAAAGAATATGCTTTAAACTTTAAAGAAGATGGCGTTGTTGTAATGCGTGCAAGAGGCGGTAATATGCTAACTGGTACTTGGAGCACCCGTGTAACTAATAGAGGGGCACTGTTAAAACTTGAGTTTGAAACATTAGCGGATTTTACCTTAGAATGGATTGTTTATGATATTGAATACGGTAAGATTAAACTTTTTGAAGTTGGTGGCAACAGAATTATCATGAAGAAAAACTGTGATGTTGTTATAGATGTTACAAAAGAACGTATTGAAAACTATTTACAAGAATGTTTATGGAGAGTAGCACGATTAAGTATTAATGGTGCGGATAATGAAAAAGATTATATAGGGACACCGCTTAAATTCTTTCCAGATAACGTTGTAAAACTCAGAGTTAATGGTGAATTTGTTCAAGGAACTTATGAAATTGGAGTAAGAAACACTGGTTTTATTTTACAGATTACACTAGATGGCAGACCAGATTTGAAATTAGAATGGTTAATCACGTTCTTAGAGCCAGGTTTAATTAAGCTTGAAAACGCCAATAACGCAATGATTTTAGAAAGACATTGTCCTAATACTGATGATGATTTAAATTTCATTGATGATATCCTTATTTCAAACACATGGAGAGTAACATCATATAAAGATGGAGATGTTGATAAAACAACAGACTTCGAAAATTGGGCTTTTGGCTTTAATGAAAACGGAAAAGCATTTGCTGAAGGCGATGGAAGAAACGTTTATGGTTCTTGGTTAAGTTACAGAAGAGAAGGTTTATTCCTTGGTTTAAAGTACCAAGATGAAGCACTTTTAAACTCTTTAAACCATAGATGGAGAATAGTTGAAATAACATCAATTAAAATAGAATTAAAAAATTTAAATGCTAATGGCGAGATTGAAAGAGTACTGATTTTTGAAAAATGGTAAATATTGATTGATTAAAAAGGAAACGCCTCTTATCGGTTGGTTAGGTTAATTATTAAATTATGTTTCCTTTATAAAGGCTGTCAAATTAAATTTTGGCAGCCTTTTTTTATTCCTAAAACTCACTTTTCAGTTTTTCGGGCGCTACCACAAGGGTCGGGCTATCCGCTGCAATCTTTCTTGTGCTGAACTTGTTTCAGTATCTCATCAAGTGTTTTCTATATATTTTAAAATGAGTTTCCAAACAAACTTATATAAAAGCACAAAAAAGGATTTCCACTACTATCCCTAGCGTGGGTCAGTCCGCAGTTGGCAGTAATCAATTAACAGTCATATAGTATATTTGATAATATATATATATAAAATTTCAAATTAACTCCTTCCCTTGTTTTAAGGGAAGGTGGATTTAAACTCAACAAAAGAGTTTAAAGACGGAAGGGTTCTTAAATTAAACTTACTAATAGTTAAAAAGATTGATTTATTAAAACGATAATCTGTCTCAATAAAAACGAAATATTTCGCTATTTTTGCAACTCAAATTTTAATTATAGAGCAGACTGCCAACTGCAGACTGCCAACTGAAGACTTAAAACTATGTTCAATAATTTAAGCGATAAATTAGATAAAGCCTTACACGTACTAAAAGGCCACGGAAGTATTACCGAAGTAAATGTAGCCGAAACTTTAAAAGAAGTGAGACGCGCTTTACTAGATGCCGATGTCAACTTTAAAATAGCCAAAGAATTTACTGTTAGAGTAAAAGAAAAAGCCTTAGGTCAAAACGTATTAACAACGTTACAACCAGGGCAGTTAATGGTTAAAATTGTAAAGGACGAATTAACCGAGCTTATGGGTGGCGATGCTGAAGGTATAAACCTTTCCGGTACACCAAGTGTTATTTTAATGTCGGGTTTACAAGGTTCTGGTAAAACTACCTTTTCAGGTAAACTGGCTAATTATCTTAAAAATAAAAAAACCAAAAAACCATTATTAGTAGCCTGTGATGTATATCGTCCCGCTGCAATAGATCAATTGCATATTGTTGGAGAACAAATAAATGTTGCCGTTTTTAGTGATAAAGGGAATAATGATCCTGTTGCTATTGCACAAGCCGGTGTTGCTCATGCCAAAGCAAACGGATTTAATGTCGTTATTATAGATACCGCAGGTCGTTTAGCCGTTGATGAGGTAATGATGACCGAAATTTCCAATATCCATAAAGCCATTCAGCCTCAAGAAACTTTGTTTGTTGTAGATTCTATGACGGGTCAAGATGCTGTTAATACGGCAAAATCGTTCAACGATGTGTTAAATTTTGATGGTGTTATCCTTACCAAATTAGATGGTGATACACGTGGTGGGGCAGCTATTTCTATCAAATCTGTTGTTAATAAACCCATTAAGTTTATTGGCACAGGCGAGAAAATGGAAGCCATTGATGTGTTTTATCCATCGCGTATGGCAGACCGTATTTTGGGAATGGGTGATGTGGTGTCTTTGGTAGAACGCGCACAAGAGCAGTTTGATGAGGTTGAAGCCAGAAAACTTCAAAAGAAAATAGCCAAAAACCAGTTTGGGTTTGATGATTTCTTAAAACAAATTCAGCAAATCAAGAAAATGGGAAACATGAAAGATTTGGTAGGCATGATTCCCGGGGCTGGAAAAATGATGAAAGATGTAGATATTGATGACGATGCTTTTAAAGGTATAGAAGCTATTATCCATTCTATGACGCCAAAGGAACGTACCAATCCTTCAATTATAAACGCAAGCAGAAAAAAACGAATAGGAAAAGGTTCCGGTACTTCGGTACAACAAGTAAATCAACTTTTAAAGCAATTCAACCAAATGAGCAAAATGATGAAGATGATGCAAGGTGGCGGTGGTAAAAAGATGATGCAGATGATGAAAGGGATGCGTTAATTTTGTAGTTTTCAGTCGCAGTCGCAGTCGCAGTCGCAGTTTACAGTGTTTAAAAAATCAAGTTAAGAAATATGTATTTCAAAAAATTATTAGCTTATCAAAAATCATTTGATTTGGCTATGTCTATTTTTGAAAGTTCTAAATCTTTTCCTAAAGAAGAAACATATTCTTTAACAGATCAAATACGAAGAAGTTCTCGTTCAGTAAGTGCAAACATATCGGAGGCTTACAGAAAAAGAAGATATCCAAAACATTTTGTAAGTAAATTGACTGATGCTGATGGCGAGAATTCAGAAACCAATACGTGGTTAGATTTTGCATTAGCTTGTAAATATATTTCAACTGAAGATTATTCTAAATTTTCAGAGGAAGGAAAAGAAATTGGAAAACTTATAAATTATATGATAAATAATCCAGAGAAATTTGGAGTAAAAGTTGAATAAAAATACACGTAGAATAAGTCTTCAATAGAGTGATAACTGAGACTGCGACTGAAAACTGCGACTGAAAACTAATAGAGCATGAGTAGTCGACAGAGTAAGAAACTGTGACTGCGACTGCGACTGAAAACTAAATAGAGCAAGAGTAAGTCGGCAGAGTAAGAAACTGTGACTGCGACTGCGACTGAAAACTTAAAAAGATGACAATACTAGACGGTAAAAAAGTTAGTAATGATATAAAAGATGAAATTGCTGAATATGTAAAGGCAATGATTTCAAAAGGCGAAAAAGTACCGCATCTTGCTGCAATTTTAGTAGGATCTGATGGCGCAAGTATGACCTACGTGAACGCTAAAGTAAAAGCCTGTAAGCGTATTGGTTTCAATTCTACTTTAATTGAATTACCAGATTTTACCTCTGAAGAAGAATTACTAGAAAAAATAAATGATTTAAACACCAATGATGATATTGATGGTTTCATCGTACAATTGCCTTTGCCAGAACAAATTGATGAGCAAAAGGTTTTAATGGCTGTGAATCCAGATAAGGATGTTGATGGTTTTCATCCAACTAATGTTGGAAAAATGGCTTTAGATTTACCAACATTTTTACCAGCAACCCCTTATGGTATTATGGAATTGTTGGAGCGTTATCAAATAGAAACTTCAGGAAAAAATGTTGTAGTCATGGGACGAAGCCATATTGTTGGTCGCCCTATGAGCATTTTGATGAGCCAGAAAAGAAAAGCTGGTGATGCTACAGTAACGGTAGTACATAGTCGTTCTAAAAATTTATTGGAGATTACCAGAAATGCAGATATCATCGTTGCTGCTATTGGTATTTCAGAGTTTTTAACAGGCGATATGGTAAAAGAAGATGTCGTTGTTATCGACGTTGGTATTACGCGCGTTCCAGATGCCACTAAGAAAAATGGATACAGACTTGCTGGTGATGTTCACTTTGAAAGCGTAAGTCAAAAAGCGAGTTATATAACACCTGTTCCAGGAGGTGTTGGCCCTATGACGATTGCTATGTTACTTAAAAACACTCTGTTAGCAAGAGAAAGGCATTTGCAATAAATAGATATTACAGAATTAACTAAATTGCATGATGAGTTTAATACTTTATAATGCGATTTTTTTGTTTAGTGGAGTTGCTCTTGGAAGTTTAGAGCACATGCTTCCCATTTTATTAGCTGTATTGCTTAGTGTGTTTATTATTAAATATGCTAATAAGAAGCTATCTAAAAAACAACAAGAAGCTACATTTCAAATATTAGGATGGTTAATCAGTGCAACTGTTTTTGTTTTCCATATTTACAAAATCTTTCAGGGAAATTATAATTTAACAACTGACTTACCACTATATTTATGCAGTATATTGGCATTGTTAATTCCAATATTTACCCATTTTATAAAATATTGGATGTATGAAATTTTGCTGTTTTGGATTATTGCAGGAACGCTTCAAGAGTTATAACACCCGATATTCCCTTAGGCTTCCCCAATTTTGATTATTTTAGATATTGGACAGTTCATTTAGGGCTTTTGATAGTTATTTTTTATGCCACGTTTGTTTTTAAAATGAAACCAAAATTTAAGAGCATTTTCAAATCATTTTTAGCATTACAACTATATGTAATTACTATGGTTGTTGTAAATTATCTTTTGAATGCCAATTATTTTTATTATCTAGATATAGGTTAAAACCCTGCAATTTCATTGCAGTTACTTTAGTTTCTATAAACTTTTAAGAGCCTCTTGTCATTTCGACAGTTCCGATAGTTATCGGAAGAGGGACGAGCGACGAGAAATCTTATAATAATGAGATTCCTCTTCGTACCTCATTCGGAATGACAAGCTAACTTTAAAAAGAATTTCATTGTTTTGTTTTAAAACTATGGATTTCACAGCCATAGTGGTTTATTTACCATTCTATCTTTCAGAAAAAAGAATATTAAAATAGGTTTTGTAGTTTTAAACTAAAGTTGGTAAGCTTTCCAGAAAATTTAATACCTTATATAAAAATATTTTATTCATGAAATCATTAAGACTCTTTAGTGTTTTACTTTCAATATTTATATTGAGTTGTAATTCAGAATCAAGAAAAATAGAAAATAAAGTCGCAATAAATATATCATTTCCAGATTCTATTTCAGAGGAAAGTATCGACGGAAGACTTATTTTAATTTTTGCTGATAATGATGAAAGCGAACCTAGATTTCAGGTGTCAGAAGGACTTGATGCCCAACCTGTTTTTGGAATTAATGTTGAAGACTTAAAGGCCAATACAGCTGCTACTTTTAATGAAGGTGTATTTGGTTTTCCATATAAAAGTATATCCCAATTAACTCCCGGTGAGTATTATGTCCAGGCCGTTTTACATGTTTATGAAACGTTTAACCTTTCAACGGGGCATACCGTAAAATTACCAATGGACAATGGAGAAGGGCAGCATTGGAACACGTCACCTGATAATTTATATAGTACACCTTTTAAAGTAACCGTAACAGATAATGGCATTGAAAATTTTGATATCCTACTTAATAATATTATTCCAGAAATTGAACCTCCAGTTGATACAAAATGGATAAAACATATTAAGATGAAATCTAATTTACTTTCAGAATTTTGGGGACGGGATATTTATCTTGGTGCCCATATATTATTACCTAAAGGATTTGAGGAGCATCCTGAAGCTAAATATCCGTTAATGGTTTTTCAAGGCCATTTTCCTTCAGATTTTGGAGGTTTTAGAACAACGCCACCAGATACGAATATGAAGCCAGAATATTCAGATCGTTTTCAAGTTGATGGCTATAATGTCATGCAGCAACAAGAAGCTTATGATTTTTATAAACGTTGGAATGAACCAGATTTCCCTCGTTTTTTAATCATAGAAATACAACATCCAACACCATATTATGATGATTCTTATGCAGTAAATTCTGCAAGTCAAGGGCCATACGGTGATGCGCTGACTTATGAATTAATACCTCAAATAGAAAAACTTTTTAGAGGACAAGGAGAAGGATGGTCGCGGTTTTTATATGGCGGTTCTACAGGTGGTTGGGAAGCATTGGCGGTGCAAGTAAAATATCCCGATGAGTATAATGGTTGTTTTGCGGCTTGCCCTGACCCAATAGATTTTAGAGCCTATTGCTTGAATAATATTTATGAAGACGAAAATGCTTATTATGCAAAAAGTAACCATAAAGACATTGAGATTCCTATGCACCGAGATTATTTGGGAAATATAAGTTCTACCGTAAAAGAGGCAAATCATTTGGAGTTGGTTTTGGGTGATAAATCAAGATCTGGTGGGCAGTTTGATATTTGGGAAGCGACCTATTCACCTCAGGGCGAAGATGGTTACCCCAAAAGACTATGGGATAAAAGTTCTGGCGATATTAATCATGAAGTCGCTGAATTTTGGAAAGAAAATTACGATTTAAGATATATTATGGAGCGCGATTGGGATAAACTTGGTGATAAGCTTAAAGGTAAAATTCATATCTATTGTGGCGATATGGATAACTACTATTTAAATAATGCCGTTTATTTAATGGAAGATTTTTTGGAAAGTACCACAGATCCTTATTATGATGGGGAAGTAGATTATGGCGATCGCGCTGAACATTGCTGGAATGGCGATCAAGAAAATCCTAATTATATTTCGAGACTGCGTTACAATAGCATGTACGTCCCTAAAATAATGAAGCGTATTTTAGAATCTGCACCAAAAGATGCTGATTTAACCAGTTGGAGGTATAAATAATTATTTGGCGAATAATTGAGACATGTCTTTAAATGCTTTAAACTCTAAGGCATTTCCTGACGGGTCGTAAAAAAACATAGTTGCTTGCTCTCCAGCTAAACCCTCAAAGCGAATATAAGGTTCTATTACAAATTGTATGTTTTTAGATTTTAAATTTTCAGCAAAGTTTTGAAACACATCCCAAGCTAAAACCACGCCAAAATGTGGCACAGGAACATCTTTTCCATCTACCGAATTAGTATGTAATTCTGATGACTCTTCCTTTGGTTTATAATGAATTACCAATTGATGACCGAAGAACTTAAAATCGACCCAATGCTCACTGCTTCGTCCTTCTTCACATCCTAGAGTGTCGCGATAAAATGTTCTACATTCATTTAGATTGTAAACGGGTATTGCTAAATGAAAAGGAGCTATTGATTTGTTCATGGCCTACTTTTTCTAATGGTATTCGCTTTATAAGTTTTGGTAGAATCTTCTAAAAGCTTATTTAATTCATTAAATTCATCTTTCGTTAATTCCCTATACTCACCAACGGGCATATCTAGTTTAATATTCATGATGCGAACACGTTTTAATGTTTCAACTTCATAAGTAAGATATTCACACATACGACGAATTTGTCTGTTTAATCCTTGTGTTAGTACAATACTAAAGGTGTAAGTGCCTAATTTTTTAACTTCACATTTCTTAGTCGTTCTATCTAAATCTTTAATGTAAATCCCACCAGACATCCGCTGAAGAAAAGTTTGTGAAATAGGCTTATCTACCTTAACTATATATTCTTTTTCATGGTTATTGCTAGCCCGAAGAATTTTATTTACAATATCGCCATCATCGGTTAAAAGGATTAAACCTTCACTAGGTTTATCCAATCTACCAATAGGGAAAATACGTTTTGGGTAGTTTATAAAATCAATAATATTATCTTTTTCAACATTAGTATCAGTTGTGCAAACGATACCAACAGGTTTGTTAAACGCTAAATAAACAAAGGGGTCATTATTGCTTTTTATTTCTATACCATCAACATGAACGACATCACTAGGTGCTAATTTTGTACCCATTTCTGGTACAACACCATTAATAGTTACGCGACCTGCTTCAATAAGTTTATCAGCTTCCCTTCGTGAGCAGTATCCAACTTCACTTAAAAATTTATTGATGCGTTTTAGTTGTGTTTCCATAGAGGCAAAAATACGATAAACTTAATCGTTAAGAAACTCTAAAATATGATTATAAACCTTATCAGATTTTAGTCCGTGCCCAAAACCAACAGTTTTCACGAGTTTGGAATTTTTGTAATGACGCGTAATTTCTATGGCATCTTTATAAGGAATAATTCTGTCTTTTCTGTCGTGAATAATTAACCCTTTGGCTTGAATGTTTTTTGAATAATTAGCCACCGTAAAATATTCGGGTAAATGCCCAAAGTGTTTAAAATAATAAGCATCCATAGCTTTCATTACTGTTTTATTAAAGCCCATCATTTTTCGGTAGTTTTTAACTAAAGCAATAAAATTTGCAGGTGCTCCAAGGGATATTAACTTTTTAACAGCCGAAATTTTGTAATTATGTAGCGCAATGGCACTAGCGGTACCACCTACAGAATGCCCTATAATAGTGTGAATATTGAAATGATTTATAACCACATGTATACATTCAGAATATAATATAGCATTAAATATTTTACTGCCAGAATTACCATGTGCTGGCGCATCAATTGAAATAATATTATAATCTTCTGATTTTAATTTTTTTATTAAATCTTTCCATCTATAGGAGTTGCTTTCCCAACCATGAACCAATAAAACAGTTGGTTTGTTACCTTGCCATTGGTAAGATTGAATACCAATATCATTATAATAAATGACTTTGTGTTTAGCAGTTGCTAGGAATTCCTCTTCTTCTTGATTAATTTTTCCTTTTCTTGGTTTTGAGAAAATATAAATCGCAATATTTGAAGCAGAAGTAGTAGAAAACAGACTTATAAAATTAATGAAGCCACCAATAATTTTTGGAATAAACTTACTCATTTAATCTTCTCTATTTACTAAATCTATAGAAAAGGCTGGAGTACAAATGGCAATATATTCGCATACTTCGGTAAACGGATTTGAATATTGAACTCTGGTATTTTTTTCAATTTTGATGGATTGTCCAGCTTCTAAAATGACGATTTCATCTTCAATGATAAATTGTTTTTTACCTTGTATAATAAAAGTAAATTCGTCAAATTCTGGTGTTTGAAAAGGTTCGCTCCATCCAGCAGGGGCTTTCATGTGCGCAATACTTATTTGGGAATTTCCATCAGTAGTTAAACCAAAATGTTCTTTTATTATTTTTCCGTCTGTAGTAGGAACTACAAAGGGATTGTTTTGAATGGTATATTTTTTCAATGTTCTTCTTTTAATGGTTTTTTCTTTATCATGCCGCCTTTTAAATCTTTAACAACACCCATTATTATAAACGCATTTTTATCTATTTTATCAATTTCGGTTTGAAGTTTTGCGATTTCTAACCTGGTTATAACAGTATAAATAATATCCTTATCATAACTTTCCCCTGAAGTACCATAACCACCTCTACCAGCATAAATGGTACAAGCGCGTCGTAGTTTTTTAGTGAGCATAAATCGTAATTCTTCATGCTTGTTTGAGATAATGGTTACACCAATATATTCTTCAACACCATCAACCACAAAATCAACGGTTTTGGCTGCAGATAGATATGTGAGAATAGCATATAAAGCGGTTTCAATAGATAGGATGTAGGCGCCAACTGAGAAAATTATAATATTGATTAAGAATAATACATCACCAATTGTTAGCGATAATTTTCTACTTAAAAAAATGGCTAAAACTTCAGTGCCATCAATAACGCTTCCGCCTCGCATAGACATTCCAATTCCTGATCCTAAAAAGAACCCGCCAAAAATGGCAATTAATAGTTTGTCTTCTGTAATAGTTGGATAGTTTACAAAATGTACAACAAGTGCTAACAAAGTAATAGCAGCTATACTTTTAATAGCAAACTTATTGCCTATGGTTCTTGAGGCTAAAATTAAAAAAGGGAGGTTTACAATAACCAATAATAAACCTAAGTTTAACGATGTAATATTTTCCAATAATAGAGAAATACCTGTAGCACCACCATCAATAAAACTATTTGGTAATAAAAAACCTTTTAATCCAAATCCAGCTGAAAATACACCAATAATTATAAAAATATATTCTTTTATAGCATGGGATATTTCAACCTGAAACTTTCTAACCAAAGGTACAATTTGCTTTTTGCTAACTGGCTTGTTCGTTTTTTGTTTTGCTTCTATTTTTTTACGAGCAACATCAATTAATATTTTAGCTAAGAATGGATTCATTTTTATATTAATTAGTATCGTTCCAGTTTATAAAAAAATATTTGAATTTAGCATGATCAGCAATATGTATTTCCTCAATATTTAAATCCATATCAAACCTGAGATTTGCTGGGAGTTCTTTTTTGTCAATGGCGAAACTTGCATCCAGTTCATTTACTCTTATAAGCACAGAGTTAATTAAGTTACTGATTTTTGAAATTTTATAGGCACTAGAAAGCTCTTTAAATGTACTTTGTGTTGAAATGTTTTTAGCGGTTTTATATCGCGGATCAATAATTTGAATACTTTCAATAACCGAAGTTGAATCTAAAGCCTGATTGGGTGTTAAAATCAATAATTTTTTACCACCTTTTTCAAAAATACTGATGTTATTTTTACTACCTATGAATTCATCACCACTTATAAATTTTACAATAGAATCATTACTATAAATAGTTTTTAAGTCTTTTACTTGCGTAGAATCCGTTAAAAAACCAATATGTTGTTTTCCAATTTCAAAAGGATTTTGTTCTTTGTTACAGCTTGATAGAAAAAGACATAATATAATTAAGCTTAAAAATGGTTTGTACATAAGTTAAATTGGTTTTATTTTTTATTAATTGCCTCCCCCTTTGGGGAGATTTCACTTTGTGACAGTGGGAACTTATTTTTTCATCACTTTGTTTAATATACCAAAAACGCTTCGTATAAATGTGGCACTCGTAAGTACCTTTACAATGGGGTTCATGGCTGTACTTCTTCTTCGTGTGCTTGTTGTACGCTTTTTAGATTCCGCTTTTTTAAGTGCTTCAAGTTCTTGTTTCGCCTTTTCTTTAGCGTCTTTAGCTTCTGCTAATTCAATCTTTTCATTAAGCATTTCATAGGCACTTTCCCTGTCAATGGTTTCATTGTATTTTTTCACCATTTTGGATTTTGAAAGGAGTGAACTTAACTCAATATCTGTTAAAATGTCCATTCTACTCATTGGCGCTCGCATCATAGTGGCGGCAAGTGGCGTGGGTCGACCTTTTTCATCTAAAGCAGAAACTAAAGCTTCACCAATACCTAACGATGTTAAAACTTCGGTCGTATCATAATACTCAGAATCTGGATAGTTTTGAGCCGTTAATTTAATGGCTTTTCTGTCTTTTGCTGTAAAAGCTCTTAAAGCGTGTTGTACTTTTAGACCTAATTGCCCCAAAACAGCTTCTGGAACATCGGTTGGGTTTTGAGTAACAAAATAGAGCCCAACACCTTTACTACGAATTAGTTTTACAATACTTTCAATTTGGTTTAAAAGAGGTTTTGAAGCTTCGTTAAAAATTAAATGCGCTTCATCAATAAAAATAATGAGTTCTGGCCGATCACTATCACCTTGTTCAGGAAATGTAGAGTAAATTTCAGCCAATAAGCTCAACATAAATGTTGAAAATAGTTTTGGTCTATCTTGAATATCGGTTAGTCTGATTATATTGATATAACCACGTCCATTTTCATCAATACGTGTCAAATCATCAACATCAAATGAGGTTTCGCCAAAAAACAAATCAGCGCCTTGTTGTTCTAGTTCAATAATCTTACGCAAAATAGCACCAGTTGATGCGGTTGAAATTCGACCATAAGCATCATCAAATTGGTCTTTACCTTCATTAGTAGCATATTGTAATATTTTTTTAAAATCTTTTAAATCGAGAATTGGTAATTTGTTGTCATCACAATACTGAAATATTACAGCAATAACGCCGGTTTGTGTGTCGCTTAAATCTAAAATTCTAGAGAGTAAAACAGGGCCAAATTCACTAACCGTAGCACGTAAACGCACACCATCTTGTTCGGACAAAGTGAGTACTTCAACAGGAAATGATTTTGATTCAAAAGGCAAACCAATTTTTTTGTGGCGCTCGTCAATCTTAGGGTGTCCCGGGCTTGGTTGTGCCAACCCGCTTAAATCGCCTTTAATATCCATTAATAAAACGGGAATACCTTTATCGCTTAAATTTTCAGCTAAAACCTGTAGTGATTTTGTTTTCCCCGTTCCGGTAGCACCAGCAATTAAACCATGACGATTCATAGTTTTTAAGGGAATTTTTACATGAGCACCGGTTACGGTTTCACCATCTAACATGGCGACGCCAATGGGTATAAAATCCCCTTTTGTAGCGTTGCCTTGAGTTATGTATTCAAAAAAAGTTTCCTTTGTACCCATGCAGTATAATTTTGCATAAAAATACAGGAAAAAAGAAGAAGAAAAAAATAGCGTTTTATGTATAAAAGTTATAGGGCTTTTTTATCTAATATATAAGGGCAATTTATATTTTAAAATTTTCGATAAGGTTTAGAAAAAAGAATAATAACATGAAAACAATTGATTTTTTATCTATAGGCTTCATAGATAACTACTATGTTTTCAGTATGGTTTGTTACGTTTATGGTAAAGCCATCGCTAGTAAAAGCAGTTACTTGGGCAGCCGTTAATCCTAAATCATCTCCATTTTGGTTAGAATATCTAATACCTATAGCCCTTGAGTCTGACGCATATCTGGATATATCGTTAATAGAGTTACCGTTACCACCAACATAAATAGTTTGTTGCGCAATGGTGCCTCCATAGTTTGTGGAAAAGCCAACCATAGTGCCAAAAGTATTTTGAAACGTGTTATTATTGTCTCCAACACCATTATCAGCATTTATATTGTAGCTTTCTACATTGGCATGAGCTGAAAATTTAATTTGTGAAGGCTGAAATGGCAATCCAGAAATAGTTTGGGTGCCCGTACCAGTAATAATAAATTTGCCTATGTAAACGGATGAACCTGTATTTATCTTAGTCCACATTGGCGCGATTGGGGTTCCAGAATTATATTCAAAGGCGTTGTCATTTGTTTCAAATATTAATAGTCCATTAGCAGGACTTACAATATCAGCACTTGATACACGAGGAATAAGAATGCCTTTGTCTGTCGATTCTATATCTAATATAGTGGATGTATCTGGAGTTGTGGTTCCAATACCAACTTGAGAGTAACAGTAATAATTGACACATAATAGTGCCACTATCACATAAGTGAAATGCTTCATTTTTGAGAGAGATTGAGAGAGACATAAAATTAATTAATCATGGCTAAGTTAGGTAAATTGAATAGGAATTTCAAAAAATGTTTATTTAATTTATAAAAATATCGAACAAAGTATAGAATGAAGTGCTTATTCTTTTCTTTAAATATATGTACATTTGCACTTAATTATTTTTAGATGAATGAAGATGTATTAACGTTGGTTAATAAAGGTGAAATGCTACCCTTAATGGAAGAGTTTTACACTATTCAAGGTGAAGGTTTTCATAAAGGAACGGCGGCTTATTTTATTCGTATTGGGGGTTGTGATGTGGGATGCCATTGGTGCGATGTTAAGGAAAGTTGGAATGCCGATTTGCATCCGCCAACTGAAACCTCTAAAATTGTTTCAAATGCTAAGAAATACAGTGATACTATTGTTGTAACAGGTGGAGAACCACTAATGTGGGATATGTCGGCATTAACAACGCAGTTAAAAGGTGAAGGCTTACAAGTTCATATTGAAACATCGGGTGCTTATAAATTAACTGGTGAATGGGATTGGATTTGTCTATCACCTAAGAAGATGAAACTGCCAACCCAGGAAGTTTACAAAAAAGCACATGAGCTTAAAGTTATTGTATATAATAAAGATGATTTTCGTTTTGCGGAAGAACAAGCTGCTAAGGTCAATAAAAACTGTATTTTGTATTTACAACCCGAGTGGAGCAAACGCGATAAGGTTGTGCCTGAAATTGTAGATTATGTAATGGCGAATCCTAAATGGAAGGTCTCTCTTCAAACGCATAAGTATTTGAATATACCATAAAAAAACGCCTTGAATTTCAAGGCGTTTTTTTGTTTTTTTTAAAACATTATTGACTAATAGGGATGGAAACCCTAACGGTGTCCCATGCTAAATACATATTGCCATTACCAAAAGCAACAGAGAATGCCTCAACTGATTCGCCTGAGCTTACAGGGGCTTTAATTCGAGTAACATCGCTACTTTCCTTATAGCTATAAGACCCCCAAGCATCTAAATCTTTATTCAATATGATAGTCCATTCCGTTTCGCCCGGAATGGTAAATAAAGAATAGGTTCCTGCTTCAACAGTCTTGCCTCCAAATTTTGTATCTTGATAAAACTTTATCTCAGTGGCTTCATTGGCACCAGTTCTCCAAACTTTTCCATTAGGAGCTAGTTTACTTAAAGGTCTTCCTTTTAGTTGAGGTCTGCTATAAATAACCTTAACCATAGGAGGTGCATTTCTATCTGTTTTGTAATATGCTATGTCAAGCGGGCTTTTATCTAAACCACTGAATTTCTGAGCATCTACATGTACAGATAAAAGCATCATAAATGCGAATGCAATTGTTGAAATACATGATAATTTTTTCATAATAATTTTTTGGTTTTAAATTTCATTAAAGTTAAGTGGAAATTCTCTTAAAATTTTTATAAAAGTCGATATGGAATGTTAAAGTTTATATTTTGCTAGCATATAGTTCTATTATTTGGGCGTTACCACAATCCTGATAGAATATCGGGATTCAGAAGTAGGCTAGAATAAGCAATTACTTATAGCCATTTTTGGCAAATCTTTTTTTATTTATTTACTCAGTTTGTTTCAATTCCGATATTTTTAAACAACTTTTTAGTTTCTATAATATCAGATTCATTTTTCATTTCCATTAAGTCTCTCAACTTTCCGTTTTTCAATTTCAGACTGAACCTTTTTCGTCCAAAAAATTGCTTTTCGGTTAGCGAGCTGATTTCAGATAATTTCAGTTTTTCAGATGCTGTTCTTTTGAGTATTTGATAAGTAAATAACACGATTGAAAAAACCCCAAGAATTATCCAAATAAAACCCATCCATTCCAATTGTTTTTTATCCAAAACAAATAATGGGAGAAGAACAGAATTAACAAGAGTAAAAATCAGTGATATTTTCATTAATAAATACTGCTTTTTTAATCCATCTTTTATTTCAATCGTTTTTTCGGTTTCGTTAAATTCAATTTTCATCGTTTTTTTTGTCAAATATGCACCATAACGTTTATGTATAAGATTAGTGGCGTGGTTAAGCAACTAACCCGCCCGAACGTGCCGTTCGGTACGGGCGGGTTTAGCAAATAAAAACGGAATAGAAAATCCGCATCCCGATAGCATATCGGGATTCGTAAGTAGAATAGAACCAAGCAATTAATTATACACGGCTTTGTTAGCCACTGACATTATTTCCGAGCTAAAAATTCTTTCGCAGTTAAAACAGGAATTTTCGAGTTTTTAAAGTCCTTTTTATTCCGTGTAATTATTATATCTATTTGGTTTTCTATGGCAGAGTAGTATTGAAGTCCATCTTCAAAGTCTGGAAAATTGTCGTCACTCAAAGCTAATTCCGTTATTTTGTCATCTAGACTTAATAATTCTACAAGTACCTTAAATTTTCTTAATATTTCTCTCGCTTCTTTTGCTGATTTTAATTTTGTGAGAATATAATTCGTGTTTGCGAATGTTAAGGATGTCTTTTTTTGAGAAATACTTTTTTAATTTTGGACGGCTAACAACATCAATAAATTCTTCTAGCAACTCGTCGGAAAAAATTAATATTATTCTTTTGTCTTCAATCAGTTTATCAATTTGATTGAATTTTTTAGAAATGAGAAAGCTAATCCAAAGATTTGTGTCTAGAATTATTTTCTTAATTTTCATATCGTGATTTTCTCACTTGCTCAACTTCCTCTGTTATTTCATCTAGCGAAATTTCATCATTGGATTTAGCTCTTATTTTTTTTTAGCAAATTTGAAAAGTCCGATTTATTTTTTTCCTTATTAATCTTAATCAAGTTTAAATCCGCTAAATCTTTTAGAAGCTTCTTTGCTTTTGGGTTTAGTATGTCAATTCGGATTGTTTCCATTTTCTTTAATCTAAAGAATTCCTCGATGGCTCTGCCTCGGGGTTCTGCG
>TARA_R110002051_G_scaffold10536_1_pt1 | contig 34039 bp, 32 predicted proteins | sample TARA_R110002051 | Tara Oceans TARA_R110002051 (sample SAMEA4397023) | marine metagenome | biome: Polar Biome; feature: [MES] marine water layer (ENVO:01000295) within the mesopelagic zone...; material: water (ENVO:00002006), including particulate matter (ENVO:01000060) such as...... | reverse complement strand
CCTGCTGGCCGCAAGCCGCGCCATCGGCGAGACCATGATCGTGGTCCTCGGTGCCGGTGCAGCCGCCAGGCTCGACCTCAATCCCTTCGAGGCGATGACGACCGTGACGGTGAAGATCGTCAGTCAGCTGACCGGCGATACCGAATTCGCCAGCCCTGAGACTCTGGTTGCCTTCGCGCTCGGCCTCACCCTCTTCGTGATTACCCTTGGGCTCAACGTACTGGCCCTTTACATCGTGCGCAGATACCGGGAGCAGTACGAATGACCGATATGACCGCCGCAACCCCTGCGAAGTCGCCGTCTGCCAGCGAGGCGCGGACCCGCCGCCGCAATGCATCGGAACGTCGCTTCCGGCTGATGGGACTGATTGCCGTCGCCATCGGTGTCTTGGCGCTGGTCGGCCTGCTGGTCTCCATCTTCGCGAACGGCGCTTCGACCTTCCGCCAGACCTATATCACCCTCGATATCTATCTCGACCCCGCCCGCCTCGACAAGTCGGGGGCACGCGACATCGAGGAGATCTCCAAGGTCTCGACATTCGGCTATGCGCCTCTGATCAAGGACTCGCTTGCTGCGGCCATGGCGGAGCGTGGCCTCACGGGGATCGACGCGGATGACGCCGCCGACCTGATCTCCGGCGAAGAGCCGGCCATGCTGCGCCGCTACGTGCTCAACGATCCCTCGCAGATCGGCGAGACCGTGGAGTTCAACCTGCTCGCCTCCGGTCGTATCGACGGCTACTACAAGGGCCGTGTCACGATGGCGAGCGCCGAGCTCGACCGCAACGTCTCGCCCGAGCAGCTGATGCTGGCCGACGAGCTGAAGGAAGCGGGCATCCTGACGACCCGCTTCAACTGGGACTTCTTCACCAATCCCGACGCATCCGACACGCGACCGGAAGCCGCCGGCCTCGGCGTCGCCATCCTCGGTTCGCTCTACATGATGCTGATCGTGCTGGTGCTTTCGCTGCCGATCGGTGTGGCCGCGTCCATCTATCTGGAGGAGTTTGCGCCGAGGAACCGTCTCACCGACCTGATCGAGGTGAATATCGCCAACCTCGCGGCGGTGCCGTCGATCGTCTTCGGTATTCTCGGCCTTGCGGTCTTCATCAACTTCGTCGGCCTGCCGCAGTCTGCTCCCGTGGTGGGCGGCCTCGTGCTAACGTTGATGACGCTGCCGACGATCATCATCGCGACCCGCGCCGCCCTGAAGGCCGTGCCGCCGTCGATCCGCGACGCGGCCCTTGGGGTCGGAGCATCGAAGATGCAGGCGATCTTCCATCACGTCGTGCCGCTCGCCATGCCGGGCATCCTGACCGGGACCATCATCGGCCTCGCGCAGGCGCTGGGCGAAACCGCGCCGCTGCTGCTGATCGGCATGGTGGCCTTCGTGCGTGAATATCCCGCCGGTCCGCCCGAGGGCTTCTTCGATCCGGCATCGGCCTTGCCGGTCCAGGTCTACAACTGGACCCAGCGCGGCGATCCGGCGTTCTTCGAACGCGCCTCCGGCGCCATCATCGTGCTTCTGGTATTTCTGCTGTTCATGAACCTGATTGCGATAATTCTTCGCCGCCGCTTCGAGCGCCGGTGGTAAAGGAGAGCACGATATGAATATGTTGTCCGACGCTGCTGCTGAGAAGGCTCTGGTAAAAAAGATGAACGAAGTCAACTACAAGATGGTCGGCAAAGACGTGTCGGTCTACTACGGTGAGAAGCGTGCACTCTTCGATGTCAATCTCGGTGTTCGCAACAATACGGTGACGGCGCTGATTGGCCCGTCCGGCTGCGGCAAGTCCACCTTCCTGCGCTGCCTGAACCGGATGAACGACACCATCCAGGGCGCCAAGGTCACCGGCCTGCTGACCCTCGACAGCAAGGACATCTACGATCCGGATATTGACGTGGTGGAACTGCGCGCCCGCGTCGGCATGGTGTTCCAGAAGCCGAACCCGTTCCCGAAGTCGATCTACGAGAATGTGGCCTACGGACCGCGCATCCACGGACTGGCGCGCTCGAAGGCCGAACTGGATCAGATCGTCGAGGCGAGCCTTCAGAAGGCAGGCCTCTGGAGCGAGGTCAAGGATCGTCTGCAGGAGAGCGGCACCGGCCTTTCCGGTGGCCAGCAGCAGCGCCTCTGCATCGCGCGTGCCGTTGCCGTTTCCCCGGAAGTCATCCTGATGGATGAGCCGTGCTCGGCGCTCGACCCGATCGCTACCGCCAGAGTCGAGGAACTGATCCACGAACTGCGGGCGAACTATTCGATCGTCATCGTAACCCACTCCATGCAGCAGGCGGCACGCGTTTCGCAGCGCACGGCGATGTTCCACCTCGGCAACCTGGTGGAAGAGGACGATACCGACAAGATGTTCACCAACCCCAGCGATCAGCGCACGCAGGACTACATCATGGGCCGCTTCGGTTGATCCGCTTTCGGCAGCCTGACGCGAAGCTAGCGAGGACCAAATAATGCCATCGACCCATATTACCTCCGCCTATGATGACGAACTGAAGTTTCTGACGCGCCGCATCTCCGAAATGGGCGGCCTTGCCGAGCAGATGTGCGCCGACGCCGTCCGGGCGCTGGTGAACTCGGACGCGGCTCTCGCCCAGAAGGTGATTTCCGACGACGTCATCCTCGACAACGCCGAGCGCGAGATCGGCGAGAAGGCGATCGTCACCATCGCCAAGCGCCAGCCGATGGCCTCCGACCTGCGCGAAGTCATCGGGTCGCTGCGCATTGCCGCCGACCTCGAGCGGGTGGGCGATCTCGGCAAGAACACCGCCAAGCGCGTCATCGCCGTTCAGGAGAGCGGCATCCCGCGCAATCTCGCCCGCGGCCTGGAGCATCTCTCGGAACTGGCGCTGATCCAGCTGAAGGATGTGCTCGACGTCTATGTCACCCGTTCGGTGGAGAAGGCCGAGGCCATTCGCCAGCGCGACGAGGAGATCGACGCGATCTACACCTCGCTGTTCCGCGAACTGCTCACCTACATGATGGAAGATCCGCGCAACATCACCAGCTGCACGCATCTGCTGTTCTGCGCCAAGAACATCGAGCGGATCGGCGACCATGCCACCAACATCGCCGAGACCATCTACTACATGGCGACGGGCGAGCAGCCCGAGGGCGAACGCCCCAAGGACGATCGGTCCAACACGCTCAGCACGATCCTGAGCGACGATTAGGACGGACGGAGACACGCATGCAGCCAAGAATTACGGTGGTAGAAGACGAAGAGGCGCTGAGCGTGCTTCTTCGCTACAATCTTGAAGCCGAAGGCTATGAGGTGGAGACGGTCACCAAGGGCGACGAGGCCGAAATGCGGCTTCAGGAACGTGTTCCCGACCTTCTGATCCTGGACTGGATGCTGCCCGGCGTTTCCGGCATCGAGCTGTGCCGGCGGCTTCGCATGCGCCGCGAGACCGAGCGCCTGCCGATCCTGATGTTGACGGCACGCGGCGAGGAGAGCGAGCGCATCCGCGGCCTCTCCACCGGCGCCGACGATTATGTGGTCAAGCCCTTCTCGACGCCGGAGCTGATGGCCCGCGTGAAGGCGATGCTGCGCCGCTCCAAGCCCGAGGTGCTGTCGGCCGTGCTGCGCTGCGGCGACATCGAGCTCGACCGGGAGACCCATCGCGTCCACCGCAAGAGCCGCGAAGTGCGCCTGGGGCCGACCGAGTTCCGGCTGCTGGAGTTCCTGATGACGTCTCCTGGCCGCGTCTATTCCCGCGCGCAGCTGCTCGACGGCGTCTGGGGCCACGACATCTACGTCGACGAACGCACGGTCGACGTCCACGTCGGGCGCCTGCGCAAGGCCCTGAATTTCTCCAACATGCAGGATGTCATCCGCACCGTTCGCGGTGCCGGTTACTCCATGGAAGGCCCCTGAGGCCGTTGGGGCCGGCGTCTTGCCGGTCCCGCCCTCCGCTTGGTAGTCAGTCGAGCGGATATTCGATCCGCTGCCGGTCGACGAGCCGCAGCGAGCGGTCCGGCGCGATCACATAGCGCTCCTGCCATTCCTGGCCGAACTGATCCCGGAACCGATGGGTGGCGGTGCTTCCGATCGGCGCCTTGGTGCGCCGCGTCTCCGGCTGGCCGCCATAGATCAGGCTCCCGGGGATCGGTTCGAGCTCGCTTGCGGTCGTGCAGCCGGCGAGAAGGGCGGCAAGCGTCAGAAGGTAAAACGGCTTCATGGGGCACTCCATGGGTTTTCTGGCGTGGAAACGGCTGGCGAAGCCAAAGTTTCCCGAGCCATGCGGATTTCCGGCCGAGGCCGGATACGGTCCCATCACATGGTTGATGTTTAAGCAATCTGCACGGTGCGCGACACCGTCCCATCGGTGTCTGGCAGGCAGGATATAGCGGTCTGCACGAAAGATAACAGGTAAGAGTTCGTAAATTGCGGACAGCGTCATCGTTCCTTTAGATTTCTTTTAAGAATCAGGGGAACGGCGGATGAAACTTTCTCTCGTGTTGAAGGCGGTAGTTGCCGCAGCGGCCGTGGTGTGTCTTCCGGGCGTGGCGGCGTCCGGGTCCGGTGCCGGCGTGAGCATGGTGGTGGGCAAGCTCACGTCGCAGCCGATCGGGCACTACGAGTTCTGCAAGCTGAACCGGGCCGAGTGCAGCCAGCGCCTGCCGTCCGCCCCGCCGCGCAAGCTCACCCCGGAGCGATGGGCCGAGATCGAGCGCGTCAACACCTCCGTCAACGCGCGCATCACGCCGAAGCGCGACAAGCTGATCTACGGGCGCGAGGAGGTCTGGACCTATCCGGTGACCGAAGGCGACTGCGAGGACTTTGCCCTCCTGAAGCGCAGGGAACTTGCGGCCAAGGGCTTCTCACTGTCCAATCTTCTCCTCACGGTGGTCCGCAAGCCGGACGGGGAGGGGCATGCGATCCTGACGGTGCGCACGGCCGACGGCGACTTCGTCCTGGACAATCTCGACCCGAAGGTCCGGCGGTGGAACGAGACCGGCTATGTCTACGTCAAGCGCCAGTCGTCACGCGATACCGGCCGCTGGCTGAGCATCGAGAGCCGCGGCGACATGCTGGTGGGATCGGTACGGTAGGGCATCCATCCGCGGTGCTGTTTCCGGCTCAGGCCGGCACCTTGCGGAGTGCATTGGCTGTTCCGTCCGGATCGTTGGCGATCACTTTCAGATAGGCCCGTGCCGGCTGGTCCGGCTCGGATCGGCCTTGTTCCCAGTCGCGCAGCGTGCCGAGCGGGATTTCGTATCGCAGCGCGAATTCTTCCTGCGTCAGGCCGAGTGCGCGGCGGATCACTCTCACCTGCGGCATGCGCGGCGCGGCGCGCAACTGTGCTTGCGTCAGCGGCGGATTGTCTGGATCGGCCAGCGCATTGGCTTCCGCTTCCGCGTCGGTCATGGCGTCAAGGTAGGCCCAGTCGGAGTGAGGTGTCTCACCATCTTGCATCGTCATACTCCCGGCGTTCCGGCCGCGTCGCCTTTCTGGCGGAGATGAGGCGGATCCTATCCCCACGCTCGGTATAGATCACTGTGAGAAAGCGGCCGTGACCCACTCCGATGATGCGTCGCCTGACTTCACCGTATTCCATTGACCGCTCTTCCATATCGAGCGCGAAAGGGTCCTCGAAAACAGCGGCCGCGTCAGCAAGGCTGATGCCATGCTTGGAGAGATTGGCTACAGCCTTCTGCTCATCCCATTCGAATTCTAGCATGGGTGACTACGGGTTTCCAGTAGTGGCGTCGGAACATTCCTGATGAATGGCTGGAAGCTAGTATCATTTTCAATGAGAGAGTAACGGTCACCGGTCCCGCTTGGAAGCGCCCGACAATCGGATCCCAACGGTCAGAGATCTCCTGCGCAAGTGCTTCAATTCGTTCGCGACGTTGCTTGTAACGCGTTACCGCAAAATGGACTCTTCATCGGAGAGGTCGGCGACGCAACACATCTTCGGACGGCAACTTCCAAGCCTGAAAGGAAGAAAGCCCAGGGATGTGGTCCCTGGGCTTTCCAAAGTTCATTGTGGTGAGAAAACCGACCTGGTGCTGGCCATCAAACAGCTAAGTCATTGATAAATTTCGGCCTCGACCTGCTAACCCAACGAACAATGGCCATTTCCGACGCAAGAATTGGCCAAATGGTGCAGGCAAATGAAAAGGCCGGGCAGATGCCCGGCCTTTTCAACCAATGAGCCGACTTCGCTAGATGAACGCAACGTCCCGTTTTCTATAGAACAGCATGCCGCCCGCGTCGAACTCCGGCTTGATCATGAGCTCCTCGATCTCCCTCTTCAGGCTCCAAGTCCGCGTCCTCTTCGCCGTTGCCAGATTCCCCAAAGACACGAACTCCTTCTTAAAGGACGCCAGCGCTTCCGGTTCGACGACCGTCTGCATGTGGCGCTTCACCGGATTCCTCCTCTTCACAGAAGGCAGCCTCCCGCTCTCGATCAGAGCCACTACGATCCTGTACGATGCAGGAAGGCGCATCTGCAGCTCCGCGATGGGGATGCAGCCGTGATGCTCCGTCCTCGTCGCCGCCTTCACCTCGTCTACGTCTACCCTGATGGCGGCGATCCCCGTACGGGTCCCGTCCCATCTCACCTTGCAGAGCTTGCGAGCAAGCAGCAGGTCGACGATCTCCATGAATTTGCAGTTCGCCTTCGTCACGGCAGTAGCTATGTCGACCAGGTCCGGCCCTTCTTCGTCCACGGTGACCGCCGCTCGGAGCCGCTTGACCAGGCCGTCGAGTTCAGACGGGATGAACCGACGGTCCGTCGGTACGAAATCAGCCCCCGTGCGGTTACCTCCGATAGGCTCGATCAGTCCGCTTTTCACCAAGCTTTCGAACTGAACCCTTCCGGCACCAAGTCGGGCCTTTGCTTCTGGGACGTCAAGGCTTGTCTGCGCTTCGAACGCGAACTTTTCCATCAAGGAGGCCTCCAGCAGAATTCGCTCGAACGTCTTAGTAGCTTCCCCAGCCGGAATCATCGATGAGTTGACGAGCATCTTCCGGAGCCGCTTTGGATGAACGCCGAACTCCTTTGCTGCCGACTGGACCGAATGGAGTCTCCTTTCGGTGACAGGACCGAAGAAGTCGTCGCCTGGGCCGAGCGGAAGATTGTCCATCGCCACGTCTCGCATGATCGTGCGGATGGAATCGTACGCCTTGTCGTCGGTCTCATGGGCGATGCCCTCATAGAGGCGGCCGAAGATGGAGCGACCACCAACGTCGCCCGTCCTCCTAAAAAAGCGGGCGATATTCTCCTTTAGGTGCGTCCGGAAGTCGTTCTCTCCGCCATGGAGGATGTCATAGCCGAGCCCGGCACACGCCGACCATTCAACCTCGTCGATATCCCTCGTTCGGAAATGCGTGCCGTGGCGTTCAGACGCGCCGACGGTCTCGCACAAGCGCACGGCAACATAGAGAGGTAAGTTGTCGAGCCAACAAACTTGGGTTTGCCACCCATAGATCCGTCCCCTGACGTAGATTTGGAGACTGTCCGGCCTCATGTATCCGGCATCTTGCGAGAAGCGCCTGATGTCGCCAAAGGGCGGGAGGTTGGCGGCGAAGTCGTGGAGAAACATGGGAGCCGGATCCTTCTCCATCGTGAGCAGCGGCACATTGTGTTCTTCGCAGCACCGGATCGCCTTCACCAGCCACTCAACACGACCGAACGAGCGGAAGCCACGTCGACCACTTTTCTTCCTTTCGTCATCAAGAAGACATAGCGGGCAGAACCGGAGCCGCTGCCGCTGCATAAAGGCGCGGGTGAGAGTTTGCCCGCCGACGATGTTCAGGCGGTCATTCGTCGTGACAATCCCTGGCTCAAGATGCGGCACCGGCACACCGACGATTGAAGCGAACTTCGCGATTTCTTCGGTGTCGCCGACAGCCAGCCCCTGGAACCTAAAGCCGAGGTCGGCCGCAAAGGAGCGAGCGTGCCTGTAGCCACACGCGGATGCGAGGCGGGAACAGTAGCTCGCGACCGTCTCGTGGGTATTGAAGTAGGCAAGTTCAGATAATCTAGTCATTGAGGACGTACTCCGTATTTGGTGCCGTTCTTGCCCTTGCTCTTCAGCTTGTTCTCCTCCCAGGTCCTGTCTTCATCCCGTAGGAGGGCAGTGGCGGGATCTAGTTCCTGCCAGTTTGCTGCCTTGAAGATGTTCCTGCTGGGTCTGCATCCAGAAAAGGCTGCGTATGTCCTGACGAAGTCGTCGAGACGCACATCGTGGCGACCTGCGAGTATTGCCAGCTCGACGGCGGCCCGGATCATCTGCACCGTGGAGCCAAACTCTGCGTCGCAGGCATGAATCAGCCGGGCGAGGAAGTCGTTGCTTTCCGGCTCCTCCAGATCGACCCCAAGCTCCATCCGTGCGTGCTCAACTACGATAGTTTTCAGGATGCTCCCGATCACATCGGTGCTGCCGTCCGCCTTCAGCGTCTCAAACGGGATCACCGTCCGGCGACTGTAAAGCTGCTTGCGGGCCAGAAAGCTGGCAAGTGGCGGAACGCCAAGCAGGACTAGCCGGACAGGCCAGTCCGGCATCTGAGTGAGGTTTTTGAAGGCATCGCCGATGACGGTTGCCTCGCGGATCGTGGCAGACTCTATCGCGTGCTGCGCCTCGTCGATCACCACCCACATCACCTTGTGAACCTTGAGGAGCCTGCGAAACAGCAGCCACGCCTCATTCTCCCGGATGCGGTCTGGCGGCGTGTGTCCAAGGGCCTGAAGCCCCGCAACCGCGAGCAGGCGGGGCGTGCAGGGTGAGGGCGCTTCGACGAAGATGACTGGATGGACGCGGACACCATCCTCGTCGACGTAGCTTTCCATCGCCTTGATGCTGTGGATATGCTTCAAGATCGCTGTCGTCTTGCCCGCTCCAGATCGCCCGCACACTGCTACGATGCGACGCTTATCCGGCTTTCCTGAGATCTTCGCGGTTACGCTAGTGACCGATGCCTGCAGTGCATCCCTCAGCGCCTGGTCGCGGTCCAGCGGGATATACTCGTCGTAAAGCCGCGCGATGCGGTCCGCCACCGAGAGGCGCTCAGCACCCATCAGGTCCCGCACCCGCTCGATCGCTGCTCTGCTGCGTTCTGCTTCGTGGATGTCAAGTTCGATCATAGCGTCTCTCCTCAGTCGTTGTTGAAGATGTCAGGATCGATGCGGCGGACGACCGTCGCTTTCTCTTCGGGATTCTCCACGATCTCCGCCGACCTACTCTGGTGAGGTCGCGTTAGTGCTGGGACGGACGTCATCGGAGGGCGGCCACCCGTCTCCGCTTCCTGGTGGGTCTCCTTCACGCTCCTCGTCTTCGCGTAGACGACAGGTTGGATGCGCAACGCAGAAAACAGTTCATCAGATGGATGCCATTCGCCCTCGGGTCGCGGCTCTTCCTTCGCTGCGCCGTCGACGATGTCGAATACGTGGTCCATCTTCCTCTCGAAGCGCAGGTAGTCCTCGTCAGTCAGCACGGGATTGACTAGACCGGCCTCAAGACGTGCCATCTCGCCTTGCCCTTTGAGCCAAGCAAAGGTGTCGAGGAGGACCTGTCGCGAGGCCTTTGCGTTCTCACGGTTGAACAGCTTCAGGCGCTCGCTGGCGGCGAGCCACTGCCAGATGCTCACGCTTTCGAGTTCGCGGTGGACGCACGGGACCTCAATCCAACCCTGGTCTGTCAGAATCGAGATACTGCCCAGATCGTGGTTGTTGACCCGTGCCAGCCGCGGAACCTTCGGAGTCTTCCGCCGCTCCTGCTGGAGCTGCTTGCTCTGGAAGTAGAGGCCCGCCACCCGATAGCCCTTTTTCGAGATCAACCGGGTGACGCAGGTGCCGAAGCAGTGGGTCCTCAGCGGTCCCGTCGGTGGAGGCAACACGCCGTGGTCGCGCGCGAGCTGGTACCATGTGTCGAGTGGAGTCGCATCGTTGAGCCCCGAGTGTGGAGCATTGTGGTAGCAGTCAACGCACCAGCGGATGATGCACTCGGCGACCTGATCGGCGATCATGGACGCATGCGCCTCTGCGTCATAGTCCCCTTTCTCGGCTACCGACCCCCAGGTTCTCCCGCTGAAGTATTTGAACATCTGATGCGCGAATGTCTGGAACCATCGCTCGATGAAGCCCCGCATGGAAGCTTCTCCGGCAGGCGGCAAAAACAGGTTCGTCCCCATATCGTTGAGAGCGACCCTATACGGGCGGAAGGCGAAGTAGACAGCGCTGTCCACCGCCTGCGTCTCGATGGATCCGTGCTGCGGCCATGGACTATGGCAGCCGAGGCGGCGGGCGATCTCAGTCTTGTCTCGGGTTGCCATTTCGAGAACGGTCATCGCAGACTTGAGCGATGGAGGCTCAGCGCTGACGTGCAGCGCCGGGATGCTGCGGCTTGCAACGTCGATCATAGCCGAGATCGTCAGACGGATCCGCTTGATCTTCTTTCGCTCTGCCTTCGAGAGCTCCTTCCAAACGCCGATCTTGACCAGCAGGCTCTGCAGATCGATCTCATGGTCGTCGCATTCGCAGCGCTCCAACGGCCGGATGACGTCTAAGCCCCCAAGTTCGGGCTGCCATTCGCGCCGAGCGGCGTCTTTCCCGTCGCGTCCCAAATCCCGCCACATCTGAGGAAGGTCTTTGTACCGATTTCGCAGCGTATCCTCGGCTGGGATCCTCAACTGGTCCTCCGGTCCGCGCAACCTGTTCTCGGCCTCCATCGCACCGCGCATGTCCCTGTAGATCTGAGCCAGGTCGGGCCTCGTCGTCGAGCAGGCTTCCCGGATCGCCTTGTTCAAATGGACGAATTCGTCCGCGGTGAAGTACTCGGGCCGCTCGGTCCTGTACTCGTTCTTCAGGCATAGCGGATCGAAGTCATTCTTGATCATGTCGTGGATCCAGCCCTTGAGCGTGGACGGCTTCGGCTCGAAGAACGCGATGTTCGCCTTCCGACGGTAGGTCAGCGCCTTGGCACCGGAGGCCTTCATCTCCAGCTCGCGCCAAGAATGCGAGATGGCGGGAATGACGCGGAGCAGCGCCTCGCGCGACCTGCTTACAGGCTGTGGCGGCGGCATCCCCGCGATGCGCGCGAGCCGGCGCTTCTCCTTGTAGTCTTCCTCAAGCTCGAAGTATTTCCGGACGAAGTACTCTTTCCGAAGCACGTCCTCCTGGTCCTTTGGTCGCAGTGCGGACAGGCTGTCGCCGCCGACGAGCCGTAGCTTTGCCTTGTTCTTCGCGTAATAGCCAAATTCCACTGTGAGCGGATTGCCTGGGCGGCTGAGGCGCTCGTTTAGTTCGGGCTGGCTGAAGCTCACGGTCGCGTTGGTCTCGTCCATGCGTCGCAGGACAGCTCCGTGCCGGTCACAATGCAGGACGCAGTACTCGATGCCGAGGTCCGTCACTCGTGCGTCGACTGACAGGCGGATGTAGGGGAGGGATTCAGGCGCGTGCTGGAGCGCCAGCAACTGGCGGAAGTTTTTCTGCATGGTCTCTACCTCAATCAGTGCTTGTGGTTGAACTGGACGAAGGGTGCATCGATGAGCCTGAGGTCATCGCGGATGGGGAGAAGGATCTCCTCGTGGATCAGGCACCAGACAGCGTTTGCCGCCGCTGCGCGGCAGTCGAACCCTCGGACGAGGTCACGCAGCGAAACTGTGCCTTGAAACTTGGAAGCGTAGTCGCGGAGACGTTCGTTGTCGTCCTCGACCGAAGCTCTCAGTGCGCGCAGAATGCTGGCCGCGTTCCAGGCCCGCGCGCTCGTAAGTTCGTGCTCTGTGAGAATGATAGCTTCGTCCGCGAAGCCATCGAGGCCGTTCCGGTTGATGCTGTCGATGGTGTTGGGCAGGCCGTCGTTGTGCAGATTCCTCGTTGGTCGCACGGCCACAACGATTCGCGTTCCCGTGGCAGCCATTGTCGCGCGGTAGTCGATCGTGTGCCGCTTCGCGCCGTCTTCCTGCAGAACCGGAACCGCCGACGGCTGGTCCTCGATATGCGAGACATGTTTGGATGCGCATAGCATGAACACAAGTTTCATCTCGTGTGTCGACGAATAGGTGATCGCCTTGCGCGTTTTCGGGTTCACAATGGTCCCGCGGCTGTGGCCTTTCGTCCGGGCCGGGTACCACCGCGAAGGGGACGGCTCCTCTGTCGGCTGCCAAACCATCGGCAGGTCCGGAAGCTCGGCGTAGTCGGCATCGTCGTGCGGGTCGGCAGCATATGGCGCGTACCGCCCCGATGTCGGCCCACTTGCGGCCAGAAAGACGGCGTCGGTGGGGACAGCCTCAAGTGTGCGGTCGTAGCCCGCCTCCAACTCGCGCATGTAGCGGATGATCTGTTTGATGCGTGTCATTTGCGTCTCCTTCGGGACGCGCTCCACCGCGCCGCTACAGGACCGGACAGAGCACTCGATGATGATATTGTTGGTGAAAGCTGGCACAGTGCCCGGCGGGTTCCTGTCGCCATGGGCGCGCTGTCCGACGGTCAGTCTGCCGACTTCGGCGAAGCCGAAGGCTAGCGGAGCTGCCGCTTGAATATCTCGACGAGATCCTGCACGCCGTCCTCGGCTTCCAAGCGCCTCGTACGCACGACATCGTATTCGTCGATTTGGAAAATCTTCCTCTGCGGCAGCAGGCTCCGGCGTACGCGGGACATCTCGTTCGCGTTGGCGCGAAGGTTATTCATGTCGGTGTTCATCTTCTTCACCCTGGTTCTTCAGGCATGGCTCCGCCGATCCCGCGGGTCGCGCAGGTGACGAAAGTCAGCGATGTTGGAGTTGGCTAGTTAGGTGGGCGCGGTCAGCGTATGGGGCCGAACAGACCGTCTGCGGACATGATCGTCCGGGTCACTGCGGGCTCGCGGAGGCCCTGCGCCCAGAGATCCCGGCGGTAGGTGCCAACTCTCCCGTGCTCGACGAGGAGCGGCTCCTGCATCAAGACGCTCGCAATCTCCTGATCTCGCGACATCGAGTGCATGAGTTCGGAGAACGTTTCCTGGTCGAGTTCCGCCGGGGCCGCTTCACCGCTGACTGCATTCAAGGTCAGCAGGTACCTCTGATAGGCCGCGTCAGGGTTCAAATCCGACCGTTCCAGGTGCCAGACCATGATGACCGCCGCCATTGCGAGCCACTTTCCGATCGCCGGGTTCGCCAGCACTTTCTCGTCGAACCAGCGGAGCAGTGCTGGGTGGACATCCGCAGCGATCTTGAACGCGACTGTAAGTCGATGCATTTCATTTCCTTCCGGTATGGCACCAGCAGGACATAGTTGTCCCTCCGCCGCTTCCGCGTCGTTGAAAAGGCTTGTTCCGTGTGCTGGTGGTTGTTGATCCTCTGGTGCAGGCTGCAGCGCCGCCGTCACCAAAACTGCAATTAATCGTTCAATGCGGCGAAATCTCCGCGTAGACACGTCTTCTGCATTTTCTGTGACGATTTTGAAGCTTCGGCTGACCCGCCTTCGCGGTCGCCGATCACGGTGGCTCGATCCCGGATCATGTCCGGGACGCAGGATCATATCCGCTGCGTGCTGCCTATCATGCGCATGATCTGCGCTCCATTATAAACGGATCCCTGTAGAATGCACACATCAGAATAAATGTCGAGTCGATAATTTCAGAATTGTAGTAGGATACTTCGTCGTGCAGCATACAACGCTTAAAATTCCTAATTATGAAGTATTGTCAACAATATGTTCGCTGTCGTCGGGACCTTGTTCCTTGCTCAGGTTGCTCGAATCCTTGGAGGCACACGGGAGGAGTAGAGCATGTACACGAAGGATAGGACGATCGAGCTGCGGCAGAGATGCAGCGGTTTCCTGAAGCAGAACAATCTTAGCATGAAGGTCGAGGTGAGGGACGGCGAGCATGTGATAAGCTTCGCCAACGACGACTTTAAGTCTCCGATCAGCCTCGTCTTCTCCCAACCTGAGGGGGACGAGGCCACCGCGAGCTGGCAGAACTGCACGATCCACATGGAGTGCTTTGATCTCCAGACGCTGGGCGAGACTTGGAAGTGCTGGCACTTCCTGGGCTACAACTGGGATGACCTCGAGGAAGTGGAAACGAACGAGGAGGCGTTGGAGCGGGTGCACAACTGGCTTGAGCGCTCCGACCTGCTGCCGCAGAAAAACATGATGCCGGGTATCATCGACTCCACGGAGTTGGCGCTGACCTTCATCCGGCTGGACGAAGATGTACCCGACGTCGAGAACCTTACAGTGAGGCGTGACACGGAGGGCGAGCACCTTGAGTTCGATGTGCGTGGCGAGAAATTCAGGATCGTGTTTCCGCACGCCGATGCCGAAAATGACACGGCTGTCCTCACCATCGGCAACGGCAGGGCGCGCAAGTTGGAGCTTGATGACGAGGTCATCGTGGCCGCAGTGGAACGGGCGGCATGCAAGTTCAGCCGATCTCTGTCCAGGTGAAAGGATCCTCATCGCGATCGGGGTGGTCGGCCCCGCCGCGGTTGAAGTTCGGCATCGGCATCGGAATCTGCTGTTTCAGGATGCGCGCGAAATCAAGGGACTCGCCAGACAGCGCCTGACGCAGTGCAATCCCTATGGCGCGGGCCGCGTGAGGCGGAAAGGCGTTCGCTAGCTGCTGGGCTTGCGTGCTCTCGGCCGCAGCGATGACCCAGTCATCCGGCAGCCCCTGCAGCCTTTTCAATATGGGTATGGTGACTTTTGGGAGGTAACCGATCGCAACTTCCGTAAGACCTGGGGGGAACGCCGCCACGCCTGACGGATCGAATCCGGCTTTTTTCCATGAAGTCGTGTACCTGGCGGAACCCCCTGGCCTCGTTAGGGTCGGTGCTGCCCCGCTGCCGAACTTGTCGAGCCACCAATCCGCCCACTCGTCATAGCGCTGCTGAACCTTCGAGAGTTCTGAAGCGCGTCCCGGTCCCGCTTTCGTCTGGTACGGGAAGAGTAGGTCAGCGATCGCTGTCCCAAGATCGCGAGCGACATCTGCCGGCGCTTTGGGAATTTGGAACCTGTGTGCTATATCCTTGCTAAGTCCGAGGACTATTACCCGCCTCCGGTCCTGCGGCACACCGTAGATTTTGGAATTGATACTCCTGATCTGGACAATATAGCCCAGCTCAGCAAAATCTGAGATGATCTTTGCCCGGTGCGAGGAGTGTCGATAGAAGGTGAAGCCTTCGACGTTTTCGAAGAAGAATGCCCTGGGCCTCACTGTTTTGACGATCTTGACGGCCGTTGGAAACAGGTCGCGCTTGTCGAACTGTCCGTTCCCGTCCCCGCGACCCGAATAAGGCTGGCAGGGGAGGCCGCCTGAGATCAGGTCAATCTTGCCGGTATATTGCGCAAACGCCTCCTCCGGCTTCGCGGCGATGTCCTGCTGGAGGACGTTCAGCCCAGGACGGTTGGAGCGCAGCGCCTTGACCGCGGGCTTCGAGTTCTCATACGCCGCCACGATATCAAATCCTGCCGCTTCGAGACCGAGCGCCTGTCCTCCGATGCCGGCGCACAGCTCGATGGCTCGCAGGCGGCCCGGCACTATCGTCGGTGAGGATCTGTGACGGGCCAGCGGCAGCGGTTCACAGGAGAGATACTGGAGAGCCGACAGCATGCCGCCGTCGCCCAGGCTCCGGCTCGTTGTGTTGAACCCGAAACCGCCTCGGTGTCCAAAGCGCCCGTCAGCGAACCGCTTCAAAGCTTCGTGACCCATGGCAAGCTTCACGGCTTCGGGCCGTTTCCTTCCCGTCTCCGCCCAGTCCTCGGAAGGCGGGTGCCTGTCACCATAGATGCGCTCGAAATCGCGCAGGACCGGCAGCGCCTGCTCGCGGATCGCCTTGTAACCTGCGCGGTACGCGGGAGCGGCGTGGTTGATCCTGTCATAGCCCTTGAAAGAGGCTTGGATGATCTGGGGGTTCCTGGAGCGAAATTCGTCCACGGAGATCGACAGTGCGCGGATAGAGGCTTCGAATGCCTCCACCACAGGCTTCACCGTTCTTCGCGCCGCAATCCTCCCAAGGAATCGCCTTCGGGCGATCTCTGCGCGCCTTGCCGTCGAGATTGCTGCCATCGCCGAGTCCTTCGCCGAAGCTGCGGCTTGGCCGTGCGAGACCAGACTTTCCGATGCAATCCGAAGGAGGGTGACGTTGCGGGACGAGGCGTCTGATTCCACCAAGTCCTTCAGCACGGCGGCCGGCACGGCCCTGCCGCAGAGCACCGTCTCGTGCTCCCCAAGCTGCTCTTGGAGATTGAGGTAGGTGGCGACCATCGCATCCGGCACGCCGCACTCGGCAACGAGAGCGCCCCGCAGTCTGTCAGCAGGAACGGCCGCCCGGAGCTTTCCGACCTCGCGGCCGACTGCGAAATGCAGAGCGGTGATCTTGCTCTGGAGCGCAAGCAGTTTCTTTCGACCTCGCTTCAGAGCGAGGTTCTCCGCATGCGGAAACTCGAACTGGGTCTTCGTCTTCGTTGCGCGCGCTGTCATGGACGATCCTGCTGCCTCTCGCCACTGAGTACCATGCAGGTCCTTCTGTCTCAGAAACGGACTCCTTAAATTTTTAAAGAAATCGTCAAGGCGGTCTCCGGGATTTATCCCGTTGCGTGGGTTGGATCTAGCACTGGAGCTGGCGGCCATTCGGGCAACGGAACGCGCAGCCAGCTTTAGGCCTGCGTTTTGTCGACAACCGCGAATTCCGACACCCCACCGTTTGTATGCTTCGCGTGCTAGTATAGGTTGCAAGCTGCTGCTACTGTTGCAGACAACCTTGAAGTGGCTTCAACCATGCACCAAGCTGCCCCGCCAAAGACTGTGCTTCAAACGATACTGGATTGGTCGCAAGGGCGGCCGATGTGGCAGCGAGATGCGCTGAGGCGTATCGTAACGGGCGGTACACTTGATGCTGCGACCATCAACGAAGTTCTGGACCTCTGTAAGAAAGAGCACGGCGCGCCCGATATCTCACTGACGGCCGTGGTGCTGGACGCGGTACACTTGCCTGCGAATCCCGGTAACGGTGCGACCATCACCTTAGTGTCCCTTGGCGATGTCGTCGGGGTGAACCAATTAGCTCCGAAGCAGACCCTTGCGTTCGAACAGCAGGGGCTCACAGTCGTTTACGGGCCAAACGGAGCCGGCAAATCCGGATATGGGCGGGTGTTGAAGCGCGCGTGCAGAGCACGTAAGGCCGGTGAAATCATGGCCGACGCGTTTTCTTTGGCGATCGGCGGTAGGGCTACGGCCAGTTTTACAATCTCGCGGGACGGCGTGCAGCAGCCTGTGCTGCCATGGGAGGACAACGCGGGCCCTGATCCAGTGCTTTCCGCCGTCAGCGTGTTCGACCGCGAATGCGGCGCAGTCCACGTCCAGGACAAGAACGAGGTTGCCTTCCGCCCGTTCGGGCTCGACATTCCCGACGACCTCGCAGCAGTCAGCATGCAGATCAAGGTGCTGCTGCAGACGGAAGAGGCCCAGTTCAAGGCGCTCCGAGATCCCGTGTTCGACAAGCCTACTTGGCGGGCGACTACAGCGGTCGGGCGTATTATGTCTGGACTCAAGCACGATACGAAGCTGGAGCCGCTGGCTATCCTCGCAGTCATAACCGATGCGGAACGAGCACGCCTCCAACAACTCACCGAAGACCTTGCCAAGAATCCGGTTGAGGCAGCCGCCGAGCAGCACCAGTTCGCCGATGGCATTGCGAGGACCCTGCGCTATCTCAAGAAGATTGAGGAAGCCTATTCCGACGACGCCCTCAACATGCTGAAATCACTTGCAGATGATGCCAGAACCAAAAGGGTTGCCGCGACGGTCGCTGCGGAGACCGCCTTCAAGGACGCCACCTTTCCCGGCGTCGGTGCGGAAGTATGGCGGGAGCTATGGGAGGCGGCGCGACACTATTCGAAGCATATTGAACGGCGGTTCCCGGCGGCGGAAGGCGAACATTGCGTGCTGTGCCATCAGCCGCTGGGTAGCGAGGCCGGTGTGCGGCTGGGCGGCTTCGAACGTTTCGTCCGCGATGATACGGAAAAGCAGGCTGACGAGGCCGAAAAGGTTTACCGGAAGGCGCTAAAGGAGTTCCGGGCGCTTCAACCGGATATTCGACTAGTCGCGGACATCCGGAGGCGGATTGCCATCCAGCGCGCTGAATTGGCGGCCGACGTGTTGCGCTTTATGGCCACCGCCGATCTGCGCAGACTACAGTGTCTGCGAGATATCGAGCACAGCGCTGCCATGGCTCTGTCGCTCATGTCGGTAGTCCGGGAAACAGATCTTCTGGCACTTGAAAGTGACACCCGTAACTATGCCGGCCAGTTGGAGGCGGCAGCCGACGTCGAAGGCCGCCAGGTCCTTCAGGCCGAGCACGATGAGCTCGATGACCGAGCTGCAGCGACCGACCTTCACGAGGTTGCCACGAAAGAGGTCGAGCGGCTGGTAAAGCTCGAGCGGATTGCCAAGTGTCTGGGGCAGACCGCGACGACGACCATCACGAAACTTGGTAACGAACTTGCCGACGATATCATCACACCTCGGATGCGCGACCGCTTCCAGAGCGAAATCGTCAGGCTTGCGGCGGAAAAGGTGCGTGTTGAGGTGGTGCGTTCCGGCGGCCAGTACGGCTCGCCAAACTACCAGATCCGACTATTCGCAAGTCCCAAGACTAAGGTGCACCTGGTGCTGAGCGAAGGCGAGCAAACCTGCGTGGCACTGGCGGCTTTCTTGACCGAGCTCGCGACAGCCACACACAAGTCCGCACTCATCTTCGACGACCCTGTGACATCGCTCGACCACCGCTGGCGCAGGAAGGTCGCGCAAAGGCTCGTGGAAGAGGCGAAGGAACGTCAGATCATTGTGTTCACCCACGATCTGGTGTTCGTGAACGACCTGAATGACAGCGCCCGCAGCCAGGGCATTCCCGCAAAGCTTGCAAACCTCTCACGGGGCCCGGGAGGTACCGGTATCGTGGGTGATGGATTGCCGTGGGATCATGCTGGCGTCAAGGCGCGCTTGGACAGGCTCGAGAAGGACCAACGGGCTGCCAAGGCTCTCTATGATGCCAATGACGAGAACGGCTACCGCAGCTCCGCCATCAGACTTTACGGTTTTCTGCGGGCCACGTGGGAGCGGGCGCTAGAGGAGATTGTTTTCGCGGGTGTGCTGATGCGGCACCGGGACTACATCGATACTAAGCATTTGAAGAAGGTCACCGCGCTCTTGGAGACGGACACAGAAGCGTTTCGAGCGGCGTTCAAGAAATGCAGCGATATCATCGAAGCGCATGATCCGTCACGCGTCCGTAATGAGGAGCCACCGCCACCCTCGGAGATCCTGGACGATATCAAGGCCCTAAAGGACTGGGCCGAATCTCTTCGTATTCGGCAAAATTCCATAGCATAGTGTCTCACGGTGCACGCTTGGCAGGCTTCTCGCGGACGGAGCACAACGCTCGCGGCACTTGAATCACTTCAGAAGCAACTACCGTGCAAGGAGGGAAGTCTTTTGCGGCCATCGGTGCCGCACGATGATCTCATCGTTCTCCCTAATCCGGGGTAGGCAAGCGTGGCCCGGGTGGTCGCCGGGCGACCCCCATGGAGGCAGCTCGACCTCGCGGCGAGGCTTCACATGCCACGTCCGGTGCAGCGGGTTGTAGACGCCTGGGAGGGGAAACAACTCGTCCAACCTGAGATAGTCTCTGCTGTTTCCAGTCAGGATCGGTACCTTGTGAACGATCGCGATCGACGCCACCATTAGGTCGTGACCGAGCCTGTTCTGCTTCGCGCCCCGTTGTACCGTCCACATCGAACGGAGGCTCTGCGTCGACGTCATCTTGGCGTACACCGCGGCGACGGAGGGAGTCATCGGCAGCATTTGGAAACCTAGATCGAGCACCTCGTCCACCCATTCGGAGATCGCAGCCGCCTTAGCCGGATATGTCTTTTCGAGAAGATGTGAACCCCGCCGCAGTTCTGCTATGCTTGGAAAACTGATCGCCAGCCGCGGCGGGCCAAGCGCTGTCAGCCATTCCCGGAGGCCGGGTGGAGGCCGCTGGCGTCCGATCTGACTCACAATATCTGTGTCCAATAGCAACAAATCGCCCGGCATGATCGAAATCCTGGCTGTAACATGCTCTTCTTGAACGGTGCCTGGCCTGTCCCTCCAAATAGACAGGCACGGGAACCCAACAAAACACAACTCGTTGGAGGGGCCATCCCTATGACGCACGGCAATGATTGGCGACGCCTCGACCTGGAAACCCGCGCCAGCGAAGTGCTGGATGCTGCCAAACAGGAAGGGCCACAGATGATCGACGACGTCGACGGCCGCTTTGAGCTCGTATTCGTGCCGCGCAAGCAGACGCTCGAGCAGCTATTCTCAAAGCCAGGGCCAATACCCGATGACGAAGCCTGAGGCTGATCCACACTCACGTTGCGCAAGGACATTAGCCGGTTGCAGCGGTAGCGCAAGCCGGTTCTCGGGGCATTCTATAGCTGCCGTAGCTACGGGATTGACCGGCTTGTGATTTTTCTAACAGGCATCCACTACCGAGCCCCGAATCGCATGAAGCGGGAGTCTCAGTTCATGTGATGCCTTGCTTCGGCTCAACGGTCTGCTCCACGAGTTCCTGTCAGCCCGAAGACGGGATCAGCTCCGGCTGTGGCGTTGGAGTGTCTCGCGGTTGCGCCTCTCGCAGACTTTGATGCGCGGTGTGGCAGAGGGTTTGAAACCGGATTTGCGCAGCGCAACGGCAAGCGTCGGCCGCTTGGAGCGGAGAAGTGCTGTGATCGCCTTGAGAAAGAAAGCCATCGCGTCCTCGGGAGCGAGCTCGGCCTACGGCAATAGGACCGCGCTGCTACTGCAGCGACAATACTCGGTTCTACGCCCAAGACAAGTTTTGGCGATCGGCCCAGCCTCTTCATGACTTCTTCTGATATCCTAATGCGAAGGAATATACGGATGGCACTACCCGATTAGGTGCCAGAGGCTCTCATCCATCTGTCGATAGCTTCTCTCTCGTAGTCGAGCAGGGGGAGCTCGATGACCGACCCGCAAAGTTCAATCTTTTCATCTCGCCATGACCACTTTGCTTCAGCGAAAATCTCGTCGTAGATCTCATTGACTACGGTCGTCAAATTGGCCGCGATACCGATCTTACTCTCCCTGAGACGCGCAATCGCCAAGCGCATCAGTGGCAGGGTGATGGGTGTGATCTCCTTCTGTGTCCAGACGTCCTGCAATCCAAAACACGCCCTTCCTAAAATTGCATAATGCAGGGTCGGGTTCTCAAACTTTAGGCCCGTGACTTCCTGAAGAACGCGAAGCTTTTCGTCATGCGGCCGGTCAATAAAGCCCGACAACTGTTTCATCCCCTCACGGATCCGCCCTGCCAAGCGTTCGGTTGCGCGCACGCCCTGCGGAGGCATAGGTGCCTTTGCTTCGCAAATGATGATGTGCTGTGTAACCGGATCGATGACAAGCAGGTCGAATTCACCGCCCTTAAACGATCTGTTCTTGAACACGCGTAGTTCTGGCGAGCCTTGAAGCGTCGCCTCGAACGCAGAGATCAATGTAGGCTCAAGGTCATGTGAAACGAGCTTATCAAAGCGGGAAGAGTGGCTTCGCATGAAGCCTTGAATCGCATTCCTTTCGTGGCAAAATACCATCATGGTATCGACGGAGGCCAATCGGGTTGAGCCTATTTTGTAAAATGGCGGCGTATAACCTTCACCGCCAATTCGACGCTTCGCCGGCTGATCGGCGTCGTAAGTAAAGGCATCCAGGAAACGACCGATCACGTCAGCCCCTAGCCCAGAGACATGTCCAAGCATCTGGGACCACACCTGCTCTTCCCACACAATGGTTGCCCAGCTCATGCTCTGATCGAAAAGTCGACTGTCGTTTTTTCTGAGGGACAGTGCGTAATACATGGTCGCAACTTCGGCTGCGACCGACGCCAACCCGAATAAGCTTGCCTGCAACTTTTTGTAGGTGTCACGAGCGAACCCGAAGACCTCTTTCAACGCCATCGCTCGTAATGAGCGCCTGTTCCACGAGATCTTTTGCGAACCGTTGCGCGCGCTCTGTCGCGACTGGCACCAATTGTGGGGGATCGATGTCTTCATCCGATGCAACGAAGGCCAAGAGCCGCTCATCGAAATCGAATGCTGTTCCGAGTAGGAAGTTCATCGCCAGCTCGCTGACAATAATGTCTTTGGCTTCAGCCTCCTCGCTGGTTTTGTCCGGGTAGGTAAGGGAGAAACCTGATCTTGATCGCTTGACGACATATTGACCCCGGTGGACCGAGGGTGCGAACTCGCAAAAATGGCAATATTTCAGAAGGATTTTGAACTGTTCTCTCTGCAGGTCTACATCATTGAAGGCTGCCATCATTTCGGGGACAGAGGCGGGTCGGAGGTCCCAGTCGCGACCTTCAAGCCAAGGCAACAAATAGCTCATCCGATATGCCATCGTCTCGCCAGCGACCCGCTTGATCTGGTCGCCGCGGGACATATGGATTGCTGTGAAGATAAACTGATGGAACTGATGCAATAATGTCGGAGCGGAAAGCGCCGCTATCGGGAGCTGCTCGACAAAAGCATCAACCTCTTTCTCAAATGCTATGAAGTCTTCCAAACGCGCTCCTCCTGCATCGCAAAGATCGGCAAGGACCTGTCAGTTGGGAAATTCTACGAGGGGGTAGGCAGCCCTCGCTGCGGTGAGAAAATCCTGGACATCCTTCAAAAGGATGTAATCGATGCCGCTCAACAAGTGTGCCAGCCTTGCCCCATAATCATGTGCATTGTCGCGACCGCCGCCCGTGACAATTGAGCGGATGAGGAACTTTCGAACTATCTCGTCCCCGGATTGGACGAGATACCGAATGTCCCTCAAGACGCATTCAACCATATACTGTGCAAAGGTGTCTCCGACACGGTCGGATCGAAGGATATGGTAGAGGCACGTACCAAGACTACGCGCCGCATTCGCGGGAATGCTCGCCGATCCCTGGTGAAGGCTTGCAGGGAAACTGCGATGAACCGATCCCGCTGGTGCATCGCGAGTGAACTGAACCCAATGTCCTAATGTATTGATACATTCATAGATCAGATGAGCATTCCAGGTCGGGAATTCATCACTCTGATCGATATCAGGACCGGTGGCGTCATAAATCTCGACGAGCTCGTCCACAAAGTGATCCAGGTAGGCCAGCCACATGAAATTCTCGACGTTCTGACTGAAAGCCGATCGGATCATCAAGTCGAAATAGGCAATGGCCAAAGCAACCGGATCTCGCCACCGTCGCTGGTCGAAACCATCGCTCTTTCCATTGAGCTTTGCTCGAACGGCGGCGTCGTCGCTCCTGATGTAATCGATCACGAGATCGCCGACGGGCTTCCAGGCAGCAAGCGTTTCCGCAACCCTCGCGTCCAGGAAGTACGCTCGCAAGATGAAATTGTGGCCAACGACGAGATTGTCGCCAAGGCCGTCATATTTAGCATTGCGTTCAAGTTCTTCATACAGGCGGCTTCCGGGCGACGATGCCAGGCTTGCCAATAGTCGATTGGAGAAGTCGAAACGCTGGTCGGCATCAAGCGTCAAGAGCACCGCTGTCACGCTAGGGCGTTGTAGTGCCGCATAATCCATAAACTGACGACTTAGGTAGAGGGAATTCAGGATACGTTCGGCGTGCTCTTGCGCATATGCTCCGGCCGGAACGCACGGTGCTATTAGCCGAATTGATGTCCGCCATCTCGGATTCCTTTCCGGCCTGTCAGGTTGACTCAGCCATTCCTCGATATCTGGGATCCGCTTGCCGAGGAGCCGGTCCTTTAGCTTCTGATTCCAGAGCTTGCGGTTTTGGGCACGCTCCAGGAAGCGCACATGCGGAAGGACGAAGTCTACCGCCTCACCGTAGCGTTGCTGGTGAAAAAGCTGCTCGACCAAATCCGCCATCGCGCGAACTGATCGCTGGCTGGGTGGCAGGCAGATCGCCACGAGACAGGCGAGTAGCATCCAAACCAGGACAACGAGGAACGCTGCCATCTCAGGCTTAAAGGAACTGCCGTCGGGAATGATCAGGCTATTACAGATTGCCTGGAAAGCAGGCAGGCAGGGAAGGGCGACGAACTGAAAAAACTCGAAATAGAGTGCGAGTGCCATTGCTACTGCCGCAAGTATGGCCTGTGGAATAAGCTGCAACCGGATCCGCAACCTGGCAACTGGCGGAATAATTGCGAAGACTGCAGCAGCAAGTCCAAGGAAAGTGAGAAATCCGTCGAGGGTCATTTGAACGTATCGCTGCCGAAAGAATCAAGTTTTCGACGATATCGAAATACCAACAAATGCTTCTTGTCTATCGAATAGGCCGTCAAGCCCTACTGGCCTCCCCGTTAAGCGCAATGTCCGGTTGGCGCAAAGCAGCCCCACGCAAGCTCCATCCTACGACTGATAAAAGCGTAGTAACGGCAACACCAAAGTAATCCGCATAATGACCGCTCACCAGGATCGTTTGCTCATTAGCAAGCTCCAATGTGGTCAGGCAGAATATCGGTCGGGCTTCAAGCGCTGGAAACTCGGCTTGTCCACGGCATAGCTTGGGGAGAGCGTGATCACACACTTGCAAAGGCGATAAACGGTCATCAAAGTTCCAGTAATGTCCGATTTCTGCTGTGGGTGATTTCCGTGAACCAAGAAGAAAGAGATGAGGAGCTCAGGTGGAGACTGGAGCTTCTGCGCACGAAGTTCGAAGAAGGGAAAATCCACGTCGCGCAAGAGGTCGCTGAGGGCTTGGAAAAAAGCCTGATGGCCGTCCGATACGGTGCCGACGGAAAGATCAATCTTGAAACGGTCGATGGACGCGTCCGCGCCATGGCTCTGGCGGCAGCCGGAATGCACAACCGGGAGCGCGAAAAAGACGCCGCTTCGCTCTCCTCCATCACCGAAGCCTATTTCGAATTCGTCGAGCGCAATCTCGGTTTCTTCGTAAAGTCCGCGAAGGAGATGGGGGCGAATGCAAACGAGTTCGCCCATATCGTGTCGCGACACCCCCTGAGCGTCGAACAATACAGCCCTCAGATCCCCAAATTCCTGGAGGGTCTGGAGGAATTCTGGGGTGCCGTGACGGACGCGTCGCACTACCACATCCAGGACATGCAATCGACGAAGGCAGTCTACGGCGGTGACCTGTTTCCGTCCTACGATCGGAACATCGCCAGCAGCGCGGGCCTCTACATCGACACCATAGTCCTGTCAGATCCGTTCTGGCACTCGAGGCACATCTTCCAGATGTCGCCGCCCGAGACGCAGGTCTACTACTTGGTCAAGCATGCCGTGAACGTCATGGGCTATCGGGATCTGGCCACGGCCAAGCTCGACAATCCGATCGTCGTGGTGACGCCGTTCCGGTCCTCTGTCGATGAATCCGAGATCGAGTTCCTGAAGGGTATATCAGAACGCGACGGCGTGGCGCACGCGCATCGCCTGTTCGGCCGGGAGTTCGAGAACATCGATGACCTCTTCGCGTTCTGCAACCAACTGGACACGCCGGAGAAGGCAGCGGCCCATATCGCGGACCGGGATCGGTTCCTGTTCGATACGGATTGGACAGGAAGTATGGAGGAGCAGATAGCGCGCGCCTTCGAGCGTGACGGACACCTTCTGCCGCCGGGATCCGGGCCTGGCCAGGTTCTCGCCTCACAGTGCGTGGGCCGGATGATGCAGGCGACCGACATTCTGCTGAAGAGCCGTTACCTCGGTGGCACCCCACTGATGGACGCGCCGACCTCTTGGAAATACTTCAACTGGAAGCTTGAATACAATTCGTCGATCACCCCGGACAACACCCATCTCCACATGGTGAAAGGCCTGCAGCGCGCGGCCGAGACGGACATGGAATGGCTCGGAAATATCCCTCCCGCCGCGCTCATCGAGATGCGTCAGCAGGGCGCGTTCCACGAGATCCGAGACGTCCTGTCGGCCGGTGTCAGCGAGATCGCCGAGGCGAAGCCAGACGCTTTCTTCCGATCAAGCGACAAGATCGTCGAGAATCTTCAGGAGGCCTTCGATCAGCACCAGCGGAACGTGAAGGAACTACGGAACAAGGGATTCAAGTTTGCGGGGCATGATCTCGGATCCTGGATATCCGTAGGAGCGGTTGAGATAGCGGCCATCGCAACCGGGACGCCGTTCTTCGGGGCGGCGGCATTCGCGGCAAACCAGATCTTAGATGTGCCGAAACTGAAAGAACTCCCGGAACGATTTCGGGAGCTGAAGAACGCTCACCAGGAGCTCAAGAAGTCGCCGATGGGCCTTTTGTTTGCCCACAAGGATTGAAGTTCAGCAAGCAGAGCATGGAGGGAAAGCTCTTCCAAGTATCTTATGCCACGGCGGCAGCTTTTGGGTATCAGCACCATGATCTACCTCCGGCTCGGGGGGATGAAGAACCCACTCGGTTTGCCAGGGTAATGACTGCAATTGGCGCTTTCGAGTCAAGGCGACAGCTTCCGGCCCGAAGCTGACATACGGATCCAACGCCCGAATGTGACATTCATGGACGCAAGGCTGGACGATCCGGGCGGCGGCTTCAGCTTAATAGAATGAACGCCAATCTAAGTTGCCAGTCGGAGGATATGGGTGCGGATCGAAACCCTTTAAGGGGATGCCGTGCATGTAGAAACCGATAACGCTCTGCCGCAAGAAGGGCGTGATGACGATGCGGCCATTGGAAGACTTTGAAACGCGCCACAATATCCCAGTAGAAGGCAAGTCTTTATGGGACGACGAGCGCCCCCCGTTGTCCGGGAAATTAGTATCGCCGAAATCCAGGTACACTTCTGAAAGCGCAGTGGACCATCGCTCTGCGATTGCGCATCGAACTAGGGGCAATCGCCATCCGCAGACATCGCCGTAGTCCGGCGCAGCAAATGACAACGAATGGGAAAATGATTTAAAATCGCTTTCCCGTCTCCTCCCGTCAACGATCCACGCCATGTTCAGATAGAAGCTCTCGCGTGCGTTCCTATCCTCATCCGGCAGGGGCGAGTGCTGAAACTCAAGCACGATCCCATTTGGTGTAAGTACATCGGCGACATGGAAGTCGCCATCAGAAGATGAAATCCGAACTTCCTGACATTCGGCCGGGAATTGGTTCTTCCATTCTCGATGCCAAACCGTCTCACGTTCCCACCATTTGTCACAGTTTGCTGTCCGGTGCGCCCAATGGTGAACCCTCTGCTCGCCGCACTTGGGCGTCATTGGCAAGCCACATCCTTGACAGAAACCTTGAAGCCCAACAGCAGCCTCGTGACGGTGTCCATCAACAAGCGCATACTTCATTTGCGACTCCCCGAGTTGATTTATTGATATTGCGCTGAAGGTGGCGATGCAGGTGTTTGTGGCGGCTCTAGTCATCTACGCACTAACTTCGCATTTGGGTATAACGTTTACGGCACAAGGAACCGTTGGAAAAACTACAGTTGCCGTGCAATCTCTGGCTGATCATGGAGGTGAGGCAATGTTTTCGTTTCTCAAGAAAAAGCGCCAGCCGGAAGCAGGCAGTTTGGAGGCAGGCCTTCGGCGCTCGATAGATGACTTGCGATCTGAAATCGGCGATGACGCTGTCAGTCAGGGCATGGCACTAAACGGACGCATTAACCGTCTAAGTTCGTTGAACTTGGAATTTATTACCGCGCTGCTCGATCTCACTGACGAGATCACAGACAAGCTTCACGAGCAATATGAAGGTCTTGGACCCCTCGTTTTGCTGGAGGTCGATGCATTCTGCGCGGCTATTGTTATAACAGCGCTTTTCACAACCGACCTCCCTGAGGAGGAGACGCGGGAGGTGATCGACATTTACCTGGACCTCTGGACGGAAGTTGCTGCAAAGAACCACCCAGGTTCGGACAGTTCGACGCTCAGGTCTCAGATGGAAAGACTATGGTTCGAATACACCCAGTTGATCCTGAGAGCCTTTGAAGAGCAAACGACGCAGATTGTGCTGAATGAGGATAGTGCAGGTCGGCTCCTGGTCCGCAATGTGGACCGTTTGGCTCGGGTTCAACGAGAGAAAGAATTCGAGGGTGTAGCAGCCATCTCATTTAAAGTAGCGATTAGTGAGGCCATCAGGATCGTGAATAAAGCCTTACCCCGGCACGACCTCGAATAATGGCCTCAGATTGACGCTCTAAGCGCCTTTCGCTGCCTGAGGCTTGCTTTCTCGCGCACTGTTTCCGTCGCGACGGGACGCCTGCGCCTCCGCAACAAGCATGACTGCCCAATGGCGCGAAGCGGAGGTTGTGTGAAAGTCGCGGCCATGCAGGATGAACATCTGAAGTCCGTGCAGTTGCGAACGGGATAGAGCATCCCGGGCTGCGGCATGCACATGCGTAAGGTTCGATCCATGACTAAGAATGGAACTTCCACGCCTCCATCCGATCGCGATTCCAGTTGTCCTAGGTGACCGCGTCTCCTTCATCTGGAGAACGGTCGGATGGTCTCCACACGCGAATGGGATCATAGTCGATCAGAATGAAGCTGTTGACAGTGCCACGAATGTTCTGCATATGTTCCAAGTCATGAGCAATCTCGTAATCACCAGTCGCCGAATACGCTGACGGAGTCCGGGACCGGTCCCGGTGCCGCACAGTCGTGTTTATTCGGAGAATGATGGTCATGAAGACCGAAGCCGCTCATGCGAGCGATGAAGCTCGCGATTTTAGGAAGATCTACCGCCCCCGTCTCCCAGCCAGAACGATCAAGTGCGTTGGACTCGCGCTGTTCCGCAGCCAGCAGGCCCGGAACTACGCCTGCGTGCTTGACCTCGATCCAGACGTCGTCTCCTGGCGCTGCATTCCGCAAGCGGTAGTCAACGACAGCGGTGCTGCCCGGCCTCAATGGTGGCACGTGGACCTCGCGATCGAGACGATGTCGGAAAAGCTTCTGGTTGACGTCTGGCAAACTACCACAGGCGGCCCCACGTGGATGGCCGGGCGTGCCGCGCGGATGGGCTACAGATATCGCCCTACTTCCATCATGGAGATCGGCCAGACGCGCCTCCAGAACGCGAACGACCTTTTTGAATACGCGCGCGCTGCCGCACCGCTTGGCGACCGCATCCGCATCCTTGCTGCGCTCGACGAGGCGGGGTCGCTGACGCTGGCCGAATGCCTCTCCGCTGTCCGCGAGAGCCAGGCCATGCACACGGTCGCCTCGATGATCGTGCAGGGGCTCCTTCTGATCGACCTTGACGAAGCCCTGCTTGGGCCGGAGACGGTCGTCCGGCGCGCGCCGAAGTAGAGGGGGCGATCAGATGGCTACCAGATCAGCCGAGCGTCAGGTGACGCTCGAGACCGCCGCCTATGCCTGCGCCATCCGCGTGGCGCTGAGACGCTGCGGGATTTTTCTCAAGCCCGTAGAGACCGACCGGGCGGCCGCACTCGTTCTTCCCCCGGAAGCAAATCTGGAGGCATACGAGGCGGCCATGAACTTCGTCCTGAAGCAGGGATCCCTCGACCGTCACTACACGGTGACACGGGTCGTTCTCGGGAGGCGTGGCGACACCCATGATGTCGAGGCGAGGGCGCAGGTTTCTCGCCACCCGGCAGTCATCGTCTTGGTCGAAAACGGTGCCAATGTTCCGACTGAAGTCCGTGTCTCCGTGGATCGCGTCGTCGATGTCGGGCCTCTCCGTCCGCGCCACTTGGTGTCCGCATCCAGGGAAGCCTGGAACATGCGGATCTCCTTTGATCATGCGCGCGTCCTCTGCACCTATCCACCGAAGATCCTGTTCGCCGCCATGCGCAGAAGTCGCCCGGTCGATGAGGTGCTGCAGAGGCTGGCGGCCGCATGTGGTAAGAACGCGGCTGCGGCTTGGGAGCCGAAGATCGAGGACCTCGAGGGATACGGAGAAGCGAAGGCCTGGGCGCTCGACCTCATCGAGGACGTTCGGGGATGGCGCGAAGGGCGGCTCCGCTGGAGCGAGGTTGATGCCGGCCTCCTCATCAGCGGCCCTCCAGGAACGGGAAAGACACTCTTCGCGGCCGCGGTCGCGCGATCATGTGGAGCCGCCTTTTTGGAGACATCGTGCGCTCAGTGGCAAGCGAAGGGGCATCTCGGAGATATGCTCGGCGCGATGCGCAAGAGCTTCCGAGATGCGAGAGACCAGGCTCCGGCGATCCTCTTGATCGATGAAATTGACTCGATCGGCGACCGGAGGGCGTTCCGCGGCGACTACGTGTCGTACAGCATGCAGGTGGTCAACGGGCTCCTCGAGCTCCTGGACGGAGCTGGGGGAAGGGAAGGCGTCGTCGTCATCGCGGCGACCAACTACCCCCAGAACCTTGATCCCGCGCTGCGGAGACCGGGCCGCCTCGACCGCCACATCGCTGTCGAACTTCCGGATATCGCTGCGCGGCAGCAGATGCTGGCCCTGCATCTCGGCGGGAAGCTGGAGCCGCGGAGCCTCCGGGAAATTGCTTCGGCTACGGTCGGCTATTCAGGAGCGGACATCCAGCAGCTCGCGCGGGATGCCCGCCGTATTGCGCGCAAGGAGAAGAGGGACGTCTCTGTGCAGGACGTCGCAAGCCTCGTTCCGCCACTAGCCGACCTCTCGCCAGACGAGAGACGAACGGCTTGCGTCCATGAAGCGGGACACGCCGTCGTTGGAATTGAAGTCAAGTTTGCGGAACTGGAGCTTGTCGTCGTGGCACGCCGGAGCGGAACCCGGGAGGGCAGTTTGGGGCACGTGCAGTGGCGTCGGGCCAAAACTCGGGCTCGCAGCCACCAGTCCTACCGGGACGAGCTCGCGATGATCCTGGCGGGAATGGCTGCGGAGAAAATTCTTCTCCAGCAAGCGTACGACGGCTCGGGTGGTGTCAACGGGTCCGACCTTCAACATGCATCGGATACGGCAACCTTGATGCTCGCCAACCTTGGGCTGGAATCCCTTCACTATGCCGACGTCACGAGTTCCAAGGAGCTCGACGAATTGCGCCGTTCCGACCCGGAGCTGCGCAGCCGCGTGGAGAAGCTTCTCACAAGAGCTCTGGAGAGGGCTTCGGATATCATTCGGCGAAAGCGAGCTGATGTTGAGGCAGTTGTCGCCCTTCTCCTCGAAAGAGAGGTCGTGAGGGGAGAGGAGGTGATGGAGCTCCTCCGACAGAAAGGAGCCGGGAACGGTGGTGGATCAGGCTTTTGAGGACAGCGATTCCAGGATGCCTTTGTTAGTAAGGGGATAGGTTAGTGTTACCGAATTGACGCTCGGCCGCGATTGCTAGCGCAGAGCAGCGTCCGCAATGGCCCCCCGAGGGACGGCGGCGGCCCCCCCCTGGGATCGCGCGAAAAAAGCGGCAGAAGAAGGCATTCGCGCCACAAGTCCGGACATTTGCGTATTTCCAAGGATGGTCTTGGTCAAGGCGCGTCCCCTTGCGCACCCAAGCGAGACAAAATCATTGGTGCTTCCAAAAACCTGTCGTTGGCGACCTTCGTAAGAATCTGGTAGTTCCGCTCTATGGATATAGTGTCTCCTCAATTGCGCAGTCGTATGATGGCTTCGGTGAAGTCTAAGAACACCGCGCCCGAACTGTGGCTGAGGAGGGGGCTCCACGCGCTGGGTTTCCGGTATAGGGTTCATGTCAAGGATCTGCCTGGCAAGCCGGACCTCGTGTTCCCGCGACGCAGGAAAGTGATCTTCGTCAATGGCTGTTTTTGGCATGGACACAACTGCAAAAAAGGCCGGTTGCCAGAGACAAGGAAGGATTTCTGGCGCGACAAGATCGCTTCCAATAAGGAACGCGATGAACGCAACGTTCGCACTTTGGTGTCTATGGGTTGGCGTGTGTTGATTGTCTGGGAGTGCGCCACTCGTAATCCCCTTATGCTGGAATACTGCAGGTCCTGGCTGACCGGATCGGAGCTTTCCACTACTGCTCGGATGGAGCTTGGTTTGGATAATGATTGAAACTAAAAACGTCGTCGATCTTTTTTCAGGCGCAGGAGGGATGTCCTATGGCTTCAAATCCCATGGGGGCTTTGACCTGATAGGCGCAGCGGACGCCGAAATCGGAAAGCCAACTTCCGGCATGGGCCGGCTCCAGTGCAATGTCACTTACCGAAACAACATCGGCATTGAGCCAAAGAAGCTGAATCTTGCAGAGGTCCAGCCGTCGCAACTGAGATCACTCCTTGGCATCGGTGATGCAACCGTAGACGTTCTCAGTGTGTGCCCACCATGTACCGGTTTCAGCCGGACGAACCCCCAAAACCACCTTAGAGATGATGGTCGGAATAGCCTGGTTTCGAAGGCTGCCGATTTTGCAGTCGCCCTCGATGCGGATGTTGTGGTCATGGAAAACGCCCGCGAACTCGTCCGCGGGAATTTTATGCATCACTATCGCTCTTTCAGGCAGATCCTCGAGGAAAATGGTTATAACGTTTTCGGCCGCAGCTATCTGCTCAATAGGTTCGGGCTGCCGCAAGTTCGGGAGCGCTCAGTAATTATCGCGGCCAAAGAGACGTATCCTCTGTATACTCTTGAGAGCATGTGGGACGGCTGGGGCGTCGTGGCGGAGGCGAAGACTGTGCGACGAGCTTTGTCAGTTGCCTCTGAAAGTCGAACAGGAGATCATCGCGCGCCAGGATTTGCGACTGAAGGTGTACGAAAGAGGCTGGCCGCTATACCGCACAACGGTGGTTCTTGGGTGGACCTCGTAGGACGCGCAGACGCAGCAGAGCTACTGACAGACTCGATGAAAAGGATTCTGGCTTCTGGCAAGCTTGGCTCTTATCCAGATGTGTATGGGCGAATGGCGTGGGATAAGCCTGCGCCGACGATCAAGCGTGAGAGTGCCCATATTGGCAACGGACGCTATGCTCATCCAGAGCTAGACCGATTATGTTCGGTCGTCGAAATGGCCTTATTGAACGGATTTCCTCATAATTATGATTTTGGCGGCGTCTCCTTGGCGAACGTCTATCGGCACATAGGCGACGCCGTGCCGCCCATGATCTCTTACCAACTCGCGCATCTTTGCCGCTGGATATTGACCAACGAACAACCAGGGATGCAGGAGTTGGTTCTACCGGGGACCTCACTGCGCCCATCAGATCTTGTTAGGGAGGCAGCGTAATTGGCTGGAACTGCAACGCCCGCTGAACAGGGTTACCTGGACGAACTTCTAAACGCGATGCGTGGACCGTGCATCGAAATCATTCCGGAGCAGAGCTATCTCTCATCCGCGTTTGCCCAGGAATTTCGGACCGCGTTGTTAGTCTACCACTACTTCCTGAAGGCCCCGCTCGGCACGAGTGCATTTGAAGCAGCGTTTGTTCGCGCGGCTCGTTCCGCAGGTTGGTCGGTCACCCCTGCTCGAGATGGTGGTCGCTTCTGGGACGTTGATATCGGTGGACGTAGGATAAGTCTGAAGTCAACCGGGCCGAAAGTAATCAGCAAGCAGCTCCTTCACATCTCGAAATTATGCGAAGCCGCATGGATTCAAGATATGCGGGGCCCTCAGCAGCGAGAAGAGGCAACGAAGCGCCTGTTTTCCGAGTATACAGATTCAGTAGATAGCATCGTCATGCTGAGGCTCTTTAGGAAGACCTCGACGTACGAGATGGTAGAGATACCAACCACGATATTTCGGCAGGTCGCTGATGTGCCGAGGGTGCAGTTCAGCGCGGATGGCCCGACGATCAGAGTTCCTGTTGACGCGCCTGTTCCTGACTTTCGTGTAAAGCTAGATCGATCAGACGCGAAAATTACGATCGCCGGGATCCGTCTAGACGTATGCCGTGTGCTTGGTACATGGCAACTAGATCCGAAAGCCGACCTGGGCGCGCCAGTCCCCTGAAGCTGAATGAACGGGGGCTCCCATATGACTACGGTGACACCAGCATCGGAGAGGAGCAACCATCACCGTGCTGATAGAGGGAGGTTGCAAGGCGTGGGGATTTACTCAAAGAACGCGGAAGCTGCTAGAGGTGGAGAGGATGGCTGCTTGCAGATCCTATCGTTTAGCGGACTGGATCCGCGCCAAGAGGACAACTCCGAGCGGTGCTCCGTACGCATCCGAGGTGGGCCGCCTTGTGAAGATTGTCGGATTTGT
>TARA_R110002051_G_scaffold324804_1_pt1 | contig 34076 bp, 34 predicted proteins | sample TARA_R110002051 | Tara Oceans TARA_R110002051 (sample SAMEA4397023) | marine metagenome | biome: Polar Biome; feature: [MES] marine water layer (ENVO:01000295) within the mesopelagic zone...; material: water (ENVO:00002006), including particulate matter (ENVO:01000060) such... | reverse complement strand
GCGGCAGGACTGATCGAGACGAGTGATTTTGTGTTCGCGTGAAGGCGGAAACGATTCTAGCCTCCCCTGATCGGTGAACATCATATCCATCGAACTCACTGGGATAATGGCATTGCACAAACAAGCCGCGCGAGCAGGAGCAACAAATGGACCAGTTTTCCAGGTAGCTGAAGAAGAGTTGGATATTGCTTCTTGGAATTGGTGTTTTGATAGAAGTGCAGACAAGCCCCGATTGGGTATCGATGTTTGAACTGCGTATCTGAGCTTGTGGCTCGGGTTGTAAGATCTTCTGCGCGAACCACAGGATGGAAATCCGCCCAAGTCTGATAGCACGTGTCGAGAACAGAGGTATGGCTATCGCTATTGGTGATGATCTTGCTCAAGGTGATCATAGCAGAGGAACCACAAACGCGGCATTTGCACTGCTGACAGACATAGCACCGGTTGGGGAAACCAGCGATGCGGACATCGCGGTTGACGCTTAGCGCACGTCGTATTGAATAGGATTCAGATTTCGCGTGTCAGTTCCTTGTTCTTGCATGTTGTAATCGCAAAGTCGCTGCACTGTTCAGCGCGACATGCATCAGGTCAGGTGTGGTGAATAAAACCGGACGGGCGCGCCGCGAACGGTGGCGTCAACCCTTGCGCCCGCCCGGTAAACCGCTGGTCGTTAGGCTTCCCCGGCGGTTTTCGAGTTCAGAAGGACGACATTGTCGCTCCGTTCTGAAAACGCGAGTTTCATTTTTAATCGCAGCAACGCATCCAGACTGGTCTTGGCGCCATCGGCAGGGTCCCTCCCCTCCCAGTCGAGCGCCGTCTGGAATACAGCCATGTTGATGAGGTTGCTCAGATCCTTGAGATCAAGGCGCTCCGCCTCTTCCCGGCACGTCACCAGAGTGCGAATGATCCAAGCATAGGCAGTGGCTTCGGAAGAATCCATGGTTGCCGCCTCTCAAACCTGCGGTCTGTGAAGCGGATCTTGCCGCCTGGCCGACAATTCAAGCGGTCCCGGCACATGCCAGGCGCCTTCCGGACGGATGAGACGGTAGGGATCATCCTTGAGAGAAAGTGCGGATGGCGAGGGCTTGATGGTGTCGATCATTTCAACAAACACATGATCGGAGAAGGAAAACGGCGCCCCGTTTTCTTTCAGCTTGAAGCCGAAATGCTGCCAGAAGGGCAGATAGTCGTCACGGGCATGGCCATAGATGCGGCTGAAGCCCTTCTCCCTGCACAAGGTGACACTGGCGCGGACCAGGTCAAAGGCTGTGCGTGATTTGCGATACTCCTTGCGCACAGCCAACCGTTCCAGCTTGGCGAAGTCACCAAAGAACCGCAACCGCATGCATCCGACCGGCTCGTTGCCTATAAAGGCCAGCAGATGGGTTGCTGCCAGGTCATTGCCGTCGAACTCCTCGTCGTAGGGGCAGGCCTGTTCGCCGATATAAACCGCGGAACGGACAGCGGCGACGCGCATCATGTCCTCAAACCCGGTGACCACGCGGATGCCGGTCGGGCGCAATACCGGATCGTGGGTGGCATAGCGCGGCAGCCGCTTGGCAAGCGTTTTCGGCCGGCGCGGGATCATATAGAAATCTTCCAGAAACCGGCCGTCATGCCAGACACCATGTTCAAAACCGCGCCGCACCATGGCGCGATGGCCGCGGAGGGTAAACGAGGTCGAGATCACATCGGCCTCAATGTAATGGGGAGAATCAAACCGGTCCATGACACGGTTGATCCCCGCCGCCAGCACACCCGGCGTAAAGCTGGCCCAGACATAGATCGCAGCCGGCCGTTCATGCTGGCTGACGAGGTATTCGTCCTGCGGATCAAGCAGGTTCAGTGTGCCGTCAAACAACGCCGAACGGCCCGGTTCATTGAGCAAAAGCGCCGACATGAACCCCTCGGGTCGCGACCTGCCGCGGCGCGCGAACAACCAAACGGCATCAGGATTCCTCTCGCCTACACGAATCACCGTCTCGGGTTGTGCCAATCGTCCGATCACCTTGCCGGCGGCTTCGAGAAGCCGGGGCACATCGGCGCGGTCGAGCCGGTTTGTGACAGTGACCATCGCCGCTGCCCGGCGCATCCGCTCGGCTTCCAGTGCCGCTTCCGCGGTCAACCCGCTTGCATTAGCAGGCAAAAAACTATCTTGTGATGTGGCGGACATGGTTGCAGCCTCTTTCGATTGAACAGAAGCCTAACCGGGTTGCGGCGATTTGACTTTGGCAAATAATGTTACAGAGAGTTCCACCCATGGAACACCGATGGCGCAACGCTGACTGGAACAGCATTCGGGTTTTCCTTGCTGTCGCGAGGCAGTGCAGCTTTCGCAAGGCGGCAGAGGAGCTCGGTCTATCCGTCAATACCGCGCGCCGCACCATCTCCCGGCTGGAAGACCAGCTCGGCTACCCTTTGCTGTTTCGCGAATCCGAAGGCGCCCGGCTGACGGATGAAGGACGGCGGGTCGTGCTGGCGGCGCGGGATGTGGAAGCCTCCGTGTCGGACATGTGGCGCGTCGCGGCCCTGGCCGAACGCGAAGCCAGTGGCCCGATCCGTCTCGCCATCACCGAAGGCCTGGGCAGTTTCTGGCTGACGCCGCGCATCGTGGACTACATCAACGAAACCGGTGGCCAGAACCGGATTGAACTGCAGTGCGCCATGCGCTCGGTGGATGTCCTGCGCATGGAAGCCGATATTTCGGTGCAGCTGGAAAAGCCCAACAGGCCCGAGCTTACGGTCAAGCGGCTGGGCTATCTGCATCTCAAACCTTTCGCCAGCACCAGCTATCTCGAGAAATTCGGCCGACCGAAAAGTGTCGCCGACATGGTCAATCACCGCGTCGTCGAGCAGCAGACCGATCAGCTTCGCGGCTATGAACTCGACAAGATATTCGGCCGCGAAATCGCCGACCGAATGGTGCGGATGAAGACCAACTTCTCCTCGGCGCATTATTGGGCAATCGCAAAGGGCGCGGGCATCGGGCTGATGCCAAACTACGCCCGCGCCATTGGCGGCGATGTCGAACACATAGACCTCGGCTTCGAATTCCGTGTCGAAATCTGGCTCGCCACCCACCCCGAAGTCGCCAAAAGCGCGCGGCACAGGGGATTCATAAATTTCCTCACCGAGAGCTTCGATGAGCGGAAATTCCCGTGGTTCGGGCCTGACTCAATGTCGCCGAAGGAAATAGAGACGCAATTCTCGCGCAAGGATCTCAGTTCGTATTTCGAGGGGTTCACAGCACGCTCATGACACCGCGCCACCGCCCCCTGGAAATCGTCACGCTGGAGACGCAAGACGAACTGGATCGCCTTGCGATGGTGATGATGCAGTTGGACATGGCACTGGCGCTGGCGCGCGAGAAACGTCTTTCAGGCGTTGAGGCGCATCTCGAGGCAGCCCTCGAGGAAGCTCGCATGGTACGCCTTTCGCTGCTGAACTGAGCTGGCGTGCGTTCCGGGTCGGGAAACCTGACCTGGATCAGGAAACCTGACCTGGATCAGCGAACCTGATCGAGCAGCCTCTTGCATTCCAGCAGATCGTAGAGCGCTTCCTGAAGCAAGGCCCTGTCGTCACGGGACAGCCCGCCAATGCCTGGATCCGCCTGACCGTCGAACGGCTCCTGCTCCGATTTTCCAGCCTCGCCGCCAAGTCCGAAAAAACGACGGGTGGTTGGCCGCCGCGCCTTGCCCACCAATTGATCATCCTCGGAGACCGCTGCTGCCGGGGCTGGCGCGGGCTTGTCTTCGACCATGTTCGCCGACAACGCTTCCACGGCCGCCATGTCTCCCGCACCGACCGCGATGACGAATTTGTTGCCATTTTGCTTCAGCAGTTTCTGGACACCCTTGATGGTGTATCCCTGATCGTAGAGAAGATTGCGGATGCCTTTGAGCAGGTCGATGTCGTCGGGCCGGTAATAGCGCCGGCCGCCGCCCCGCTTCATCGGCTTGATCTGGGTGAATCGGGTTTCCCAAAACCGCAGCACATGTTGCGGCAGATCGAGATCATCCGCCACTTCCGATATCGTCCGGAATGCGTCAGGGCTCTTGTCCATTGTGCCACTCCGATTTTTTCAACGCCGTGCATCATCTTTGGGACGCTGTGACCACCGCCCCGTCTCGATTCTGGATCAACCCGTTCGAAACACGAAACTGGCTCCCATGTTCAAGGGCTTGCGAATCGCGTCCATAGCCCGTGAAGACGGGCCTATTTCAGAGGTTTGCGATCAAAACATCAAGTACGGCACAAACGAATAAAGTGTTTCGCGCTGATTTCCGCGGAGGCAAGCCTGCCGCCCGGATCGAAAAGCCCGGTTCAGGGCTTGGGCTTGCTCTTCACCTTGCGGGCAAGATGTCCCTTGAGCACACGGTTCTTGAGGACGTTGGACGCCTTGAAGGTCATCACCCGGCGAGGGCTGATCGGCACTTCTTCGCCAGTCTTGGGATTGCGACCGATCCGTTCTTTCTTTTCACGAACCTGAAATGTTGCGAATGAAGAGAGCTTGACACTGTCACCGCGAACAATCGCGCCGCACACTTCGTCAATCACCATTTCAACAAGTTCGGCGGATTCTGTTCTTGACAGTCCCACTTTGCGGAAAACCGCTTCAGCGAGATCAGCCCTGGTGATCGTTTTTCCGCTCATATTTCCCAACCAGACTGGTCAGCTTCCCCGCCGCCCATCAATGAATTGTTTCAACTTTATGGATCATGCCGCTCAACGTCAAGCAACTCCATCGATTGCTCGTGTATTGCTCTGAAAACCACCAAAATGCCACGGGAATGGGTTAATATACGGTTTCCTCCGCCGGCCGCTCACCAGCGCAGAAGCACCGAACCCCAGGTGAAGCCCCCGCCCATGGCCTCGAGCAGTACAAGGTCGCCCTGCTTGATCCTGCCATCAGCCGCGGCTTCGGCCAGCGCCAGCGGAATCGATGCGGCGGAGGTGTTGCCGTGATGATCCACGGTGATGACCACCTTGGCGTCGTCAATGCCAAGCTTGCGCGCGGAGGCGTCGATGATCCGTTTGTTTGCCTGATGGGGAACGAACCAGTCAATGTCAGCCGATCCAAACCCGGTGGCGGCGTATGCGGCCTCGATCACATCGGTGATCATTCCAACCGCATGTTTGAAGACTTCCCGCCCTTCCATGCGCAGGTGACCCACCGTGCCTGTGGTCGACGGACCACCGTCAACATAGAGCTTTTCACGATGGGCGCCATCGGAGCGCAAATGCGCGGTCAGAATGCCGCGGTCGGCCATGGTCCCCGCGCCTTCAACGGCCTCGAGCACAACCGCGCCGGCGCCATCGCCGAACAGCACGCAGGTGGTCCGGTCGGTCCAGTCGAGAATGCGCGAGAAGGTCTCGGCTCCAATCACGAGCACCCGGCGGGCAAGCCCGGTTTTGATGTAGCTGTCGGCAGTCGTCATGGCGAAGACAAATCCCGAGCAGACGGCCTGTACATCAAATGCGGCGCCGTGGTGCATGCCCAGGCGGTTCTGAATGTTGACCGCGGTGGCGGGAAAGGTGTTGTCCGCCGTCGAGGTCGCACAGATGATGAGATCGATATCGGCCGGGGTCATCTTGGCACGATCAAGTGCCGCGCGCGCCGCCATCTCGCCGAGCGAGGCAGTTGTTTCACCCTCGCCTGCGATATGGCGCTGACGAATACCGGTGCGCTGCACAATCCAGTCGTCGCTGGTATCAACAATATCCTCGAGATCACGGTTTTTCATGATGCGCTCAGGGAGGCTGGCCCCGAAACCACGTACAACTGAACGGATCATTCTGACATCCTAGCTGGAAGAGCTGTCCACGACCGGAAGGGCAAGCGCTGACCGGCGTGTATGATAAAGATTGAGGTCATGTTCGATCTTGGCCTTCAAGCCATTTCGAACCATGTCATAGCCGACATCGACCGCAGCGGCGAAGCCTTCGGCATCCGCGCCGCCATGGCTTTTGATGACGATTCCATTGAGTCCGAGAAACACGCCGCCATTGACCTTGCCTGGATCCATTTTCTCGCGCAGCAGGTCAAACGCGCCCTTGGCGAAGAAATAGCCGATACGGGCCATCAGGGTGCGCGACATCGCGGCGCGCAAATAGCCGGCGATCTGCCGGGCAGTGCCTTCCGCGGTTTTCAGTGCGACATTTCCGACAAAGCCCTCGGTCACGACAACATCGACAGTGCCCTTGCCCAGGTCATCGCCCTCGACGAAGCCGTAATAGTCAAAACTCGGCATCGCGGCTTCGCGGATCAGGCGGCCTGCCTCCTTGACTTCCTCCTGGCCCTTGATTTCCTCGACCCCGATATTGAGAAGTCCCACCGTGGGCTTTTCGATCTCGAACAGCGCCCGCGCCATCGCCGCGCCCATCATGGTGAAATCGATCAGTTGTTGCGCATCCGCGCCGATCGTGGCGCCGACATCCAGCACGATGCTCTCGCCTCGCAGGGTCGGCCAGATCGCCGCAATGGCCGGCCTGTCGATATTGGCCATGGTGCGAAGGCAAAACCTCGACATCGCCATCAGCGCGCCGGTGTTACCCGCCGAGACACAGACATCGGCGTCACCGGACTTGACCGCCTCGATAGTGCGCCACATGGAAGACCGGTAACGCCCGTGACGCAACGCCTGGCTGGGCTTGTCATCCATGCCCACTGCGATCTCGCACGGAATAAAGGTCGACGCCTGGCGAAGCGCAGGGAATTTGTCGAGCACCGCAACACAGTCTGCTTCAAGACCAAACAGGGTGAAGCGGATATCGGGGTGACGTTCCAACGCCTTGGCGACGCCGGAAACGACCACATCGGGGCCGTGATCGCCCCCCATCAAATCAACTGCTATCCTTATCACGCCCCATCCTCGATCCCCGGCTTTTCAGGCCGGATTTTTGGGCAGAAAATACCTGTTTTCGAACGGGGCACAACTGCTTTGTCACTGCATCCGCAGCTAACTGGCGGAATCATCACGCTTCAAACCCTGCAAAACCGCAAAAGGTGACGGTTTTTTGTCCGAAGCAGGATCGCTTTCAATTAGGTCTGTATAACCCACGCCTTGTTTGCGCGGATAGGGGTCTATCGCCAGTGCCGCAAACTCGGCGGCCACCGCGCCGACATCAATCGAATCGCCGGTAAACGTCTCGGGCAGATCAGGTCCTTCCGGATCGAGGAACATCTCCGAGCTGCCGTCATGCACCCGTTTGGCAAGCCGCGAGTTTTCGGGCAGAAATAGGGTTTCGAAGTCTTCGTCAATCTGCTGCTCGACCGGATCAAGGGTAACAACGCAGTCCTGAACAATCGTCACGCTGACGTGTCCCTTTATCCGCACGCCATCGCGCTTCCAGCGTCCGAGCGCCACTTCGGCCTTGAAAGAACGCACTTCGGCCAAGTCCCATTGCGTTTTCAGCCGCTCAAGATCGGCCGGATCGGCGGAAATCCTGACCGTCAACGGGTTGGCCGATATCTGGCTGACCTTGACCGGATAGGAAAATTCATCGTCGTCTGAGGTCGTCATGGTCTCACCTTTATTGATCAATAGCGGGAAACGCCAACCGGCCAGCAGCCAGGGCTTCCTCCGGTACGTCCTCAAGCTGCCTTTCGGTGTGCGCCATCCAGTCCGCCAGCGACTGCATCGACGGCACCGCTTCATGCAGGTCGGGGTGGATGTTGCGCCGAAGCGCCTCTGCCAGGGCGACGGCGTCGCCGTCGTCAAGCGCCTGGCCATAGGATTTGGCCCGGCCATAGAACATTCGGGCGAATTTTTTCATTCGTTTGGGTACACTCGGGTCGCCGACGCCCAACTCGCGGATCGAATAATCGACATCTTCGAAAAAAGCGTCGACAATGTCCTGTGAAATTCCCTTTGCCGCCGGCCCGGATGATGCTGTGCGGCGCAAATAGAGAAACAAATGAACCGATATCATCTCGAAACGCCCCATAACTGTGTCAGGCACATCCATGGCTTCATAGAACACAGGAGACCGGGCAGCTTCGGTAAGGCTGTCATATTGCTGCCCGACCAGCGCCCGATTGGCTTTTTTTCTCTTGAACAGGGTCCAGATCATGAAATTGCCTTCAATGGCCGTTGGATATCATCGAAACTGCGAGAGGCTGGTGTGTTGCATCCGTGCGGAAGCTGGTTTACCGAATGAAACGCAAAACGCAATGGCTGCGGCAGGTAAGCACGCTCGCCAAAGGGAGATGTCGTTGACGATAAGAGATTTCAAGGCAACCGGACGGAGTTTGCGTCTCGGCGCTGCAATTGCGGTCGTCTCATCGATCGCCTTGGCTGGCTGTTCAACCAGCGAAGTATTCAATCAGGGCTATGTCGTTGACCAGACCGCGCTGGACCTCACTCCGGTCGGCTCGAGCCGCGAGCAGGTGCTGTTGTCACTGGGCACCCCTTCAACGACCGCGACTTTCGACAATGAAGTTTTCTACTATGTGTCGCAAAAGCGGATTCGCGGCGCCATGTTCATGAAACCGAAACTGGTCGATCAGTCGGTGCTGGCGGTCTATTTCGATGATGACGGCACGGTCAAGCAGATCGCCAATTACACGCTGCAGGACGGCAGGGTGTTCGACATGATTTCGCGGACCACGCCTACCGGCGGTGTCGACAAGTCCTTCCTCGCCCAGGTTCTCTCCGGCGCCGGAGATCCGCAAAGCACGGGTGCCGCGGTCGCGCGTTCGATTCTCGGCAACTGATCCTGGCCTTCGGCTTATTGTGCAAAACCGGATCCTGACCGGCGGATACCAATGGTATCCGCCGTTGTCTTTGGCATGACCACGTATTGTGCCCGAAGTGACGCTGACTGAGACCCGTTGCGATGCGTCGGGCAGCATGAGAGCATCTCTGGAAACACGGTATCATTGAACGAGCATGATGCCGGTCAGCCCTCGGGCAAGACCGCCGCGCAAGCGGGTGGCATCCTTGCCTCCCCACTTGGTCCAACCCTTCGGGTTCCGGGCATATGGCATCAAAAAACCCCGCGGAAAACATTCTCCGCGGGGTTTGCATTCTTGCAGTTCGGTCTGGTTCAGTGCGCCAGCACCGCCAGCAGCAGCAGGGCCACGATGTTGGTGATCTTGATGGCCGGGTTGACGGCCGGACCAGCGGTGTCCTTGTAAGGATCGCCGACGGTGTCACCGGTCACGGACGCCTTGTGGGCGTCGGACCCCTTCTCGTGCCTGACGCCATCCTTGTCGACGAAGCCGTCTTCAAAAGACTTCTTGGCGTTGTCCCACGCACCACCACCCGAGGTCATCGAGATGGCAACGAACAGGCCGTTGACGATCACGCCCAGAAGCGAAGCGCCAAGTGCCGCGAAGGCCGATGCCTTGGAGCCCGAGATCAGCAGAACGCCGAAATAGACGAACAGCGGAGCCAGAACCGGCAGCAGCGAAGGCACGATCATTTCCTTGATCGCGGCCTTGGTCAGAATGTCCACTGCGCGGCCATAGTCTGGCTTTTCGGTGCCGGCCATGATGCCCGGCTTCGCCTTGAACTGCGCGCGAACTTCTTCCACGATCGAACCTGCAGCACGACCCACAGCTGTCATTGCGATGCCGCCGAACAGGTAGGGGATCAGACCGCCGAAGATCAGGCCCGCAACCACGTAGGGATTGGACAGATCGAACGAAATCTCGCCCATGTCCTTGAAGTAAGGATACAGCGTCGAGCCTTCGGCATTCGCCTTGGCGGCGAAGAACTGAAGATCGTTCGAGTAAGCCGCAAACAGCACCAGTGCGCCAAGACCGGCCGAACCGATGGCGTAGCCTTTGGTGACAGCCTTGGTGGTGTTGCCGACCGCATCGAGTGCGTCAGTTGCCTGACGGACTTCCGGCGGAAGACCCGACATTTCGGCAATGCCGCCGGCGTTGTCGGTGACCGGACCGAATGCGTCGAGCGCGACGATCATGCCGGCGATGCCGAGCATGGCGGTGACCGCGATGCCGGTGCCGAACAGACCAGCAAGCTGGTAGGTCGAGATAATGCCGCCAACGATGACGATTGCGGGCAAGGCAGTCGATTCAAGCGAAATGGCAAGGCCCTGGATCACGTTGGTGCCGTGACCGGTGACCGAAGCCTGGCTGATCGAGTTGACCGGACGCTTGTTGGTGCCGGTGTAGTACTCGGTGATCACCACGATGAGCGCGGTGACAATCAGGCCGACGACGCCGCAGATGAACAGGTTCATGCCGGTGATCGACATGCCGTTGATGACCGCGATCTCGCCCCAGCCGATGGTCAGCGACGTTGCGCCGCCCAGGCCGATGATCGACAGCAGGCCGGTGACGATGAGACCCTTGTAGAGAGCGCCCATGATCGAGCCGTTCTGGCCGAGCTTGACGAAGAAGGTGCCGACAATCGAGGTGATGATCGATGCGCCGCAGATGGCCAGCGGATAGAGCATGGCGGAGCCAAGGATATCCGAGCCGCCAAAGAAGATGGCGCCCAGAACCATGGTGGCGACCACGGTCACCGCATAGGTTTCAAACAGGTCGGCCGCCATGCCTGCGCAGTCGCCGACATTGTCGCCCACATTGTCGGCAATTGTCGCCGGGTTGCGGGGATCGTCTTCGGGGATACCGGCTTCGACCTTGCCGACGAGATCGCCGCCAACGTCTGCGCCCTTGGTGAAGATGCCGCCGCCCAGACGTGCGAAGATCGAGATCAGCGATGCCCCGAAACCAAGCGCTACCAGCGCGTCAATGACCTGACGGCTATCGGAAGCCAGCCCCATCGGGCCGGTCAGGATGTAGTAGTAGACCGCCACACCCAGAAGCGCGAGACCAGCCACCAGCATGCCGGTGATTGCGCCCGCCTTGAAGGCGATATCGAGGCCGCCGGCAAGATTGACGGAGGAAGCCTGTGCCGTACGCACATTGGCGCGAACCGATACGTGCATCCCCACATAACCGGCTGCACCCGACAGAATTGCGCCAATCAGAAAGCCGATTGCCGCGGTTGCGCCAAGAAGCAGATAGGTTATGACGACAACCACTGCGCCGACGATGGCGATGGCAGTGTACTGACGGTTCAGGTAGGCCTGAGCGCCTTCACGAATATAGCCAGCGATCTCCTGCATGCGTGCGTTGCCCTGATCAGCGGCCATTACCGAGCTGGTGGCCCAGATGGCATAAACAACGGAAAGCAATCCACAGGCGATCACAGCAAAAAGAATGTTCATGCTGATTTCCCTCCAATTTGGCCGGAATCAGATGATCTCCCCCCGGCCAGAAACACCGCGGCGAAAGAAGCTCGAACCACATGTCCGGGCACCCAGCCGCATCGCGGCGGATGATTGCGACAGAGGCGGGGCAAGGTCAAGAGTGCAGGCCGTGATATTGTCCGGCCAGACCCAATAAGCCCGGGAAACCTTGCCTAAACAACGTTGCAGGGCCTGATTCGGGGTCTTTTCCCCGCCTAAAGACTAATCAGAAAGAACGGCGGCGCTCCCACAGGATCTGTGCGCCCAGCACCAGCAGGCAGAATGCCGCGACCGGCCAGAACAGGCTGTTGAGCGCATCCCAGCCCCAGGCATTGAGCACCTTGCCCGACATCAGCGACGAGAAGGCGACGATGCCGAAAAGGGTGACATCGTGGAATCCCTGCACCTTGTTTTTCTCCGACGGCCGGTAGGTCATCGTCACCATGGTGGTGGCGCCGATGAAGCCAAAATTCCAGCCGATGCCCAGCAGCACCAGCGCCAGCCAGAAATTCCACAGCTCGATCCCCATATGGGCAACGATCGCGCACCCCAGCAGAATGACAAGTCCGGTGGCGGTGATGGTGTCGCGACCGAACCGGGCAATCAGCTTGCCGGTAAAAAAGCTCGGCGCGAACATCGCCATGACGTGCCACTGGATGCCAAGCGTGGCGAGTTCGGGCGAGAACCCGCACCCGACCATGGCCAGGGGAGCACCTGTCATCATGAAGGTCATAAGCGCGTAGGACCCCACCCCGCAAACCATTGCAGTAACGAATCGCGGCTGAGTGATAATCTCGCCCAGCGGACGCGCCGGCGCGTCATCATGACCAACATCGCCGGGTTTGGTATCGTTGGGGATACGCAAAAACCAGAGGACGGACATTGTAATCAGCGCCAGCGGTACCAGCGCCAGGTAGGATCCGGCAAACATCACCGGAGCGAACAGCTCCCGCGTGAATATCACCGTCTGCGGTCCTATGACGGCGGCAAAGACACCGCCGGCAAGCACCCAGGATATGGCCTGGGCCTTGAAATTGGATGGTGAGCCATCGGCCGCGGCAAAGCGGTATTGCTGCACAAACGAACCGCCCAGGCCGATAAAGGCCATTCCGAAGGCAAACAGCCAGAATTCATGCCGGAAAAGCGCGATCGCGGAAATGATGCCGCCGAGTGCGGTCATGACCATGCCGGACAGGAAGCCATGTCTGCGTCCGATCTGGCGCATCAACCAGGCGGCGGGAAGCGCACCGACGGCGACGCCGAGGTTGAATCCGGTCACCGGGGCGGTTGCGAGTGATTTGTCGGCGCCAAGCAGATAGAACCCGGCCAGGCCGCCCATGGAAATGGCGATCGGCGCTGCAGCTCCGCCAAAAGCCTGCGATGCTGACAGTAACAGCGCATTGCGCCGCGCCAGATTTTCGGCATCGGTGGCGCCGGCCAATCCGACCCTGTCGAGAAGCGCCATTCCTGTTAATCCTTGTCGGGTTTTGACTCACCGCGATATGTGCGCGCCAACCGGTCGAGAACCGCGTTGACGATCTTGGTCTCATCGCTTTCGAAGAAGGCGCGCGCCACATCGACATATTCATTGACGATCACGGCGACAGGAACATCCTTTTTGAAGGAGAGTTCCCATGCCCCTGCCCTGAGGATCGCCCGCAGCGTTGTATCGAGCCTGGAAAGCGGCCAGTCCTCGGTCAGGCTGGCGCGAATTGCCGGGTCAAGCGCCCGCTGGTTTTCCACCACTCCCGAAACAACCGCGCGGAACCAGGCCGCGTCAGCGGGCCGGTATTGCTCGCCATCAATCTCGCCGCCGAGTCGAAGGGCTTCATATTCCGCGACAACCTCAAGCACACCGGCACCGCCGATATCCATTTGGTAAAGCGCCTGGACGGCAGCCAGCCTGGCCGCGCCACGCTGGTTGGCAGCCTTGATTTCCGGCGATGCGGCCGGCGAGGAGTTTTTGTCAGCGTCCACGATCAACCCGCCAGCTTATCTTTCAGCGCGATCATTGTCAGCGCTGCGCGAGCCGCGAACCCGCCCTTGTCGAGCTTGTCCTTCTTGACCCGTTCCCAGGCCTGTTCCGCATTCTCGGTGGTCATGATGCCGTTGCCAAGCGCCAGCGATTCGGACACGGACAATGTCATCAGCCCACGCGCGGATTCATTCGAGACGATTTCGAAATGATATGTCTCGCCACGAATGACAACGCCCAGCGCGACGAACCCGTCATATTCGGTTCCACCCTCATCCATCGCGTCGAGCGCAATAGCGATGGCCGGCGGAATTTCCAGCGCGCCGGGCACGGTGACCACGTCACAGGTTGCTCCGGCAAGGTCCAGCGCGGACTTGGCGCCGTCAAGCAGAGCGTCGGACATGTCATCGTAAAAGCGGGCTTCAACGATCAGAAGATGCGGGGTCTTGGTCTTCGCCATGACGGCTTTCCTTCTTGCGGGTCGTGTTTGCCACGCGTCAAGGGTTCCAGAACGGAACCGGAAATTGGATCGGATCAGAGCGGGGGTCAAACCACTTTGTCCGCCGCTTGGCAAGCACAAATGGCCACCCGCCGCCCGGCAGCGGCCTTTTGTCCGCCCTCGCGAGCGGTTTGCAACCAGTATCGTCGTTCCAACGCGCATCCGCACATGCCGTATTGCGTGCCTTTCCGCAGCGCCGCGACTCCTCTAGACAGGCATTCATGCGCACACCCAAACCCAAGGAAACCGACCTCTACCTCCCCGTCAAAGCCCTGCTTGAAAGCCAAGGCTACACGGTCAAGGGCGAAATCGGCGCGGCGGACATCGTGGCTGTGCGCGACGGCGATGATCCTGTGGTGGTGGAACTCAAGACCGGATTTTCGCTTTCGCTGTTTCACCAGGGCATCGAACGCCAGGCCATCACCGACGCGGTTTATATCGCGGTGCCGCGCGGAACCGGGCGAGCCTTCCTGAAAGCGATCGCCGCCAACAAATCGCTGTGCCGGCGGTTGGGGCTTGGCTTGATGACGGTGCGGCTCAAGGACGGGCTGGTGGAGGTGCATGCGGATCCGGCGCCCTACAAGCCCCGCAAATCCGCAATCAAGAAAACGCGGCTGCTGCGGGAATTCGCCAAACGCACAGGCGACCCCAACGCCGGCGGCGCCACGCGGCAAGGGCTGATGACCGCGTACCGGCAGGATGCCTTGCGCTGCGCCCGTGTGCTTCGCGAGCTTGGCCCGACCAAGGCAGCGCAGGTGGCGAAGGCATCGGGCGTCGAGAAAGCCAGGGCGTTGATGGCCGACAATCATTACGGCTGGTTCGAGCGCGTCGAGACCGGGATTTATGGGCTTTGCGCCAAGGGAGCCGAGGCGCTGCTGACGCATGGCGATCCGGATCACGGATCCAGGCCTTCCGCTTGCGCCGGTCCTGACTGACGAAGCAGACGCTTTGGCTACATCGCCAGGTCTCCGGCACGGTTTCCGATGGCAAGGAAATGCCCGTGATCTTCACCGTTGATTAACCATAATTGCCGATGCTCGGAGCCTGACACCTCTCGCCCGGGCAATGGCATGCGCCACGTACCACCTTCTTTCTCCGGACAACCGGGGCATCCGGCATGGGCACCGCTGCAAAGCGGCCTGCAGTTGGCGCGTCCGGACATCTTGTCACCCGGTGTCATTCGCGGATCGGCTATCATTTTGTCGGCACTTGGCCTGGCATTGATGCTGATTTCGCTGCGCCCATTCGTCGGCGCCAGCATGATCAGCGAAGCCGGAGTCGATGAAGGCAGTGCGCTCAACCAGTACGGGTTCCTGGCGGCGGGACTGATATTTGCATTGTCGGTGATGTGCCTGGCCAGCCGGCAGGCGCTCGTGAGACTGCTGACCCCGGGTTTCCTGTTGCTGGGCATGGTGCTCGTCTACAACGTCGTCACCTCGCCCGAGCCGATGCAGGCGTTGCGCGCGGTGGTGCTCACCGTGATCGGAATGTTCATCGCGTTTTCGGTCATGGTGCTGCCGCGCGGCGAGAAGGACTTCCAGACCGCCCTGATTGCCGCCACGCTTGCAACCCTTGCCCTGTCCTATGGCGGCCTGATTGCATTTCCCAATCTGGCGACGCATGGCTATGACGCTTATGAACCGCAGCATGCCGGGCTCTGGCGCGGCCACTTCAGTCACAAGAACATCGCCGGGCCGGTGATGTGCGTCATCGCTATTTTCGGTGTTTACCTGATCCGGTCCGGTCAACGCTTCATTGGATTGATCATATTTGCCGCCGGGGCGCTGTTCGTCGTCAACACCGGATCGAAAACCACCAGTGGCCTGTTTCCCGTGGCCATACTGATCGTCTTTTCAGCGACCATTTTCGGACGCTCGGCAGCGGCCATCCTCTTGACCGTGATGGCCATCGCCGGCACCTATGTCCTGACAATTGGATCGCTGTCACATCCGCGGATTTCCTATCTGATCCTGGATATTCTGGGTGACGAAACCTATACCGGCCGGACCACATTGTGGGAATTCAGCCTGTCGAAAATACCCGAAAAACCCTGGCTCGGCTACGGTCTCTACAATTTCTGGAGCACGGGCAATGTGCGCGGGCTCGAAAAACCATTCGAGGCGGCGTGGGATTACCGTTACATCATTCACGGCCACAACAATTACCTCGACATTCTGCTCAATCTCGGTGTTATCGGCGGCAGTGTGCTGTTCTGGGTCCTGTTTGTCGGCCCGATGTTCAACTACGCCCGGGCGCGGCGCATTCCCGGCAATCGCAAGCTTGCCGACATGTTTTTCATGATCATCGTTTTCATGAGTCTTTTGTCGTTTCTCGAGACCTTCTTTCTGGCCCGCAACGATCCGATCTGGCTGATGCATATCTTCGCGGTGCTCGGACTGCATCTGCTGGCGCGATTTGACATCACCGCCGGATCGAATGCCTCGGCCGCGCCGCCCGGCCGCCGCTTTATGGCCTGACGCATTCGGCTGGCATCCGACGTTTCAGGTTTTGAGGAGTGTTGAAGCCGGCAAGCCGCGCTGCGTAGCGCGCCATCTGGTCGACCTCGAGATTGACATGATCGCCTACAGCCCGCGCCCCCCATGTGGTAACAGCGAGTGAATGCCGGATCAGAAGCACATCGAACTCGGCGCCATCAACCGCATTGACCGTCAACGATGTTCCATCAAGCGCCACCGAGCCCTTCGGCGCGATGAACCGGGACAATGCTTCCGGCGCGCGCATCCTAAACCGGCGGGCTTCGCCCTCGTCCTTGATCGCGATGATTTCCGCCTGACCGTCGACATGCCCGGAGACCATGTGGCCACCCAGTTCGTCACCGATCCTGAGCGAGCGCTCGAGGTTGATGGGGCTTCCTACGGTCCAGTCGCCGATGGTTGTGAGCCGCAGCGCCTCCTCCCAGGCTTCGACCTCGAACCAGCGCGTATTGTCGCCCTGCTGGGCAAGAGCCGTCACAGTCAGGCAGACCCCGGAACAGGCGATGGACGCGCCGATATCGATGCCGGCGGGATCCCAGGCAGTCTCGATGCGCAGCCCGACGCCCTGATCGCGTTCGGTCACTGCGGCGACCCGGCCGATATCGGTGATGATGCCGGTAAACATGGTCTCAGACCCTTTCGTATTCGTGCATCTGGTCGCTACCGTATGTCATGGATAGAACCGGTCGGAAAGTCGGCGGCATGGTCAGAGGCGTGAGCGGTGCGTCGACAGCATCGCCATCGATATCCGCCTCGCCGGTCAACAGCACGATCCTGTCGACCAGGTCCTCTTCGAGAAAGGCCCGTGCGACCTCGGCGCCGCCTTCAACCAGAACCGTGGACAGCCCGCGCGCCGCCAGATCCTCGAGCAGTTCGGGCAACGCCAGGCGACCGTGATGCGCATCGGAAGCGATGAATTTTACGCCGCATGCCGCCAGTCCGGCGCGCGCCGGATCATCCTGCCCGGCGGCGGTGGCAATCCATACAGGCACGTCGCGGGCCGATTTTACCAGGCGTGAACCGACCGGCAATCTGAGCTGTGTGTCGAGTACCAGGCGCACCGGAGAGCGGCCTTCAAGACCGGGAAGCCGACAAGTCAATTCCGGATCGTCATTGATCGCCGTGCCAATGCCGATCAGGATCGCATCCGATCGGGCACGCATGGCATGAACCTGGCGGCGCGTGATCTCGCCGGTGATCGGAACCTGAACGCCATCGCGCCGACCGATTTTTCCGTTGGCGGAGATTGCGAGTTTGAGAGTGACGTGAACGCGGTTTTTGGTCCGTCGCGTCAGGTATCCGGCGAGATCGTGCTCCGCCTCTGTTGCCAGCACGCCGTCCTCCACCTCTATACCCGCCGCACGCAAAATCGCGTAGCCGCGACCGGAGACCCGTTCATCAGGATCGGTCGCAGCCGCCACGACCCGCGAAACACCGGCTGCGACCAGGGCTTCGGCGCAAGGCGGGGTGCGTCCGTGATGGGCGCAGGGCTCGAGTGTGACGTAAGCGGTTGCGCCGCGCGCCAGTTCACCTGCCTGGGCAAGCGCCTGCGGCTCGGCATGCGGGCGTCCGCCGATTGCGGTGATGCCGCGTCCGACAATGACCGGCGCGCCGTTGATCTCACGGACAATGAGTGTTGCCACCGAGGGATTGGAGCCGGTGCGCCCTTCATGCCAGCGGGCAAGACGGATCGCCGCCGCCATGTATCGACGGTCAAGCGCGCTCACCGTCATGACATCAGATCTCCCCGACGGAACTGTCGCCGGCAATCCGCGCGGTCAATTCGGCGATTGTCCGCTCAAAATCCTCAGGCCCGGTGAAATCGCGGTAGACCGAGGCATACCGGACAAAGCCGACATCATCGAGCGCCTTGAGCGCCTCAAGCACCAAAAGGCCGATTTCGTCTGTCGCAATCTCGGTCTCGCCCGAACTTTCCAGGCGGCGGACGATGCCCGACACCGCGCGGTCGATGCGCTCGGGGTCGACCGGCCGCTTGCGAAGCGCGATCTGAAAGGATTTCGCCAGCTTGTCGCGATCAAACGGCACCCTCCGGCCGGTTTTCTTGAGCACCTGCAAGTCACGCAACTGGACCCGTTCGAAGGTCGTGAACCGGCCACCGCAATCGGGGCAAACGCGGCGGCGGCGGATCGCGGCGCCATCCTCGGCCGGCCGCGAATCCTTCACCTGACTGTCTTCAGAACCACAATAGGGACACCGCATCAGATCTATCCGAGATACGGGTAGAGCGGGAAACGGTCGGTGAGAGAGATCACCTTCGCCTTCACCGCGGCTTCAACCGTGGCGTTGCCCTCTTCCGAATTGGCCGATTTCAGGCCATCAAGGACTTCGGCGATCAGATTGCCGATCTCGGTGAATTCGTCGGCGCCGAAGCCGCGCGTGGTGCCGGCGGGCGTTCCGAGGCGGATACCGGACGTCACGAACGGCTTTTCCGGGTCAAACGGGATTCCGTTCTTGTTGCAGGTGATGTTGGCCCGGCCGAGCGCGCCTTCCGCCTTCTTGCCGGTGGCGTTCTTGGGGCGCAGGTCAACCAGCATCAGATGGTTGTCGGTACCGCCGGAGACGATGTCAAGGCCGGTGCTTTTCAGGCTGGCGGCAAGCGTCTTGGCGTTGTCGGCGACGTTGTTGGCATAGGTCTTGAATTCCGGCGTCAGCGCTTCACCGAACGCCACGGCCTTGGCTGCGATGACATGCATCAGCGGACCGCCCTGAAGCCCCGGGAAGACGGCGGAATTGATCTTCTTGGCCATCGCCTCGTCATTGGTCAGGATCATGCCGCCGCGCGGGCCGCGCAGCGATTTGTGGGTGGTGGTGGTGGTCACATGCGCATGCGGCACCGGCGATGGGTGCACACCGCCGGCAACCAGGCCGGCAATATGGGCCATGTCGACCATCAGCCAGGCGCCGACACTGTCGGCGATTTCGCGGAACCGCTTCCAGTCCCAGATGCGCGAATAGGCCGTGCCGCCGGCCAGGATCAGCTTCGGCTTGGTTTCGTGAGCCTGCTTTTCAATCGCATCCATGTCGAGCAGATGGTCATCTTCGCGCACACCGTAGGACACGACGTTGAACCATTTGCCGCTCATATTGACCGGCGAACCGTGGGTCAGATGACCGCCCGAATTGAGATCAAGACCCATGAAGGTGTCGCCGGGCTGCAGCAACGCCAGGAACACCGCCTGGTTCATCTGGCTGCCGGAATTGGGCTGGACGTTGGCGAAATTGCAACCAAACAGCTTCTTGGCGCGCTCGATGGCGAGTTCTTCGGCGATATCAACGAATTGGCAGCCGCCATAATAGCGCTTGCCCGGATAGCCCTCGGCATATTTGTTGGTCATGACCGAGCCTTGCGCTTCAAGCACGGCGCGCGACACGATGTTTTCAGACGCGATCAGTTCGATCTCGTGCCGCTGACGGCCGAGTTCGCTCTGAATTGAACCAAACACTTCCGGATCGGAGTCGGCCAAAGACCGATTGAAGAAGGCATCTGCGTAGCGGGCTGCAGAAGTCGCGTTGGACATGTTCCAGGTTCCTTGTATGGCTCGGGCTATTGCTCAGATCTGACGAAGCGCCTGCAGGATCTCGACGACGCCCCGGCAATCGGGCGATTCCGGAACGCAGCGTGTCGACCCGGATGCGGTTATTTACCCGTGTCGCATGGCAAGGGCAATATCCGCAGTCGCGATTGCGTCATTGCGGCGCGCCAAACGACAAAGCCGCCCGTTACGGGCGGCTTCATGTCAGGTCGACAACGTTGTTGGATAGCGAACTTAGCGCAACGCCAGCTCTTCCACACCATCGCGCTGATAGACATCGTCGCGGAACTGCACGACGCCATCTTCGGACGCCCAGGCCGTGAAATAGGTGAAATATACCGGAACCGGCTCGGTCAGTTCGATGACCGTGTTTTCGCGTGAGGCGATGGTCGCTTCCATGGACTGACGGTTCCAGCCCGGCGTGTCCCTGAGCAGCCAGGTGTTGAGATCACGCACGTTCTGGACGCGCACGCAGCCCGAGGATTCAAACCGCATAAGCTTGTTGAACACACCCTGCTGCGGCGTATCGTGCATATAGACGGCGTGCGGATTGTGGAAATTGATCTTGGTCGAGGACATGGCATTGCCCTTGCCCGGGTCCTGGCGGAACATCAGATTGGGAGCCTTTTCGGCATACCAGTCGATTGTCTCCGGCGCGACTTCATTGCCCTGCCCGTCAAACAGACGAATGTTGTTGCGCGTCAGATAGGTCGGATCCTTGCGCATCAACGGGACAATGTCCTTCTCGATGATCGAGCGCGGCGAAGTCCAGTAGGGATTGAGAATGATCTCGTGAATTTTCGAATTGAGGATCGGGGTCTGGCGGTCGATCTTGCCGACAATCGCGGTATGGCGCAGCACCACGCTGCCATTTTCCACGGCCTCGATCTGCGCTGCCGGAATATTGACCATCACGTAACGGTCACCGAGAAAGCCCGACATCGAGCGCAATCGCACCAGATTGGTCTCGAGTTGCCCGAGGCGGACATCAGCTGACACATTCAGCGCCTGATAGGAGTAACTGCCCAATACACCATCTGGCGGCAGGCCGTGACGGGCCTGGAATTTCTTGACCGCGCCGTCGACATAGGAATCAAACTCATTGGAAAGTCCCGCATTGCGGTCCAGATCACCCGATGCAATCAGTCGCTGGCGCAGGATTCGCACTTCCGGATCGGACACGCCCATCCGCAACTTCTTCGTTGCCGGCACCACCGGCCAGCCGCCGCGGGCGATCAAATCCTGATAGTCAAAAATCGCGCGTTCGACAAAGGCGATGGTATCGGCGCTGGCAATCGGATGCCGTGTCGCCGTCTCCGCCACCGAACGGGAACTCTGCGCATCGAATTGATCATCCCAGGCGCCGCGACGCGGAGAACTGATAATGTCCTCGATGGTCGATTGGGCAAAGGCTGGCGTGGCCACCATCGCCGCTGCCGCCATACCGGCCGCGCGGCCCATGAAGCGACGGCGGGAAACTTTGTCTAATCCGGTCGGCTTTGTCATTCGAATTCCACCATGCAATCTGTTCTGACGTTGAGTTGGTCAGCTTTTATACCAATACCAACGTTAAAATAATCGGACCAAAAGCGGTCCTTCAAGTCTGCCGCGTCACTTTTGTGTGAGCGCACAACAAGAGCAGGATTTGATGGATCCGTTCCTTGCTACGAGCCATAACCCTACCACAACCGCTTTCACGGCAATATGGCTAATTCATGTTCTGCTCCAGAACGTCGGCGACGTGAGCTATGTTCCGGGCGGCCCTGATTGGTCGTTTTTGCCTGATCTGGACTGAACGACGGCATGGATACACCGCCTTGATCGGTGCTGACACCAGAAAGGCGGCCGAGCCGAAGCCTGCCGCCTTTGTCAGGTCGAAATTTCCGCCGGTGCTACAGCCGGTAGAGAATCTGATCGTTCCAGAACCGGTCAAGGCGCTGCATCAGCTTGTTGAGTTCCTCGAACTCGCTGGCGCCAATGCCGCCGACCTGGGCGATCGAGTTGATGTGCCGGTCATAAAGTGCCGCCACGGTTTCGGCGATTTCTGTGCCGTGTTCGGTCAGGCTGATGCGCACTGCACGCCGGTCAACCCGCGAGCGCTGGTGATTGATATAGCCCAGATCAACCAGCTTCTTGAGATTGTAGGAAACATTGGAGCCGAGATAGTAGCCGCGGCTGCGCAATTCTCCGGCGGTCAGTTCGGAATTGCCGATATTGAACAGCAGCAGAGCCTGGATGGCATTGATATCGGTGCGATTGGCGCGGTCGAACTCATCCTTGATGACATCGAGCAGACGGCGATGAAGCCGTTCGACCAGCTGCAGCGATTCAAGATAGAGATCGCGCAAGCCTTCTGACGAGTCGTTCGCAGGAGCTGTTTTTCGCGCCGATGCAAGTGCGGAATTTGTATATGACATGATGACTGCCTCACTGTTTGTTATGGCGGCTTTTTGTTCCCGCCTTGAGACAGACCCTATCGAATACGCATAAAATTCTACTTAAAGTGCAAGCTTAACATGAGGTTACCTTTGGCACACCGCTGATCACAGTGAATCAGTTCTTACCAGCTTGGCATCCTGGCGTCGTTTGACGAACAGGGCGACGCGAAACCCTATATAAACCGAGATCACGACAGCGTGCGCAATGACCAGCAACGGGCGCTCACCGTACCAAAGCGGGAATGCCTTGTGCATGATGATCTCGGAGCCGGCCGCGACCACCCAGATCACCGGTCCCCAGGACACCTGCATCCACAGTCCGACCGCCGCCACCGGAAGCAGCACGGCGAGTGCCGCGGAGGCAAACTGCCAATAGGGCGGAAGCAGGTCAAACCGGGACATGCCGCCGTCGGAGTAGCCGATCAGCCGCCCCCAGTATTGCAGTCCGGCAACCAGACAGCTCAGCGCCACCAGCCGCACGAACAGCCGGAAGCTGGCTTCGAGAGCGCCGGTGCCCGCCTCGGGTGCAGTGCCGATCTGCAAAATCGCCATCATTGGCGGGTTCCTTTTCCGGGCGCAGCCAGAAAGCGCCGATCATCAAAGCACTGTCATACCCAAACCGCGCCTGACGACGCAAGCCCGCAGCCGAATTGCGCGCCCCTGCCCGCCGGCTTCTTGACCGCGGGGGGCTGTGCGGTTTAACCCATCTGGCGGAGTGCGCGCGCTGCCTGCGCGCGACTGAAGCTGAGGAAACGGACAGATGAGCGACACCGGCAAGAACACCGCCGCGGGACTGGCGGCGGCGGCTTCGATCAATGTCGACGAGATCACCGCCCACCGGCGCATGCGCCGTACAAGGGGGGCGGACTGGTCGCGGCGGCTGGTTCGCGAAACCCGGTTGACGGTGGATGACCTGATCTGGCCAATCTTCATCGTTCCCGGCGCCAACATAGCCGAGCCCATCGACGCCATGCCCGGCGTCAACCGGATGAGCGTCGACAAGGCGGTGGAAGCAGCCAGGATGGCGGCTGATCTCGGAATTCCCGCGCTTGCCACCTTCCCCAATGTGGAAATGGAAAAGCGTGACATGACCGGCTCGCATGCGCTCGATCCGGACAATCTGATCAACCAGGCCACCCGCGCCATCAAGCAGGCTGTGCCGGACATCGGCGTCATCACCGATGTGGCGCTCGACCCGTTCACCGATCACGGCCATGACGGCATTCTGCGCGACGGCGAGATCGTCAATGACGAGACAGTACGGCAGATCGCTGCGGCGGCGGTGCATCAGGCCGACGCCGGCGCCGACATCATCTCGCCCTCGGACATGATGGACGGCCGCATCGGCGCGATCCGGCTGGCGCTCGACGCGGCCGGACACCAGAATGTGTCGATCATGTCCTATGCGACCAAATTCGCCTCGGCCTGCTATGGGCCCTACCGCGAGGCGATCGGCACCTCGGGGCTTTTGAAGGGCGACAAGCGCACCTATTACCTCGATCCGTCCAACGCCATGGAAGCTGTCCGCGACGCGGGGCTGGATGTCGAGGAAGGGGCGGACATGCTGATGGTCAAGCCCGGCCTGCCCTATCTCGATATCTGCCGGGCGCTGAAAGACACCTATGGCCTGCCGACCTTCGCCTATCAGGTGTCGGGCGAATATTCGATGATCAAGGCCGGCCACGCGGCGGGCTATATCGACGGCGAGCGGATCATGATGGAAAAGCTGCTGGCCTTCAAACGCGCCGGCTGCGACGGCATCCTGACCTATTTTGCGCCGGAAGCCGCCCGGCTGATCGCCAGGGGCGGTGGTTGAGCGGACGGTTCTGCCGGTTCACTAAACTATCCGGGGATGGCAACTCCCGGGTCTCCGTCATTCCGGACTTGATCCGGTATCCAGCCACCGCGCGTCAGCGCGGTGAGAGACGTTAAAAGCCACACCAACTGACGCGAGCAACAAGGTGTCCTCCGGCTCGCGGACACTCGCCTGATGGATACCGGATCAGGTCCGGTATGACGGTGGTGTGAGATAGCGTCCGGCAACACCATAAATTCCCGCGCCAAGATTTGCGCATCGCCCGTCCAGCCCGGCTCCACCCCTTTAACTCCGCAGCATGAGTTCCTACATCTTGAGGGCGCAGGCCATTTGCCCGCGACCCGACGACAGGAGAGCCCCGTGAGCCAACCATTCCCAGACAGCGCAGCCGAGCAGGCCACCGGTCGGTATGATGATATCGCACTTTATGACGGTGTTCGCACACGGCGCATCATGGCGTTTTTCATCGATTACGCCATCGTGCTGGCTCTGTGCGTGCCGGTGGCGGTGCTGGTGTTCTTCATCGGAATCTTCACCCTTGGCCTCGGCTTCTTTCTCTATCCGATCCTGTTCCTGCTGGTCGCCATTCCCTATATCGGCCTGTCGATGGGCGGACCGAACCAGGCCACGCCCGGCATGAGAATGATGAACATCCGCGTCGTCAGGCTTGACGGCCGTCCGGTCGACTTCATGCTCGCCGTCGTCCACGGGGTGCTGTTTTGGGCATTGAACGCGGTGTTGACGCCCTTCATCCTGCTCGCCACGCTGGTGCTCGACCGCAAGCAGACAGTGCACGACTGGCTCTTGGGCACGGTGGTGGTGCGGGGGTAACCCGCTTCGGACATTGGATTATACCACCAGCCGCGTCTCGTGCTTCAATTGCCGCAGGATCAGGTTGGTCTTGACCGTTGAAACGCCTTCCAGCGCAAACATGAACTCCTCCAGAAACGCGTTGTAGGCGCCAAGGTCGCGGCAGCGGACGCGCAAGTGATAGTCGGCGTCGCCGGTGGTGGCGAAACAGTCGAGGACTTCCGGTCGAGTCATCACGGCTTGAATGAAATTTTCGACATGGCCGGCCTGATGGCGCGAGAGTACCACATGCACCATGGCATGGAATGAGAGGCCAACGGCGTCGGGGTTGACCAACGCCGTGTAGCGCTCGATGACGCCGCCCTCCTCCAGCAGCTTCACCCGTCGCCAGCAGGCGGATGCCGACATCGCGGCACGCCCGGCAAGATCCTGGTTGGAGATGCGGCCGTCTTCCTGCAGGGCATCGAGAATCTGGCGATCTCCCTGCTGAATTTCGATTTCTTCGGCCATTCTGGGAGTTCCTTTCACTTATCAAATGAAACTTGGCAAGGTCTACCACCGTTGTGACGTAAACCGGTCATTCTGGCAAGTTTGACCAGTCCGTCCGGGTTAATATGGCGGCAGAGGAGCTGCCCATGACATTCCACACCTTCCCCATGTCCAATTATGCGCTCAGCGACCGTTATGCGCTGCAATCCGGCCGGGTGTTCATGACCGGCACGCAGGCGCTGGTTCGGGCCGTGTTCGATCAGGCGCGCCGTGACCGTGAGGCGGGGCTCAACACCGGCGGGTTCGTGTCGGGCTATCGCGGCTCGCCGCTGGGCGGGCTCGACATGGAGTTGTGGCGGCAGAAGGCGCGGTTGGCGGAAGGCAGGATAGAGTTCCTGCCCGCGGTCAACGAGGATCTGGCGGCAACCGCGGTGCTCGGCTCGCAGCAGGTGGAGACCAATCCGAACCGCCATGTCGACGGGGTGTTCGGCCTCTGGTACGGCAAGGGACCCGGTGTTGATCGGGCCGGCGACGCGCTCAAGCACGGCAATGCCTATGGTTCATCACCGCATGGCGGGGTGCTGGTGGTGGCGGGCGACGACCATGGCTGCGTCTCCTCGTCGATGCCGCACCAGTCGGATGTGGCGTTCATGGCCTGGTTCATGCCGACGCTCAATCCGGCCAGCGTGGCCGAATATCTCGAATTCGCCGAATACGGCTACGCGCTGTCGCGCTATTCGGGCATGTGGGTCGGCTTCAAGGCGATCTCCGAAACCGTCGAGGGTGCGAGTTCGTTTATGCTGAAGCCCGACCGGGTGTTTGCCACGCCTGATTTCCAGCCGCCCTCCTCCGGCCTGCACTACCGCTGGCCGGATCTGCCCGGACCGCAGATCGAGGAACGGATGGAGGCCAAGAAGCACGCGGTGTTCGCCTTTGCCGGAGCCAACCCGATCGACCAGGCGATCTACGGCATTGACGATGCGCGGTTCGGGTTCGTGACCACTGGCAAGGCGCATCTCGACCTGATGGAAGCATTGCGGTTGCTGGGGCTCGATGAGGCGCGCTGCCGAGCGCTCGGCATCGACATCTACAAGGTCGGCATGGTCTGGCCGCTGGCGCGACGCGACGCACTCGGATTTGTCCGTGGCAAACGCGAAGTGGTGGTGATCGAGGAAAAACGCGGCATCATCGAAAGCCAGTTCAAGGAGTATTTTTATGACTGGCCCGGCGACAAGCCGCAGCGCATGGTCGGCAAGCATGACGAGACCGGGCGGCGGCTGATCCCGTGGACCGGTGAGCTGTCGCCCAAACAACTGCTTCCGCTGATCGCCAAGCGGCTTGACGGCGTGTTTGGCGGCGAAGAGTTTGGCGCGCGGGCGGCCAAGATCGTTGCCGTGCCCCTGATCAGCCTGTCAGATCCCGGCGCAACGCGAACACCCTATTTCTGCTCCGGCTGCCCGCACAACTCCTCGACCAAGGTGCCGGAAGGCTCCAAGGCGCTGGCCGGGATCGGCTGCCATTTCATGGCCAGCTGGATGGACCGGGAAACCTCGTCACTGATCCAGATGGGTGGCGAAGGCGTCAACTGGGCAGCCTCGTCGCGGTTTACCGGCAACACCCACATCTTCCAGAATCTCGGTGAAGGCACCTGGTATCATTCGGGCTCGATGGCGATTCGCCAGGCGATCGCGGCGCAGGCCAACATCACCTACAAGATCCTTTACAATGACGCTGTCGCCATGACCGGGGGCCAACCGGTCGACGGGCCAGTCAGCGTCCAGGCGATTGCCCAGATCTGCCGCGCCGAGGGTGTCGAGCGCATCGCGCTGGTCTCCGATGACCCCGACAAGTTTTCAGCCGCCGATTTCCCGCGTGGAATCACCATTCATGGGCGCGGCGACATGGACGCCGTGCAGCGCGAACTTCGCGAAGTTCAAGGTGTTTCGATCCTGATTTACGAGCAGACCTGCGCCACAGAAAAACGCCGCCGACGCAAGCGCGGCCAGTTGCCGGACCCGAAAAAATTCGCCGTCATCAACGAGCTGGTTTGCGAAGGCTGCAGCGATTGCTCGACCGAATCCAACTGCCTGAGCATTGAGCCCAGGGAAACAGAATTCGGCCGCAAACGGCAGATCAACCAGTCCAACTGCAACAAGGACATGTCCTGCCTCAACGGCTTCTGCCCGAGCTTCGTCACGGTTGAGGGTGCGGAACGGCGCAAGCCGAAGCCGGCGGCTTTCGATATCGACACACTGATGAAGACAGTCCCGCTGCCCACACTGCCGGCGCTCAATCAACCATTCAACCTGCTGGTCACCGGGGTTGGCGGCACCGGCGTGGTCACGGTCGGCCAGTTGATCTCGATGGCGGCGCATCTCGAGAGCAAGGGCGCCAGCATTCTCGATTTCACCGGCTTCGCGCAGAAATTCGGCGCGGTGCTGAGTTTCGTTCGGATCGGCAGCGATCCGGATCAGATCAATCAGGTGCGAATCGACGCGGGCAGCGCAGACGCGGTGATCGGTTGCGACATCGTTGTCTCGTCCTCGCCGAAAGCCTCGGGCACCTACCGGCACGGCACTGCGATCGCACTTAACACTGCTGCGATGCCGACAGGCGATCTGGTGCTCAAACGCGACGCTGACCTCAATATCGGCGGTCGCATATCGGCCATCGAAGCCGCCGTCGGCGCTGACCATGTGGCCGCGTTCGACGCCAATTCAACCTCCGAAGCGCTGTTTGGCGATGCGGTGTTCGCCAATGTGATGATGCTCGGCTTCGCCTGGCAGCGCGGACTGGCGCCGGTGTCGCTGGAGCCGTTGATGCGGGCAATCGAGCTCAACAATGTCGCGGTCGACACCAACAAGCTGGCCTTTGCCTGCGGCCGCTTGATGGCGGCAGATCCGGCGGCGCTGGCCACGCATCTTGCTGCAAAAACTGATATCGCCACCTCGTTTGAAGAAATCGTCGCACGGCGCGCCGAGTTTCTTGAGGGCTACCAAAATGCCGCCTGGGCAGAACGCTACAAGGCACGCATGGCCGGGTTTTCCGGCAAAATGCCGCTCGCGCGCCGGGACGCGCTTTCATCCGCCGCCGCCAAATCGCTGTTCAAACTGATGTCCTACAAGGATGAATATGAAGTGGCACGGCTGCACAGCGATCCGGCGTTCCTCAAGAGCATCACCGACCGCTTCGAGGGTGATTTCAGGATCACGCATCACCTTGCCCCACCGCTGCTCGGAGGCGGAACCGACGCGCGCGGCCGCCCGCTCAAACGGGAGTTCGGACCGGTGATCCGGCCGCTTTTTGCCGTTCTTGCCCGAATCAAGGGCTTGCGCGGGACCGTTTTTAATCCCTTCGGGCATAGCGCCGAGCGGAAAATGGAACGCCAGTTGATCGGCTGGTTCGAGACGCTGATGGCAAGGTGCGAACGGGACATCACAGAAGCTACCGCCAATGTCTGGGCGCAAATTCTTGCCGCCCCGATGGAAATCCGCGGTTATGGCCCGGTCAAACACGAGGCTGTCCTGAAGACCAGGGCGAAGGTGGAATCCTTGCTGTCGGATCTCGGTTAGCCCCAATGCCGGATTCAGGTTTCCCATTTCGGCACGGATTGCTACGTAGCGTTGCGCGGCAAATCGCGCACCGGGAAAATTCGTCCTAGGCGCGAGAGCCGGCAACGGCGTAAAGTGGCGTTACATTCGTGCCAAGGGGTCGCCACGCATACATGCCCGATTATCATCTCATTGCGACATTCGCTCTCATCGTGGCAACCATCCTCGCCTATGCGTCCGAACGCTGGGCGATGGAGACGGTGTCGCTGGTTTCGCTAGCTGCCGTTCTGGTAATATTTGGCATTGTCCCCTATTCCGGCGCGGAAGGCGAAGAGCTGAAGGCTGAGCGCCTGCTGGCAGGATTTTCCAATCCGGCGCTGATTACCGTTATCGCGCTTCTGATCGTCGGCCAGGGGCTGTTTGCCACCGACGCCATGGAAGCGCCAGCGCGTAAACTGGGGAAAATGGGCGGATCGGCGACATTCCGGCCGATTCTTTTCATCCTCGTCGGCGCCGCGGTGATCTCGGCATTTCTGAACAACACGCCAGTGGTGGTCATCTTCATCCCGATTCTGGTGGTGATCGCCGCGCAGCGATCAATCTCGGCGAGCCGGGTGTTCATTCCGCTGTCCTTCATCACCATACTGGGCGGCATGACCACGCTGATCGGATCCTCAACCAACCTCTTGGTTGCGGGCGTGGCCCGGGATTACGGCTTCGATGTCGGCTTTTTCGACATCACCGGCATGGGTGTGATTCTGGCGATTGTCGGTGGTGCCTATGTGCTGGGCGTGTTGCCGCGGCTCTTGCCCGAGCGTCAGGCCGAACTTTCAGCGGTCGCCAAGTCCGGCGCCCAGTTCATCGGTGAAATCACGCTCACCCGGGATCACCCCTTTGTCGGCATATCGGCGAGGGCCGGCATGTTTCCCGGTCTCGGCGATCTGACGTTGCGGCTGCTGCAGCGCCGCGACGTTCCGGTCCTGCCGCCATTTGAGGATCTCACCCTGTCGACCGGCGACACACTGGTGGTGAGCGGCACCCGACGGGCGTTTTCCAAGGCGCTGGCGCGCGGACGCGCCGGATTGAAAGCAGATGACGTCGCTTCCGAAGAGGCCGCCAGCGACCATCCGCCGGGGCCGGATTATCATCTTGCTGAAGCGGTGATCTCGCCCGGATCGCGCTATGCCGGCCGCACCATCCAGTTGTCCGGCCTGAGGCCGCAATTCGGTATTTCCGTGCTGGGGGTGCAACGCAAAAGCCGGATGGCGCGCTCGGCCATGTCCGATATTCGGCTTGAACCCGGAGACACGCTGCTGATCGGCGGGCCGATGGACGCGATGACGCTGCTGAGGGGCAATCATGACCTGTTGCTGCTCGAACACTCCGCCGAAGCCGTGCCGCAATCGCGCAAGGCGCGCATCGCGGTTGCGATCTTCGCCGGCATTGTCCTGCTTTCGGCCTTCTCGATCGTTCCGATCGTTGTGGCGGCCGTTTGTGGCGCGGTTCTAATGCTGCTGACCGGCTGCCTGTCTATCCTGCAGGCGGCGCGCGCCTTTGACCGGCAGATCTTCCTGCTGGTCGGTTCTTCGGTGGCGCTTGCGACCGCGCTTGAGGCAACCGGTGGCGCGGCGCTGATTGCGTCAAGCTCGCTCGCTCTGATGCAGGGCGCTTCACCGGCTGTGATTCTCTCCGGCCTGTTCCTGGTGATGGCGGTGCTGACGAACATATTGTCCAACAACGCCACCGCGGTGCTGTTCACGCCGATTGCCCTCGGGATCGCCAAGGGCATGGGAGCTCCGCCGGAACCGTTCATCGCGGCGGTGATTTTCGCCGCCAATTCATCCTTCGCGACGCCGATAGGATACCAGACCAATTTGCTGGTGATGGGTCCGGGTCACTACCGGTTCAGCGATTTTTTGCGCGCCGGAACGCCGCTTGTGATCATCATCTGGTTGACCTTTTCGTTACTTGCGCCATGGTATTACGGACTTTGAACCATATCGAACCCAAGGCATGATGAACAAACCCGTCAATTCTCCGCAGTTTTTTCTGACCGCACCGTCGGAATGTCCCTATCTTGAGGGACATAGCGAACGGAAGGTCTTCACCCATCTGGTGGGAGAAAAAGCGCCGGAACTGAATGATCTGCTGACGCAGGGCGGGTTCCGACGGTCGCAGAACATTGCCTATCGTCCAGCCTGCGAAAACTGCCGCGCCTGCATTTCTGTGCGCATTCTCGCAGCCGAGTTCGAGCCGACGCGGTCGATGCGTCGGAATCTCGCCACGAACAGCGACCTGATCGCCACTGAATATCACGCCGAACCATCGAGCGAGCAGTTCAAGCTTTTCCGCCGCTACCTCGACAGCCGTCACCAGCGCGGCGGCATGGCCGACATGAGCATCGGCGATTATGCGATGATGGTGGAAGATTCGCATGTCGACACCCGAATCATCGAATACCGCAGGAAGACCGAGGGTGACGGGTTGCAGGAAACACCTGTTGGTGAGTTGATCGCGGTGGCGTTGACCGACTGGATGGGCGATGGCCTGTCGATGGTCTATTCCTTTTACGAAACCGAGGAAACCGCGCGCTCTCTCGGCACCTACATGATCCTCGATCACATCAACCGGGCCAAGGCGCTGGGTCTGCCACACGTCTATCTTGGCTATTGGGTCAAGGGATCGCGCAAGATGGAATACAAGACGCGGTTCCTGCCACAGGAACACCTGATGGCCCAGGGCTGGCAGCGTTTCCAGCCTTAGCGGCCGCGACCGGCCTGCCTGCCACGCATGGCGCCGGTCTTTGCCGCATCCGTCTCCAAAACATCCTTTCACTGTCAACAAGGCCGCTTTTCATGCACGATCACCTTCAACAAGCGGCTGACCATCGCAAGGGGCTGGCGATCACCGCGTTTGGCGGATTGGTGCTGACGGTGGATATTCCACTGATCAGGCTGTCACAGAGCGACGTCTGGTCGGCGCTTGCGGTCAGAAGCGCACTCACCTTCCTTGCCGCGGTAATCGCATGGAGCTTCATCCGGTTCGCTCTCAAGCGGAACGTGCCCATTATTCCGGGCAAGGCCGGTCTGCTCGTGGTCACGCTTTACGGCATCGCATCGATCACCTTCATTCTTGCCGTCTACAACACCACCACGGCCAATCTGGTTTTCATTCTTGCGTTCAATCCGATGTTTTCCGCACTGCTGGCCTGGTGGCTGGCCGGAGAAAAACCCAAACCGCAAACCTTTGTGGCGATGATCGTGATGATCCTCGGCGTATCGCTGATCGTCTCGGATGGTATGAAAGCCGGCAATCTGACCGGAGATCTGCTTGCGCTCGCCTCCAGTTTCATTCTCGCCGGCGCGATCACCGCCAGCCGCAAGGCCCGCGTCGATATGGGATTTGCGCCGCTGTTTGCCGCGATAGTGCCTTCGATGATCGGGCTTGTGGCTGTCGGCGGACCGTCGGGGCTGGTGATTGGCGAACCGGGATGGCTGGTGCTCAACGGATTGATCGTCATCCCGATTGCGTTTTGGTGCCTGGCCACCGGACCGCGCTATATTTCAGGTCCGGAGGTGGCGATGTTCTATCTGCTCGAAACCATCCTGGCTCCGGTCTGGGTCTGGATGATCTTCGCGGAAGCCCCGACGCGGCTCGGACTGGTCGGCGGCGGCATCATCGTCATCGCGCTGGTGGCCCATTCCGTGTGGCGGTTGTCGGCGCACAGGCAGGCAGCGCGCAATCTGGCGCCGCGGCATCCGCTCTGATCCTGCTGCCGCAATCTGGCCTTGTGGCGATGGTTGTATCTGGTCATCGCAACATCACACGATCAGGCCTTCGCCGCATATGAAAAAACTCATCCTGTTTGTACTTGTGTGTTTCGTTGCACCGGCGCTTGCCTCGCTCGGCGTTCGTGCCGCAAGTTCCCAGCCCGGTTCTTGGCGTAGCGCCGATTGGTCATCGTCGGGTTTGCTGCCAGCAGCCGCGGACGACGGCAATGCCGCACTCTACGTCTTTGCGGCGCGAACCGGAGGCATGAAAGGCGCTCTGGCGGTTCACAGCTGGATTGTCGTCAAACCGGCCGGTGATCCGCGCTACACGCGTTACGACAAGGTTGGCTGGGGCAGTCCGATCCGTAAAAACGCCTATCCGGCCGATGGACGCTGGTACTCCAACACGCCCGATATTCTGCTTGCCCTGCACGGGGACAATGCGGCGCGCCTGATCCCGCGAATCGCGGCGGCGGTGAAGGATTACCCCCATGCGGAGCGAGGCGACTACACGATCTGGCCGGGTCCGAATTCGAATTCGTTCGTCGCCCATGTGCTCCGAACCGTTCCGGAACTGGGCATCACGCTGCCGCCCGAGGCGGTGGGACGCGATTACAGACCCTGGGGCGAGTTCGTGACGCTGTCGTCCGACTGGCGCAATCTCGAGCTGTCGCTTGGCGGCTATGCCGGTCTGGCGGTGGGCACGCTCCATGGCGTCGAAATCCGTCTCGGCGGCCTGGTCTTCGGTCTCGACATCGTCCATCCCGGCCTCAAGCTGCCGGGGTTCGGTCGGATCGGCGTCTAGAGCACCCAGACCACGTCCGGCGATCCTCAGCGACCGACTTTCTTGTGCAGGCACATCGTTTCGGCGGTGAAGTGACCGGAAGCTCCCGTTGGCATCCAGAGAGGATAGTGACGACGGTGTTCCTCGACCCAGCCGGTTCGTGAGTAAAACCTCTCCGCTGGCACATTGCCAACCTGGCAAAGCAAACGGGCTACCGCAAAACCGTTTTCGGCGATTTTCCGCTCGCCGTGGGCCAGCAGCTTTTCGGCGATCCCGCTTCCGCGTGCATTGCGCGCGATGAACAGCTTGGTGAGTTCGTCGCCATTTGTCGCCACGAAACCGAGGACCGTCGCGCCATCGTCAGCGACATGGAACACATCCTTCGACGAACCATAAATATCATCGATGCATTCGACGGTGCGCAGCGGCAAGACCTCGGGGCTTACCAGATGGGCGTGGCCATCGTGCCAGCCGTGATGCAGGATCTCGACGATGGCGGCGCGGTCCTTTGGCTCGGCGGGCCGGATTTCAATCATGGGATCAACTCTGCAAATGGATACGGATCAAGGGAAATCGGGATCCCGACACTGGTCCGCTCAGCTGAATTTACCGGAGCGGGGAAATCCCTTCGGAACCACGCGGCCGGCCTGGGCGCGGTCGGCGATCCACTCG
>TARA_R110002051_G_scaffold280349_1_pt1 | contig 34085 bp, 26 predicted proteins | sample TARA_R110002051 | Tara Oceans TARA_R110002051 (sample SAMEA4397023) | marine metagenome | biome: Polar Biome; feature: [MES] marine water layer (ENVO:01000295) within the mesopelagic zone...; material: water (ENVO:00002006), including particulate matter (ENVO:01000060) such... | reverse complement strand
AGGAGCATTATCATTTACATCTAAAACACCATCATTATCATCATCAGTATCACTTGAATCTGGCGTACCATCACCATCGGTATCTGGGTCATTGGTAACGGTTATATTTACAGTTGCAATTTCACAAACATTGGGATTAGGATCTGTGTTACATACTTCATAAATAACGGTAACGGTTGACCCATTCTCTGTTATCAAAGGTGTATAAGCTAATTCCCCTGTTAAAGCATCTAAAATAGCTGTACCCCCAGCAGTACCACCTGTGCGAGTAATTGTTGTTGTGCCAAGATTATTTGGGTTATTATTTGGTAAATAATCATCATTTGCTAATATGTTAATATTAGTAGCTATCCCCAAAGTTGCATTTACATTTTCATTTTGAGCAGTAGGGGAATATGGATTAGTATCTGTAGCATCTGGGTGCCCATCGCTATCACTGTCTATATCTAAATGATTAGGTAAACCATCATTGTCAACATCATAAGCATCGGGGACACCATTACCATCTGCATCGGTATAATTAGTTGTACTGCCGTCACCAACATTACCTATATCTTGTCTTACATCTTTGAAATTTAAAATACCATCACCATCTTCATCTCCAAAAGGGTTAAGGCCAGGGTATTCCGCCAGGTCAACAATACCATCATTATCATCATCATTATCATTATTGTCAGAAGTTCCATCCCCATCGCTATCGCGTGGATCTCTCCAGTCTTTTTCACCTCCGGTAGGGTCATCATCCGCAAATGAATTTGGTGTTTGGTTGTTGTTTGTGGCAGCATTTGCATCATCCATGCCATTTGCATTAAGATCAAAGCTATTATCGATACCATCTAAATCAGTATCGTCTCCAGAAGCCGTTATTTCAGCAATATCATCGCCATTTGTATCATAAGCCTCAACCGTGTCCGAAATTCCATCATTATCACTATCTGGATCTAAATAATCTGGAACACTATCTGGTATTGTGAAGGCCGCATCTGTATTAACAGGAATAAGTCCTTGATTACCTGTGCCTTCATAATTATCATCTAAACCGTCACCGTCTGAATCATTTCCTGAAGGGGCAATATAAGAACCACTTGCTTGTGCTTCTATATTATCTGGAATACCATCATCATCAGAATCTAAATCTAAATGATTAGGAAAACTATCATCATCTTGACTTGCTTCATAAACATCAGGCACTCCATCAGAATTTGCATCGGTGTAATTGGTTACACTACCATCTGCATTAGCATTATAAGTAGGTACGCCATCTCCTGAATTATCTAAAACGTCTTGAAAATTTGGAAGTCCGTCACCATCGGCATCACCATTTGGGTCATTACCGTTAGATTCGTTAATATCCAAAATACCATCATTGTCATCATCAATATCTACATTGTCAAAAATTCCATCCCCATCGGCATCGCCAACACATACGGAATAAAGGAAAGTATTAATTTGATACTCACTTTGGTTAAGGTCAAACTCTTTTATAAACCCAGGATTTGCATAAATATCAAATTCTATAAAATTTACATCATTAAATTCGAACATTAAGTTACTTTCTGGCCCATTTGCTTCTGATTCAGTCCCAGCAGAAATTAAACTAGGAGGCGTAGTATCTACATTAATATTTGTAGGAATATCAGTTGCTGTAAAACGCACAGAACTGCCACAATCTGTACCTACAGCTTCATTTTCTATTGGCACACTGGGGTTTGCAGGTGCAGATGTTCCATCAATATCATTAATAATGATTCTAAAATCGTTAACAGGTATTAAGGTTGTTTTATCAGCAGCTATAAAGCTTATTCTAATTCTAGAAGGTGTCGTTGTACCACTCCCTGGTGGATTTCTATAATAAAAATTATCTACTGCAGAAGAATATAGAATTTCACCATTGCCTATTAACGGGCTAATTTGTTGAACCCTTACAAAGGCAAGTGAAGGTATAGTGGGTGAAGTGGCATTAAAATAAGCATCTGTTGAAAAACCACTAGAAATACTTGTTATTGAAACTTCTTCAAAATTTTGAGCCCTGCTAAATGTACTAAAGAAAAAGGCCATTATAAAAATGGGCAAAACAAGTCTATACCTTTTGTTCACAAAAGTTTGATTCCCTTTATCAGAACCGATAGAAAACAATAATCTGCTGTATTGTGAGGTAGATATAATTCTACTCAGGACTTTATTTTTTTTGAATTTTACAATCTGTAACTTTCCAAAAAATGAAATTGTTTTGTACATATCAATTATATAGGGAATTTTAAATACGAAAGCATTTTAAAATAGTTTCATTTGCTTATAAAGTTCAATGACATTAAATTCAACTTCTATTAACTTGCCTTTGTATTCTTATAATCTGATTAACTCAACCGTATTTAAAATTATGAACGTTTGTTCATCTAAATATTAGGTATATTCCAAAAATACGTACATCTCATTTTTAAGGTTATTTATTGTTGTCAAACTTCAAAAGTTGTATGTGAAATACATTTAATATGTTTTTTCTTACAAAGAAATGCGTTTTTATTTAAATAAATATAGAGGATATTCTTTTATATTCAGATTTTACTTATGGAAAATAGTATCATTTTACATAAAATTGCAATAAAATAAATTTTATACTGTTAACTAAAGGAATAACATTTGTTAATTAAAATAGCCTAAATATATAATGTTGACAAAGAATAGCAAGAAAGAAATCTTCTTTAAAGAAACCCTAAAATTGATACATAAGAAAGGGTTTAAAGCGACCACAATGCGAGATATAGCAAAACAAATGAACTTTGAAGTGGCTAATATCTATAACTATATAGATTCAAAAGAAGCATTACTTGAGAATTATGTTTTGGGCATTACTGAAGAATTTACTTCCTATATGAATAACATAATAGATTCTTCATTTTCCCCAAAAGATAAATTGAAAATGGTGATTTCAAAACATGTCCAATTTACGTTTGAAAAACCCTATCAATTATCGCTTATGGCTAATGAATGGCGAAATTTAAAAGAGCCAGCTCTTAGTGATTATACATCAAAAAGAAATAACTACCTCACTAAATTATCTTTAATTATTGAAGAAGGTATAGAAAAAGGCGAGTTTAGGCCTATGAACGTGGAGATAGCGACAAATAGTATAGTCTCATCTTTAAGATGGTCATATAACAAATATGTAGATAATACTAAGACACCCATTAACCCGATTGAACTTGAAAAACAGATAATGGATTTTGTTTTTATGGGAGTAAAAGCCGACTAAGTTTATAACCTTAACAAACAATACTCCCTACTTTTAGTAGGGAGTGTATATAAAAAATTATTTAATTAAACTTGCAAAATTAAAGGTTGCGTTTACAAGATTATCCTTACTTTGTTCCATAGCTTGTTTTAACGTAGATACTCCTCTTACAATTGAGGCTACGTAATCAAGTCCGAATTTTTGCTGCTGTGCCACACTTATACTTACCGATCCGCAGAGTGCCGCAACAGGTATATATTTAGGTTTAGCAGATTTTAAGACCCCGTCTATAGTTTTGCCGGAAAGTGTTTGCTCATCTAACTGACCTTCCCCAGTTATTATCCAATCGGCGCCCTTAATGGCATTATCAAAATCTGCAAGTTCTTTTACTAGATTATTTCCTGAAATTAATTGTCCATTTAGAAAAACTAGCGCACCACCACCTACGCCACCTGCTGCACCGGCGCCGCTTACTTTTTGTAAATCTATTTTATACCGATTTTTAATGGTCTCGGCAAAGTTGTACAATCCTTGATTTAGAAATATAATCTCATTTTCAGAAGCACCTTTTTGTGCCCCATAAATATAAGCGGCTCCTTGTAGCCCATAAAAAGGATTGGTGACATCACATGCGACTTTCACTTTTACCCCATCTAATCTATGATGTTTGTTGGAATCGTCTATAGTTTTCACCTTTGAAAGATGTTTCCCTATTGGGGATAACTCCAGTCCTTTTTCATCCAAAAACCGAAACCCCAAAGCATTTGCCATGCCCATACCACCATCATTGGTAGCGCTACCGCCGATGCCTAAAATAATTTCTATGGCACCTTTTTCCAATGCATCATAAATAAGTTCTCCCGTGCCCGTAGTCGTTGTTTCCATGCAGTTACGTTCCTCATCGGAAAGCAATTTCAATCCTGATGCTTCTGCCATCTCTATATAAGCGATTTTTGTTTCATCAGAATATAAATAGGAAGCATTGATGGGTCTAAAAAGTGGGTCGTTTACCGTAACTGCCACCTTTTCTCCTTTTATATAATGTTTGGCGACTTCCATAGTACCATCGCCCCCATCCGCTAAAGGTCTTTTCAAAATTTCGGCATCTTTGAACACCATTTGGAGTCCTTCTTCGACAGCATCACAAAACTCGAAACCGGTTAAGGAACCTTTAAACTTGTCGGGAGCAATTACAAATTTCATTGCCATAGTTCTAACTCAAAATATTAGGTAATGAAATACTGAACATTACAATTAATACAAAGTAACCTAGCAATATAGCTACCTCTTTTTTTCCAGAGTAATAGGTAACCTCAAGACCTTCGTTCACTTTTCTTTTTATGGTATAACTAACCGAAAGAGCTACTAAAACTGTCACCAAACAACCTAAAGCATTCCACCAGAACCAGAAAATTTGTGGCACATATAACCATAAATAGATATTGAACAATACCCCTACTACGATACCAATATTTGCACCAAGTGCATGGGTTCTTTTTGTAAGAATTGCCAGTATAAATGCTGCTAAAATAGGCCCGTAAAATACTGAACTGATTTTATTGATAACCTCAATGACCGTGCCTTCTATGTTTCCTGCAAAAAAGGCGAAGAACAAGCATACCAGCCCCCAAAAAATTGACAGCAATTTTGAATAGGTCATATATTTTTTATCGGGCATATTAGGGTTGAATCTTTTTACAAAATCTTCCATAGTTACTGCAGATAAAGAATTTACTGTTGAGCTTAAGGTGGACATTGCTGCGGACATAATAGCTACAATCAATATACCTATAACTCCATTAGGTAAATATTTTATAATAAAAACTGGCACCATTAAATCTGCCTTTTTACCGGCTAGAGAACCAATATTAGCTTGATAAACGGTTTCCATTTGTTCTTGAAAACTTACATCTTGCAGTAACAATGTACCTAAAACAAGACCCATAATACAATAGGTCAACGTAAACGGAAAGCGCAGCAACCCGTTTGCCATCATTAATTTTTTAAGGTTGGGCATACTGCTGGATGATAACAAACGCTGCGATTGGGTTTGGTCTGTACCGTAATAAGAAGCATATAGAAAGAATCCGCCTATGACCATGGGCCAAAATCCAAATTCGTCATTTCCATCAGCATTATTAAAACCCCATTTACTAAAGTCTACGGCAGTAATTCTGTCGGTATCTACATGTGTAAGAAAATTATCTACTCCACCAAGCTCACTAAATCCGTAATAAAGACAGATTATTATACCTATAAAAAGAATGCTCATTTGAATAACATCTCCCCAAATAACGGCTTTCATACCTCCTTGAAAAGAGTAGACCATAGTTATAAGGCCAATTAGCAAAATAGATATCCAAAACTCTAATCCTATAGTAGCTTGTAAAATTAATGCCATAGTATAGACCATAACCCCTGTAGCTACCGACCTACTAATTTGAAAAACAAAACTTATTAATAATCGTGAAGAAGCATCGAATCTTGTTTCTAAGTATTCATAGACACTTACAATTCCAGATTTATAGAGTGTAGGTAAAAGTGCAATTAACAAAAACGCCATTGCCAAAGGCACACCTAACTCATAGGTAAGCCATTGCATACCCCCACCATCTTTTAGACCAACAAATGCGGGTGCCGAAATAAAACTAATGGCAGATAATTGTGTTGCCATTGCCGATAAGCTTAAAGGCAACCACGATGTTTTACGACCGCCTAAAAAGTAATCTCCGCCCGAGTTATTTTCCTTGAACAAAAAGCCTAGACCCAAGAAACCGACTAGGTAAACGATAATAATGATATAATCTATATAATTCATTGCTTAGATTTTATTTTTACAATTAAAATGCCAACCCCAGCGATGCTGAGAATATAAAATGCAGTTATAAGGTAGTCAAAGTAAGTCATAATTTGTCTTTTAAATTTCCTTTAATACTGCTATGCCATTCATTGGATAAGATTCCAAACAGCTCAGCATCAGCTCTTCCTTGGTAATGAATAGAAGGAAAAAGGTTACGAACGCTACCTTCATGTACACAACCTATACTTTTCATCGCTGCAATACTTAACTTATTCTCCGCGTGCGCACCTAAACCGATTCGCTCTACCAAGAGTTGCTCAAAAGCGAACTGCATCATTAAATATTTACAATTCTTATTTATACCTGTGCCCCTAAAGTTTTTACCATACCAAGTATATCCAAGTCTAATTCCTTTAAGGTCTTTTGAATAACTAAAAAAACGAGTACAGCCGGCATATTCATTATTAGCTTTATCCAACACTGCAAAGGGATATTCCAATTTATCGATACGATTGGTAATGGCTTCATCAATATAATCTTCAAACCTATTTAGCCCATTTGAAGGACCAAGAAAATACGTCCAAAGATTTTTTTCTTCTGATATATTGAGTAAAGCAGCATAATGCTCCTTTTGTAATGGAACCAGTTTTACGACATCATTCTCCAAAACATAATTTGTCTCAAAATCCAGTTCCATAAACTCAGGTATAAAATTTAATCGGTGTTCACCAAATCAATAAATAGCGCTGCGCTCCATGAAAAATTGTTACCACCATAACCAGGGGTATTCTCTTCACCAGTATCTTTTCTACAATCAAAATATTCGTAGAAGCCATATTTCTCTATAAGCTCAATACTATCATGCTTCATACGTGCCGCAACATCTGCAAATCCATAATTTTTAAGTCCAAGAAAAAGCATCCAGTTCATATTAATCCAAACGGGACCTCTCCAATATTTTTTAGGATTAAAACGATCACTTGTGGGGTCAAATGAAGCACATAGATATTTGTCTGCACCTCCAAATTTATCCATCATAGTTTTTACTAAAACCTTTGCTCTTTCTGGAGAAGGAATATTCGCGAACAAGGGTGAAAAAGATGAAGACGTAATATGGCGAATAGCTTTTTCATTCCTTAAATCGTAATGAACATAAGCACCTAATTCAGCATCAAATAACTTTTCATTAAAACTTGCAATACTCTTAGATTGCCATTGTAATAGGGTTTTAATCTTATCTTCATTACCCCCAATTAATTCATACAATTCAATTAAAGCTTGGTTGGATTTTATCAACATGGCATTGAACAATGGATCTTGAACCAAAAAAGGAGACAATTCTGCAATTTTTACATCATCATAATTATGTTGTTTTGCGATGTCAATGATATAAAGATAGTGATCATATTCTCTTTTTGTTGGGCGCTGTGAGGCATCTACATGCGTAGTGTCTTTGCGTACAAAAGTGTATTCTGGAGGATTCATTGTTTTCCAGATATCATCCCAAACCGGAGAGTTATCGGTACCAGATTCCCAATTGTGATAAATGTAAACCAAACCTTCATCTTGTGGGTCCCTATTTTCATAGAAATACACGTGATTGTAAAAAACCTTATCAATATGCTCTTTAATATACTTGAGCATATCTTCCTTATCAGCTGCAATACGATACATTTCTTGCAGCACAAACCCAGAAACAGGAGGTTGTGTCATTCCTGTAGACCTATATTTTTTTGATGACAATGGGTGAAGTTCCGATTGATGAAAATCTGCTCCCGGGAAATATGAATCGTTATCCGTATGAAAAACGATATGCGGTATAAATCCGTTACCCCATTGAGCATCTAGCAAAGTTCTCATTTCGGTTTTTGCCTTTTCCACATCATAATGAGCAAATCCTAAAGCGATAAACCCAGAATCCCATTTCCATTGAAAAGGATACAGCCCGGCACTAGGTATGGTAAAACCACCTTCCTGAAAATTTGCATCTAATACTGTAATAGCCTTTTTATATAATTCTTGCTTCATAAATTGGGTAAAAAAAACACATTGGCAATAGTCAACCACCAATGTGTTTATCAATTAAACTTAAACTAACAACAAATGTTTTTTAAAAATTGAAGGTTGCCGTAACGAACACTCTTCTTGGTAAAATTGGTCTACCAACAAAAAATTCTGATTCTGTTTGTCCCGCTGAACCTGCTCTTGGGTTCCCTTCTGTAATACCATCACTATCAAATAGGTTAAAAACCGACATACCTAAACGTACCGATTGGTCACTATTTGGTTTAGAGAAGGTATACCCAGCACCTAACCTAGCAATTGTAATTGCATCTAATTCTATATTATTGGTATCATCTGTAAATTTGGCACCAGTGTAGTTGAATCCGAAATTGGCATCAAAAGCGGTATTGTCATAATACAATCCTAATCCGCCCAATAAATTCGGTTGTCTTGCCAGCTCGTTACCAACATTAGCTTCTGTAGAAGTACCGTTTACCAAATCGAAATTGATATTTTTGGTAATCTCATGAGCTTGGTATGTTACAGTACCACGAAGATTTAAATATTGTGCAAGGGTATAATCGCCTGTGGCTTCAATACCGATCGTTCTTGTATTTTGCTCTGCTCTTGTTTCATCTATTAACTGACCACCAACAATGGCTTGTCTAATAGAGATACGATCTTTAAGGCCAACATAATAACCAGCAACAGACCCAGAGAATTTTTGGTTTCCGAACTTGGCACCAGCTTCAAACTGTATAATATTTTCAGCATCGTACGGACTTTCAGAAATACCTGCTACGGGAGCAAAACCTCTTAATTGTGGGAAGAAATATCCTTTAGAAAAGTTCGCATAAATATTGGTAGTTTCCGTTAATTCATAAAGCCCGGCAAGTGAAAGTGCCCAAGCATTTGCATTTACTTCCGTTCTTAAGAACGTTCCATCTGCAGTTTGCACATCGCTAAGTTCTGAAGTTAAGCCCGGAGTTGTGTAAACGGTTTCACTCATTATACCTCCACGGCTGTTGATACCATCAGTATTTTCCCATCTGAAACCAACGTCAAAACGCCATTTATCTAATATCATCTCATCGGTAACATATAAGGCCACTCTATTTTGAGAAAGAAAGTTATTTGCTGTCTGACCAATTCTGTTATACAAACCACCTTGAGAGTATACTACATTGTCTCCATTAGCATCGGTATAATTTAAGTTCACCAATTGCGGATTATTATTGAACTCTGTTAACACTCTATATTGATAGTTAACATCTTCAGCTTCTGTACGGGCTATATAAGAACCTACAGTAATATTATGGTTTCCACCGTTTGCCGTTTCAATAGACTTTGTCAAATTTATTTCACCAGAGTAATCTGTCATTGGACGTAAACGATCTACATGTAAATTGTCAATTACCAAGTCGTTACCATTAATTTGTGCACCCGACCCACTTTGGTAAGCTGCAGTATACCCTAAGTTACCTGGAGCAATACTTTCCACATAATTATCTAATGTGATAGGATTTCCGTTATTTCCGCTACCACCAACATAAAGTGCAAAGTTGTGCTTGTAGTTGGCATATTTAATTTTAGAAGTCAATTTTAGGTCATCATCAAATCTATAGTTGAAATCACCCATAATGTAACCACCAGTAGTAGAAACACCGTCAGCTATAGGGCTGTTATACGTTCCACCAGGGGTATTGAATGAAGTGTTCGCTAAGTCACCTGACAGCAATTGTTCAACTGGGTTGCCATCATTACCATTTATACGCTCTCTACTACCACCACTTAATGGAATAGGAAGGTAAAATTGAGCTTTATCATCTATAAATTGTCCGCTTAACGTAAAAGAACCATTATCAAATTTCTTTTTGATATTACCTCTAAACTGAACACCTTTAGTTGGTAGACCTACATCTATAGGGCCTCTATCATGACGTACAAAACCTGTAAAAGCATAGTACGTATTAGAATCTTCACCACCTAGTTGACCACCAGAATAGAAATCTGTTTTAATTCTACCTTGGTTGGCTACTTCAATATTAATAATGTTACCAGGGTTTGTATCACCTGTTTTACTTGTGTAGTTAATAATACCTGCAACAGAACCTGCACCGTATAATACAGCTGCACCACCACGAACAAATTCTACACCTTTAAAACCTATATCTGGTCTTGCATAGACATCATGCGCAGAAGAGTTTAACCCGAAAGAACTAATTAAAGGCATACCATCGTACTGCAAAGGGTTGAATACATACTGCCCACCAGAAGGAAGACCTCTAACGAATATGTTACTTGCAGTTTCACCACCACCACCTTCAGCGGTAATACCCGGTACACTTCTAAGAATATCTGCCTGACTGTTAGCGGACAACTTAGTAATTTCAGCCATCTTCACAGAGCTAATAGATAAAGGAGCTTGCTTTTGAGAACGAAATGTACTAGAAGCCGTTAATACAACTTCATCAAGTTGCTGACCACCTTCTTGCAGCACAACATTAACAATTTGTGCTATACCGTTTAAGTCTAATGATTTATCAACTGAGGTAAACCCTATATAGGATACACGTAAAACCTGAGTACCTGTAAGGTCTGTTGAAAAAGAAAAATTACCATCAAAATCTGATGTTGTACCCGATGTACTACCTGTTAATAAAATATTAGCACCGGGAATTGGTTCTCCTGAACTGTCTGTTACGGTTCCTGAAATATCGGTCTGTGCAAAGGAGCCTGCACTGAATAGAAGACCGATTACCGCAAAAATAATTTTCTTCATAATGTTTGAGTTTTTTTTAAGTTGAAGCGATTTTTATTATCAAATCGTTGATTATGAGACCAAATTATAAGAATATAACACTCTGTTAACCAAAAATTAACGAATTTTCTATGCAAACGTTTGCACAAACGTTTGCAATTTATTTTGTAGTATTGTAATTAGAACATTATCATCATAATTTACTGATTTTCAATTATGAGCAAAAAGAGGAATACTACCTTAAAAGAGCTATCTAAAGAATTAAGCTTATCTATTTCGACAGTTTCTAGAGCACTGAACGATCACCCAGATATTAGCCAAGACACTAAAGAAAGGGTTAGAAAGCTAGCCAAGCAAATGAATTATGTACCCAATTTATTTGCCAGAGGATTTCGCTCTCGTGAAACCCACATACTTGGTGTAATCGTACCCAACATATCACATTTGTTTACCTCAACAATATTAAAGGGAATTTTAGAGGAAGCTGAACTACGTGGATATCGTGTTATTATTTCAGAATCTAACAATAATGAGGTAAAACAGGTAGAAATGCTAAATACCATGACACAATTTGGTGTAGATGGTGTATTGATGTCTTTGGCAAGAAAGACAACAAACGTTGAAGAAATATTAAAAATATTAAATCGTATACCTATAGTACTTTTCGATAAAGTATCGAGTAAAATACCATGTACCCAAATTGTTATTAATGAAGAAGAAGCGGCGTTTAATGCTGTTGAGCATTTAATAGAACTAGGCAAACAGCGTATTGCTATTATTAAAGAAACCGAGAACTCTTATAATTCTGAAAAAAGATTCGCTGGTTATTTAAGGGCCTTAAACAATTATGGCATACCCGTGCGCGATAAGCTCATTTTAAGTACAGAAGATATTTCTTTAGGAAATGGAAGACGATTGACCAATATTCTTTTGAGCATGAAGAAACGCCCTGATGCTATTTTCGCTATTACAGATAATGCAGCCATCGGTGCTATAAAGGCGCTGCACAAATTCAAGGTAAAAATACCTGAAGAAATAGCTGTAGTGGGTTTTAGCAACTCCATTAACTCAACCATCGTGAGTCCGGCATTAACAACTGTTGACCAACCAGGAGATAAAATAGGAAGAACTGCGGTTCGTTTTTTAATTGAAGAACTTGCGAACCCAACTAATGATGTAATAACAAAAACTGTAGAGATTAAAACTAGTTTAATAGTACGAGACTCTTCATTAATGGTATAACCACTCTTGAATTCTTGAAATATGCAAATATTAAGAAAGAGGTTTTCGATGCTGATATTCATGAAATCATTAGCAATACAGCTATCAAAATATAATATTTAGTATTTTATTGTTAGCTATTCTTTTTCAATAAGAATAGCTAATAATTGTATTGCAGCATCACTAATTTTGGTGCCTGGGCCAAAAACAGCGGTAGCACCAGCGTCGTAAAGAAATTGATAGTCTTGCTTCGGAATTACACCACCAACAATGACCATAATATCCTCTCTTCCGTATTTTTTTAATTCTTTTATAACTGCAGGTACTAAAGTCTTATGCCCCGCGGCTAGTGAAGAAACACCTAAAATATGCACATCATTTTCAACAGCCTGCTTAGCAGATTCCTCAGGAGTTTGAAATAAGGGTCCAATATCTACATCAAAACCTAAATCAGCATAACCAGTCGCCACAACTTTAGCCCCTCTATCATGGCCATCTTGACCCATTTTAGCGATCATTATACGAGGTCTACGACCATCTTGCTCTGCAAATTGATCACATAATGTTTTTGCCTTTAAAAAACTTTTATCATCTTTAATTTCCTTAGAATACACCCCAGAAAAAGAATTAATCAAAGCTATATGACGACCAAAAACCGTTTCTAATGCAGCACTTATTTCCCCTAATGTAGCACGTAAACGAGCTGCATTTACTGCCAAAGCAAGTAAATTTTTTTCAGCAGATAAATTTTGGTCATTTTCTGCCATTTTTAGCTTAGCCGCTTCTTTTAATTCTTCTAAAGCAAGTAGTACAGCATTCTCATCTCTTGTGTTTTTTAAAAAAGCTAAACGCTCCAATTGCTGTCTACGCACTTCTTCGTTGTCAACCTCTAGAATCTGCAGTTCATCTTCTTCTTTTAACTGAAACTTATTGACCCCAACAATAACATCACTTCCACTATCAATACGAGCCTGTTTACGTGCAGCTGCTTGTTCTATCCTCATTTTCGGAATTCCTGCTTCTATGGCTTTTGTCATACCACCAAGCTCTTCTACTTCTTCCATTAAAGCCCATGCCTTTTTTACCAACTCATCGGTAAGGTATTCTACATAATAGCTGCCTGCCCAGGGATCAACAGTTTTCGTGATTTTCGTTTCTTCCTGTAAAAATAGTTGAGTTTCACGAGCAATCCTGGCAGAGAAATCTGTGGGTAAAGCAATAGCTTCATCTAATGCATTGGTATGCAAACTTTGTGTACCTCCTAAAATTGCAGCAGTAGCTTCAATAGTTGTTCGAGCCACATTATTAAATGGGTCTTGTTCTGTTAAACTCCATCCACTAGTTTGGCAATGGGTACGTAATGCCAGGGATTTTTCCGACTTCGGATTAAATTGTTTAACCAATTTTGCCCATATCATTCTAGCCGCTCTCATTTTGGCAATCTCCATAAAATGATTCATCCCTATACCCCAGAAAAAAGATAATCGCGGAGCAAAATCATCAATCTTTAAACCAGCTTTTAGTCCGGTTTTAATATACTCTAATCCGTCTGCAAGCGTATATGCTAATTCAATATCTGCAGATGCACCGGCTTCGTGCATGTGGTACCCAGAAATACTAATGCTATTGAATTTTGGCATAAATTGACTTGTATATTCAAAAATATCAGCTACCAATTGCATGGATGGTTTTGGTGGGTAGATATAGGTATTACGCACCATAAACTCTTTTAAAATATCGTTCTGTATGGTTCCCGAAAGTAATGATTTTTCAACCCCTTGCTCCTCAGCAGCCACAATATAAAATGCCATAATTGGTAGAACAGCACCATTCATAGTCATTGAAACAGACATTTTATCCAACGGAATTCCATCAAACAAAATCTTCATATCCTCGACTGAATCTATTGCAACACCCGCCTTGCCAACATCACCAATTACTCGTTCATGGTCACTGTCATAACCACGGTGGGTAGGCAAATCAAAAGCAACCGAAAGTCCTTTTTGACCACCTTTTAAATTTCTTCTATAAAATGCATTACTCTCTTCGGCGGTAGAAAAACCAGCATATTGACGAATAGTCCAAGGTCTACGAACATACATTGTGGAATATGGTCCACGAAGAAATGGTGGTATACCCGCAGCAAAATCTAGGTGCTCTATTTCTTTTATATCCTCTTTTGAAAATGCTGATTTCAAAATGATTTTCTCCGCAGTTTCATAGTTTTCAATACGGCTTAGCTCAGTGACCGCGCTTACTTTAGAATCAGCATCTGACCTTAACGTAATATGGCTTAAATCTTTCCTACTCATCATTCAATCTTTTTTGTTCAACATCTTCAGCTAAGCGTTTTTCCAAAATGGGACGTATTAATGTTTTTCTAGCCTTGGTTTTTAAAAAAGGATACAATTCAAGACTATCCTTCATTAAATCGTTTTCATTAATGTACTTATTAGTACCTACTAAAACCTCTCGCCCTTCTTTAAAACGTAACGTTTCTTTATCGGCACTCTCTTGTATTTTTCTTTGAATGGTATTTTCTTTTAGTTGCTTTAAAAAGCCACCACTCTTTTCAATTGATTTAAATAATAACAGCGCCTTTTCTGCCAATTGATTAGTAATACTTTCAATATAATATGCGCCATCAGCTGGGTTTACTACTTTATCGAAATAGCTCTCATTTTTCAACAACAGAAGCTGATTTATTGCAATTCGTTCTCCAAATTCATTGTCTTTATGATAAATGGCATCGTAGGGTAGATTAACAATAGTATCTGCTCCACCTAAAACTGCCACCATACATTCCGTTGTAGTACGTAGCATATTAGTATTGTAATCGTATAAAGTTTTATTTCTTTTGGAAGGTGTTACTAGAATATGACAATCTGTAGCTACGTTATATTCCGCTGCTACTGTTTTCCACAATAATCGCAGCGCTCTTATTTTAGCAATTTCAAAAAAGTAATTCGTACCAACGGATACTTTAAAGGTTATATTAAATGCCTGCTTGTCTTTGTTGGAAAAAAGATTTAAATATTCATTTGCATGAGCCAAGGAATATGCTAATTGTTGCACCATGTCTGCACCCGCATTTTGATACAGCGAAGAATCTACACTTAGTACATTTTTAAACTCCCCACTACATATGTTTTCTTGTGTAGATATATCTTTTTCTAGATTCGAGAACCAGTTACCAGTTTTAGATAAATTCCCAATTATATCAATATTCAAAAAAACATGCTCATTATTATTGCCAACAAAATTAAAAATAGATTGAATATAAGTTTGCGATAAAAACTCCATGTTCAAATACACGGGAATACTATTTACAGCTATATTTTTCAACAGCTTAGAAATATCTATTTCATCGGAAGGAATCATAAATAACAAACCTTCTACCCCTCTATTTAGTGCTTTTATGGCCTTTTCATTTGCAAGAGTAGCATTACCCGCATAGATAAATTGACCAACTTTCCAAATGGACTTACTTGTTAAGTTTTTTGGTGTTGAAACAGCATCATCTGAATGATAGAACGGTTTTACCTTAATCCCTTCAGGAGATTCCCAAACTAGGGTTTCATTATAATCTGCACCTTTTAAGTCGTATTGAATTTTTTGTTTCCATTCCTTTGCAGAAACAGCCGAAAACTCATTAAACAAAGGAATATTGCTCATTTTAAATTTTTTATATACTATCACTATTTATACGCCAAGGCGGGTTTAATCTATTCTCCCCAGCATAATACAAAATAAGTTGATTTCCATCAACATCTTTTAATCTTGCTTCTCGCCATAACCATGTTTGGTCTGTTGGATCTTGTTCAAATTCAACTCCTTTTTTCTTAAGTTCAACAACAAGATTATCCAAGTCATTACATTCAAAATAAACATAAATCCCTTCTCCTTTTGGCAAATTATTAGTTTGATGAATAGAGAATGTTGAACTTCCGTCAGGACATTGAAACCTTGCGTAACTTGGTAAGGCTTTTACAATTAATTGCAATCCTAACTTTTCATAAAAAGGGATTGATTTTGTCAAATCAATAGACGGAACTGTTATTTGATTTAAATTCATAAGCTATTAATATAGTTCCCAAAACAAACATATAGGTATTGTCTTTAAAAAAAAGAAAACCTATAACGGAATATTACCATGCTTCTTCTTTGGCAAAGTTGCTACTTTATTTTCAAGCATGGTATACGCTTTAATCAATTTTCTCCTAGTCTCTTTCGGTAGAATAACTTCATCTATGAAGCCCCTTTGTGCAGCACTATAAGGGTTAGCAAATAACTCTGCATACTCAGCCTCCTTTTCAGCCAATTTTACTATTGGGTCTTCAGCCGCACTAATTTCTTTTCTAAATATAATTTCGCTTGCTCCTTTAGCTCCCATCACTGCAATTTCTGCTCCGGGCCATGCATAATTTAAATCGGCACCAATATGTTTAGAGTTCATAACATCATATGCGCCACCGTATGCTTTTCTAGTAATAACAGTTACTTTAGGAACAGTTGCTTCACTTAGCGCATATAATAATTTTGCTCCGTTGGTTATAATACCATTCCATTCTTGATCTGTACCTGGCAAAAACCCTGGCACATCTACTAATACTAAAAGCGGAATATTGAAACAATCACAAAAGCGGGTAAAACGCGCTGCTTTTTTTGAGCTATCAACATCTAACACCCCAGCCAAACTTATGGGCTGATTGGCAACAATACCAATACTTTTACCACCTAACCTTGCAAAACCTACTACAATATTGTCTGCATATGCAGCATGTATTTCAAAGAAAGTATCTTGGTCTATAATTCCGTTAATGACATGACGCATATCGTAAGGCTGATTTGCATTTTCAGGAACAATATCCTCTAGTACATCACGAACTTCATTACCAAGCTCAAATGGTATATTATTTGGTTTATCCTCGCAATTTTGGGGCATGTAGCTAATCATCTGCTTAATCTGATTGATACATTGAATATCATTAGCAGCGGTTAAGTGTGTAACACCAGACTTGGTAGCATGGGTCAACGCACCACCCAATTGTTCTGAGGTAACTTCTTCATTTGTTACTGTTTTAACAACATTTGGACCTGTTACAAACATATAACTAGAGTTCTCTACCATTAAGGTAAAATCTGTCATAGCAGGCGAGTACACCGCCCCACCGGCACAAGGACCCATTATGGCAGAAATTTGCGGAATCACTCCCGATGCCATAACATTCTTATGAAAAATATCGGCGTAACCGCCTAATGAACGAACTCCTTCTTGAATTCGGGCCCCTCCACTGTCATTGAGACCAATCATAGGTACCCCTATCTTCATGGCCATATCCATAATTTTACAGATTTTTTCGGCATGGGTCTCAGATAAAGCACCTCCAAAAACCGTAAAATCTTGTGCAAAAACACAAACCTGTCTGCCATTAATAGTACCGTAACCTGTTACTACTCCGTCTCCATAAAAGACTTGCTTTTCCATACCAAAATCTTTAGTACGGTGGGTAACTAAAGCACCCATTTCTTCAAATGACCCTTCATCTAACAAAAAATGAACACGCTCATGAGCAGTTAACTTTCCTTTGGCGTGCTGTTTATCGATACGTGCTTGACCACCACCCAATTTAGCTAATGCCAGTTTCTCTGCTAGTATTTGTTTTTTATCTTTCATTCTAATTTTTCAAAACCTTTTGCAATTCTACACTCTACTCTTCTGCCAATTCGAAGAAACCTTAGTCGGAATTTTTACTATTTTATCATTTTCTAAATACAACTTTAATGCTACTAAAGCTGCAATTCTTCTTTCTTCAACATACTTCTTTTCTAACAGTTCAGGAGAATAGTAGTTTTTAACAAAATGGGTGTCAAATTTACCTGATGTAAAAGCTTCGTGCTCACATACAAATTTACCAAAAGACAAGGTTGTGGCAACACCTTCAACTTTATAGTCATCAATTGCCTTTATCATTAATTGAATGGCTTCTTCCCTATTTTTTCCATAGGTAATCAACTTAGAAATCATGGGGTCATAATAAATAGGAACCTCCATACCTTCTTCAAAGCCATCATCAACACGAATACCTTCTCCTACTGGAGTTTTATATGTTGATAACGTACCAATACTTGGCATAAAATTAGCCAAGGGGTCTTCTGCATACACACGAACTTCAAGTGCATGACCTGTTATTTTCAAATCTTTTTGGGTAAAAGCTAACTTTTCTCCACGGGCTACTTTAATCTGTTGCTCTACTAAATCAATACCAGATATCAACTCAGACACTGGATGCTCTACTTGCAGTCTTGTATTCATTTCTAAGAAGTAGAAATTCTTATTTTCATCAAGTAAAAACTCCACCGTGCCCGCCCCTACATAATCACAAGCTCTTGCCACTTTAATAGCCGCTTCGCCCATCGCCTTTCTTATTTCTGGAGTTAGAACTGCTGATGGTGCTTCTTCAACCACTTTTTGATGCCGTCTTTGAACACTACATTCCCGTTCAAATAAATGAACCGTATTGCCATGCATATCGGATAATACTTGGATTTCGATATGCCTAGGCGAGCCCACATACTTTTCTATAAAAACAGAACCATCACCAAATGCAGCTAGTGCCTCGCTGATAGCTCTATCCATTTGTTCTGGAAGATCTTTCAAGTTCTCTACAACGCGCATACCCTTACCACCACCACCTGCAGAAGCTTTTATTAAAATAGGAAATCCAATTTGCTTAGCTACCTTTTCAGCTAAAGCAACGTCGGTTATTGCCTCTTCAATACCTGGCACCATGGGGATGTCATAATCGCGAACCGCTTCTTTTGCCGCTAGTTTATTTCCCATCACTTTAATCGCATGAGGCTTAGGGCCGATAAATGTGATACCGTTATCTTCAACCATTTGTGCAAAGGTGGCATTCTCGCTTAAAAATCCGTAACCTGGGTGAATACCCTCTGCTCCTGTCACCTTAGCAGCAGCTATCACTTTCTCCATAACCAGATAGGATTCTGATGAAGGTGCAGGACCCAATAATACTGCTTCATCTGCAAATTTAACATGTGGTGAATGTCGATCAACTTCTGAATATACAGCAACTGTTTTAATACCCATTTTCTGGGCAGTCTTCATTATTCTTAAAGCTATTTCACCACGATTGGCTATTAGTATTTTTTTCATTAAAAACTTAATTTACTCGATAATCGAGATTACATTTCGTTACAAACTGCTATCTAAATTTTAAGAACTTTCTCTTGTATTTATCGTGTATTTCTATTCCATTTCAATAATAACCTGCCCTTTTTCTACGGCATCGTCTTTTCTAACTTCAATAGACTTCACTATCCCCTTACCTTGAGCAAGAATAATATTTTCCATTTTCATTGCCGACAAAACCAATAAGGGAGTACCCTCTACAATCGCTTGCCCTACCTCAACCATTACATCAACAATTAACCCTGGCATTGGTGCCTTTACTTCGTTTAATTTCTGAGTAGTAACCGCAAGCAATCCCATTTTTTTGACCTGCTGATCGTATTCATCTTCAAGTTTAACCTCATATATATTGCCATTAACAGAAAGTGATATGGTCTTATTCAAAAAATCTGAATGGTGTATTTCTACCTCAAAAGCAGTATTGTTATCTAAAACATGAAGGGTTTGTGCGTTAACGATAATGCTATCTAAAGATTCGGCATCCTTACTATTGCAGAGTACTTCTTCTTCGTTTACAGTAATTAAATAATTCGGCATATTTTAGGTGTAAATACATTTTTTTGGTGAATCAAAGATATTGAAAAAGTTTGGCGATGTCATTTACAAAAAAAAGCCTCCTTTTCTGATAATTATTTAAAACATATGAAATGTTGAGAGCGTAAATATTCAAACTTTGTTAGTACGTCCAAAAAAAATATTGACATAACGAAAGTAATTGTACGACCCTTAGTATCTTTCCACCCAGTTTTCATTAAAATTCTTTATTATGACTACAGCTAACTCTCAAAAAGAGGTAAAGCAATCTTCTCTTGAACAGCATTTTTCAACTTTTAAATCGAATGTTATTGGAGAAAATGCCAAATTTGATTCGGTTTATGGTACTCAAAATCTACTTTATGCAGACTGGATTGCTAGCGGCAGACTATATGGCCCCATTGAAGACACCATGCGAAATACGATAGGCCCCATGATTGCCAATACGCATTCGTTTTCAAGTGAAACAGGAAAAGCCTCAACATATGCTTATAAACATGCCAGAGAAATAATTAAAAACCATGTAAATGCTAATGAAAATGATGTATTAGTAACGGCTGGTACAGGTATGACGGGTGTACTCTCCAGATTACAACGTATAATGGGACTCCGATGGCCAGATACTATTAAAAACAAATTGACTTTACAAGAGAGTGAACGTCCGGTTGTTTTTATTTCTCACATGGAACACCACTCAAATCAAGTTCCTTGGATGGAAACAATTGCCGATGTAGTTATAGTTCCTTGCGATGAGAACAACCTTATCTGTCCTGAAAAATTAAGAGCAGAAGTTGAAAAATACTCAGATAGGCCACAAAAAATAGGTGCGTTTACTGCTTGTTCTAATGTAACGGGCATAATTTCTAGATACCATGAGCTAGCAAAAGTAATGCACCAAAATAAGGGGATTTGTATTATGGACTTTGCCGCTTCTGCACCCTATGTGGAAATAAACATGCATCCTAAAGACCCTGAAGCTTATTTAGATGCTATTTTGTTTTCTCCACATAAATTCTTAGGCGGCCCAGGTACATGTGGCGTATTAGTTTTCAATAAAAATCTGTACAATACCAATTGTCCCGATGTACCCGGCGGCGGTAATGTAAAATGGACCAACCCATGGGGTGCATACAGCTATCATACAGACATAGAAACTAAAGAAGATGGTGGAACACCAGGTTTTCTTCAAGTAATGCGAACGGCTCTTGTTATTCGTTTAAAGGAAAAAATGGACACTACAAACATTGAAAAACGTGAAGAAGAATTACTAGCGCATTGTTTTACTGCTTTTAAGCAAATTAAAGGTCTGTTTATCTTAGGTGATAATGATGCCAAGCGCATAGGAGTAGTTTCCTTTGGCATAAAAGGTGCTCATTACAATCTCGTAGTTCGTTTATTAAATGACAAATTTGGAATTCAAGTTAGAGGGGGTTGGTCATGTGCCAGCACCTATTGCCATTATTTATTTGATATGGACAACGACTCTTCTACGACTATGATCAAAGACATTGAAAATAGTAATTTAACAGACAAACCAGGATGGGTACGTTTATCACTACATCCTATTACCACTAATCAAGAATTAGTCTATATCTGTGATGCTATAAATGAAGTTGCTCAAAACTTTAAAGAATGGGGTAAAGATTATGTTTACAACCCAAAAACCAATGAGTTTGATTATAAAAATGGCGGAGATGAAAAAATCATTGAAACGGTCTCGAATTGGTTTAGCGTTTAAATTAGGCATATAACTTATTATGGCAGGCATTTGCCTTAAAGTTTTTTGCTCTTTAAAAGAGCACTTTTTTAATCTTAAAACACCGTTTCTATTGCCAAAAAAACAAAAAAGCCTTATCATTTCTGATAAGGCTTTCGCTTATTGCTCCCCCTCTTGGGCTCGAACCAAGGACCCTCTGATTAACAGCGGTCGGATTTAGGAACCATCTCTATGCAAACAAATATACATCTAATTGATTTTCAATTACTTAATTAAATCTAGTCTCATTTATACCCATTTGATATCATAAATTTATGTGCAAATTATGTGCAAATTTTTAATTACCTTTAAAATATGCAGACGAGTTTGAGCTTAAGTTTGGATACGCGAAGAATAAGAAAAGATAATTCATATCCTATAATTATTCGGCTTGGTCATTTCCAAAAAACAACTTCTATCGCTACCGGTCAATCCGTTCAAGAAATATATTGGGATAATAAGAAAAAGCAAGTTCGCCGGTCTTTCAAAGGTGTAAAATCAGTTCAATTCTTGAATAACTTATTACTCTCAGAATTGGCTAAAGCACAAGAAATCATAAATCGCTTACATTTTAAAGGTGAGCTTGATTTTTTGTCGGTCAAGCAGTTAAAAACCAAAATTGTCCGGAAATCAAAATATGATTCCTTTTTTGAATACGGACTTGATAAAGCTATTGAACTTAGAGAGGCGCAGCGTTTTGGTACTGCACGAAACTATGAAGGAGTTATTAGTATTCTCAAAACATTTACAAAAAATAAAAATCTCAATTTCAACGAACTGAACCATGATTTTTTAAAACGCTTCGAACAGTTTCATTTAGCTAAGCCTGACAATAGTCAAAATGGACTTGCTTCTTACATGCGAACTATAAAAGCCATCTATAACAAAGGTATAAAAGAGGACATTATCGAAAGGGAATATTATCCCTTTTACAAATATCAAATCAAAACCAATCCTACAGAAAAGAGAGCTATCAATGTAGAACATATCAAAAAGATTCTCCAACTTGATTTGACCAAGGAACACTCTTTATTTCATTATCGGAATTATTTCCTCTTATCATACATGACAATGGGGATGTCTTATATAGATATGGCATTTCTCAAAAAGTGCAATATTGTGGACGGGAGAATAAAGTTTCAGCGTAAAAAAACCTCTAAAATGTATGACATTAAGGTTACTGAGCAAACCTCTGAAATCTTAAAATTTTATCTTCCCAAAAAGAGACTGAACGACTTCATCTTGCCTATACTTAAAAGAGATTCTTTAGAACTTCAATATAAAGATGCACAATGGGGCTTAAAAAATTATAACAAAGGTCTAAAAAAGTTAGCTAAGTTGTGCTCCATTGAGGAACGTTTGACTTCCTATGTATCAAGGCATAGCTTCGCTACTCACGCGCTGTTCAAAAATATTCCCTTAGCTGCAATTTCTTCTATGCTTGGCCATAGTAAATTATCCACTACACAAATTTATTTAAAATCATTACCAAGTAACGTTCTAGATGCATACCAAGAGGAGTTGAATATCATATAATGAAGCTCGACACCTTAAAAATAATCTTTTCATTAAATGTTATACACACTAAAAATCCTCACTTTTTTAGCCTTACCCTTCAACCTGATTTCACCCTCGTCATGGTATTCTAAAGAAGTAGATGCCATCAAACTATTTTTAGTCTCCTCTGAAATCAGCAATTCCTTACCTAGAATATTACACTTCTCTTGAATGCGGGCAGCGGTGTTGATGGTATCGCCATGATGGGCGATTTCCCGTTTCAGTTCCCCGATTTCTGCAGTCACCACTTTCCCCAAATGAATGCCAGCCTTAAATTCGGGAACGATACCGTACGCATCTAAATACTGTTTTTGATTTACAGTCAAAATACTCTTGAATGCATAAAATGCCATGATACAATTATTGTTTTCAATCCCTTTTCGTAAATCCCAACTCAACACAGCTTCGTCGCCGACGTATTGGTAGATTTCGGCAGCATACGTATCTACCACGCCTAAATCACGAAAACAATCCTGTAACATTTTACTATACTTAAAATGACCAATGGTTTCGGCCGTTTGGGTAGAAGATTTCAAGTCTAGGAACAGGAATATTTTTTCCTCCTCTTTGGGAGTATAGTAATCCCCTCTGAACATTATCCAAAGGTTGCCCCGCCCAAATTTTTTGTCGATTTCCCTGAACAGGTTGGTAAAGGTTCCAACGATAAAAAAATAACAAGTTAAGAGGATGGTCTGTTTTGAAAGGATTACGTTCCAATATTCTTCCGCACTGTAGCTTTCCACGGACAAACTGGAAAAAACTATCAAGGCCAACACAATTATCAGAACAATGACCAAAACATATCCCAGACTGCCTAAGAATACGGCCTTGCCAAACCCCATGTTCCTAAAAACATATTTTTCATACAGGTATTCAAGACTGCCGAACAACAAACCAGAAAAGAGACCTAAGACTAGATGTATGGCAAGTTGTTCGCTAAAAGGCAAGGTTTCATAATCCCTGACCACTTCTTGTCCAAATTCGCGTAGCAATGTCCAAAAGGATAGGGCGAAAGTCCAAATTATGATGTGACGAAAAATAGTATTTAAAAAATATTTTTTCAAACTAATCGTGTCTTTGAAAGATAGAGGTTATGGATTCTTGTTTGCGAAAGGATTGAACGAGAAACCTAGATTGAAATACCCCGTAGCCTCTTGATTGTTTTTATAGATAAAATCCTTGTTGGGCTCTCCTTTTTCGGTCAACCGGTTACTCAGAAAACTGGTCATACCTCCTTTAACGGTCGCGACCATGTTATAGGAAATACGGTGTTCATAAATAAGGCCCGTATTGATTTCCAGTTGGCTATATTCGAATACATCGGGAAGGTTAGGAGAATCTACATTGGCATAAAAACCAGTACCACCAAACGTGGTTCCTAAGGATATCCTGCCGTTACTACCTAATGGGCGACGTAACAATACCCTACTCGGTAATATAAAATCGAATTCCCATTCAGAATTTTTGAACTGATGATTGTAGGTAAAGGTTGGGAAAAAAGGAATTTGAGCAGTTCGGTCAACAAAGACGATGACTCCCAAGGTCATGGTGGTTCGTTCCGTTTTTTTTATGATCAACGAAGCCCCTATCAAACCTTTCAATCGTTGAAAACCCTTGTCATTTCCGTCAGCGATTATACTAGTATTATATATCACTGGTTTCTTGAAAAGTTTAGAAAAATATGTTGCGCTCAGTGCCGTGGAGAAGTTATGGAAATCGACCGTTCCATTCTGTTCAAAGGGGCTTGTAAGCGAAACATTTTCCAATCCATCGAACTTGAACTCATTAAAATCGTAATTTGCGGATGCGGTAACCACCAACTTCTTATTTCTATAAAATGGAAGATTAATAGCTGCATTGAACGATCGTTGACTTTGTATTTGGCCTTCCTGAAAGGCATCGCCAAAGATTTCCGAGTCAAAATCTCTGGCAAACGATTGATTGTATTCAAAATTCAATATCCGCGCACGGGGAAATTCAGCCCTTATTTTTTCAGTTGCCGCTCTTTTAAAATCAGGGATGGTATCCTGAGCTATTGCTGCAATAGAGACCAGAAGCAGGTTGACAAGTAATATACTTTTCTTCATACTAGGTAAATAATGGCTTGTTCGTACGCCAGTTAAACATGTTTTAGTTGGGTCAGTTCGTTCAATTGTTCTTTCTTAAAAACCAAAGTCCGATGTGGAAAAGGAATTTCGATACCTTCCTTATCGAATCTCTTTTTGATACTCTCGTAGAGGTCACATTTCATCTCAAACGCTTCCCCGAAGTTGGCCGCCCATGCCCATGCACGTAGGGTAACGGCAGAATCGTCCAAACTGATTACGCGTACAATTACCTTTTTCACATTATTGTATTTATCCAATTCGCTCCGATGGTCCAATAAAAATGGATGGTCTTCGCATTCTTCCCTCATGATATGTTTGGCCAGATCGATATCACTGTCGTAGGAAATTCCGATTTCTACCCATTGACAGCACATACGTTCACCCAAATCGTAATTGATCAGTTTCTCTTTGTTTATTATTGAATTGGGAATCACAATCATCTTGTTCTCGTAGTTGCGGATAATCGTGTGCCGTAATGTTATATCGGTTACCGTACCGACCATGGATTCGTCTACCTTGATGATATCCCCAATCTTAAACGGTTTAAAGGAAATGATAAAGACGCCCCCTACCACATTTGCCAATGCTTCCTGCGATGCCACGCCCGCGATTACGGCGATAACACCGGCTCCACCCAAAGCGGTCTGTGCGATTCCTCGTAGGGATGGAAATGCAAGTATGGCCAACAAAGCTCCAACAAAATATACCGCTACTATTGCTACATATCGTAAGAACTTGAAACTAGTCGGATCTTCATTGTTCGTTACTTTTTCTTTAATGGAACGTATAAACCAAGTCTGGACGAAAGATGCCACCACTAATGTGATTACGGCAACAATTCCCAAATACAGCACCAAGTAGAAATTCTCCGTAGCCGCCTTATATTGTTCTTCGTCCAAAAAGACAAAGGCCAACGCCATTACGCCGAGAACAATCCAAAGGGCGTTCAATATTTTTTGTGTCAAATGGATGGTTCTAGGCTCTTCGTTCGGACGTTTACCTAATGCCCTTCGAGCCAACCAATCGTGTATTCGTTTAGTACTGAACCGTAAGACTAACACTACCAAGATGACAATAACACCGTAGATTATGGCCGCTTTGTGCGGTTGAAAAAATTCTACCATACTATCAAGGGATATTTTAAATCTATTTGACTTTCGTAGGGTAATCGCTTACAGAAATCCCCCAGTAGGTCCATTTGTTCCTTGGGTAGGTCTGTTTCTATCAAAAAAGTGATTTTTCTGTTAAAGTCTTTATTGTAGAATTCTTCCAGAAAAAGTGCGATTCGTTCGGTATCTGAATGGCCGAAATCGTCTACGATTTTTATCGTTAATCGTTCTTTGGAAGTGTAATGAAAGTGTACCATTGTTTTAGTGAGATTTGTTGTTAAGGATTTATGAGATCGGTATTAGATTTTATTTATTTCTCGGAGGATAGAATGCGAATTCGGAATGTTTTCGCATAGCCGCTCCACATATTTTATCCAACGTATGGGAAGACCTTTTTCCAAACGAAAATAAATAGTTGTTTTAGGGTTGCCTTCTGTAAAGGCTTCGATCGTAAAGGCCAAACTATCCATTTCCATAGCGGATACTTCTTTTCTGATTTTAATACTGACCGAGCCGTCAGTATCAATGTCATATGCTATCATGATGATTGATCTAATTATGTTGTTCTATTCTTTCTGACTGAATTTATTAATGTTCTATTCGACATGCCTCTTTCTACTAGACAGTACGGCTGTAATAATATGACCTAGTCCCAATCCAAGAATAATTGACCCAACAAATGCTAATGGGGATTTTTCCAAGAAAAAGAATCCGACTCCTACCCCGAGGAGTATTCCCCCTCCTGTCGCCCATGTATCTTTACTTGCTGTATTTTGTCTCATACTTTTATGCTCAATAGATTTTAAATTTGTCTTTTCAATACTAGAATAAGTCTATTAATCCGCACCGACTTTTATAGAATACCCTATCGGTATTATACTTTTGATTTAAATGTTTTTGTTCAGCATTGATTCCCCATAATGATTGCCTGACTATTGCTATTACAATGGAATCATTTTAAATCCTCATTGCCCTCTTTAGCATTTCCGATACTAATAATGGTTATAAGCATTACCAATACACCAAGTCCCATTAGTATATATTTTGCATATTGACTTTCTAGATTCGAAAAACCGATGATAAAGGCACCCGTTGCGATCAATGCGATTTTAAAATTCTGTTCTTTTGTACTCTTGTAATTTTTCATGATTTTGATTTTAGTGTGCGATTTGCATTTTAGTTTCTGAGATTTTTTTCGCCCTTATCTTGGCATCCTTTCTTTTAATATCTCCCTTCCAGATATCGATCACCACGTACATCACAGGTACGATGACCACAGTAAAGATCAGGGAGCTTAACAATCCGCCCATCAAGACGAGGGCCAATCCGTTTTTCCATTCGGCACCGGCACCGCTGGCAAAGGCGATGGGAATCATGGCAATGACCATCGCCAAAGTGGTCATCAAAATTGGGCGCAATCGGGTCAATCCCGCTTTCTCGATAGCTTCCAAGGTATTGTCACCTTCCCTCTTGAATTGGTTCGCCGCATCTACAATAAGAATGGCATTCTTAATGACCAACCCAACGAGCATTATCAAACCTAAAAAAGTAAAGACACCAAGGCTCTCCTTAAACAAGGCAAGTATGAGAAATGCTCCGATAAGTGCAGTTGGAACTGAGAACATTACTACTAGTGGATAAGCATATGACTCATATAATGCCACCATTATCAAATACACTAAGATGATGGACATCAACAATGCCAAACCTAGACTTGCAAAAGCTTCCATTTGGCTTTCCAAATCACCACCCATTTCGAAGGTTACGCCTTCGGGGAGTTCCATTTCGGTCATGACGGTCTGCACGTTTGCGGAAACATTTCCGACGGGCAGACCGGCCACCTGAGCACCGATTTTTAAGGAAGCCCTTTTGTTGTCCCGCTCCAATCTCGATGGGCCGGTGGATTCGGCAACATCGGCGAACTGTTGCAATTCAATCAATTGACCGGAGGTGTTCAGGAAGGAAATTTTCTTTATGTCATTTACATTTCGACGGTTGAATTGGTCAAGCTTCACATTGATGTCATATTCATTTTCCCCGTCCCGAAATTTGTATTGGGTATTTCCCGCAAAGGCATTTTGCATCGTATTCCCCACATCGCTCATGGTCAAGTTCAATGCGGCCATTTTATCCCGATCCACCGTAATCGCGACTTCAGGATTACCACCCGTCACAGAAAGTTCCACATCACGGGTTCCGTTGACAGATTCGATTTTAGTTTTTACATCCTCAGCGGCCTCCATCAAAACATCAATGTTATCGCCAATCAAGGAAACTTGAATCGGTCCAGCGGTGCTTCCACCCATCATACCCGATGCAGCTGTCTTGAATTTTACCCCGGGAATACGTTTCATTAATTGGGTCTTGATATCCCTTGCGTAAGTTTCCGACGAGATTGTACGTTCATCTGGACTTATCATCTTTGCACTGATCTGCGATCTATTCGACGTATTGCCTCCGCCGCCGGTTCCCGTTCCTACGGTCGAGAATACAGAGGCTACAATATCATCCTGCAAGAGTATATCTTCTACAGCAAGGGTCGCCAAGTTCGTTTCCTCGATGGTCGATTCCTTGGGCAGTTCCAGTTCCACGATGAATTCGCCATTGTCACCATTCTTTACAAATTCACTTCCTATGAATCCGAAAGCCATTAACGATAATGCGCCGATGACCATGGCCAAAAGTCCAAAAGCGGTAATTCGTTTGCGGGAAAGTGTCCATTGCAAGGCATTCCTATAAAAATTATCGACACCCTTCAAAAAGTTTTCAAAGGCAATCAATGGTCTGTGCCAAAGTGTTTTTTTGTTCAATTCGATAACCTTACTAAAACGGGATGCCAACAACGGTGTCAACGTAAAGGATACTATAAGCGATATGGCCGTAGCAAAAGCGACCACTATCGCAAATTGTGTTAGTAAATCCGCTATTACTCCGGTAACAAAAGTAATAGGCAAGAAAACCGCTATTAACACTAGTGTTATGGACATTACGGACAGCCCGATTTTTGTCCAACTTTCCATCGCGGCTTCCATCCGGGATTTTCCCTTTTCCATTTCGGCATGTATACTTTCAAGGACTACGATACTGTCATCAACCAGAATACCCACCACTAATGACAAACCTAAAAGGGTCATTAGATTGAGTGTATAGCCCAATTGGTTCATAGCAATGAAAGTGGCCACGATGGAAACAGGAATCGATACCATCACAATTATCGAATCCCTCCAACTTCGTAAAAAGAACAACATGATAATGGCCACCAAACCCACTGCCAACATTAAATCGAAGATAACCGCATCGGCAGCTTCCAATGTAAATACAGAGCTATCCTGTGCAATCGCAATTTTCAAATCTTCATCTGCATATTCCGCTTCTATTTTCTTCAACTCCTTTCGGACATCTTCGGCAACCTGCACCGTATTTCCATCCGATTGTTTTGAAACCGTAAGACCGATGGAACTGATGCCATCTATTCTTGAAATGGTAGTGACATCTTTCGTGGTATCATAAACCTCTGCAATATCCTCGATGCGAACACTTGTTCCTCCTTGCCCAGTTTTAACGGTTAGGCCTTTGATGTCCTGCAGGCTCTGAAATTTTCCTGAAAGTCGTACGGTAACCTGTTGGGATTCATTTTTGATATTTCCTGTAGGAAAATCTAAATTGGCGGCTCCTATTGCCTGTGTAACTTGTAAAATACTGAGTCCATAGGCATTCAATTTATCCCGATCTACATTGATTCGTATTTCACGTTCGTTTCCCCCGATCACTTGGACTTGTGCCACACCCTCGATTCGAGAAATCGTTTCTTTAATATCGTTCTCAACCAAATCGTTAAAGGCGTTGGCATTCATTTTTGAAGAGGCACCCAATCGCATGATGGGCATATCGTCAAAGGAAAATTTATTTACACTTGGCTGTTGTACCTGTTCGGGTAATTTTCCCAAAATATTGTTCACTTTACGCTGGGCATCCTGCAACGCCTTATCAACATCGGCATTATAGGTAAGCTCTACACTTACAATAGAAATTCCTTCTTGAGAAGTTGAAGTAATACTTTTCACCCCTTCCAAGGCACTTACGGCATCCTCAATATTGGTAGTTACCGAGTTTTCCACTTCTGATGGTGAGGCACCGGGATACATGGTGCTTATCGACAGCATGGGTGAACTCATTTTAGGCAATAGTTCATAGCCCAAACTGGTATAGCTTATGATTCCTAAAAGGGCTATGATGGTAAAGACAACAACGGCTAACGTCGGTCTTTTTACGGATAGTTCTGTGATTGTCATTTTGCTAGTTATTTGTAATGGTTACTAATGTGTTATTGGTCAAGTTAATGATACCCTTGGTTACGACTTGTTCACCGTTTTTTAAGCCATTGAGCACAACCACATCGCCATCGATTACCGAGCCTACGGCTATTTTTCGTAATTGGGCCTTTTCATTTTCAATAACATAGACCGATGGATTTTGTAGTGATCCTACTATGGCACCTCGGGGAATCATAATCGCCACTTGTTCGTTGGTTTTGAGCGCATCGAAATTTACTTCGGCAAAAAGCCCTGCTCTCAAATCATCCTCATTGTTGTTCACCTCTATGGTAACTTTGAACTTTCGAGACGCATCGGCTTTCACACTGATATTGCTAACCGTTCCCTCAAAAGTTTTCAACGGAAAAACATCAGTTTTGATAGCTACTCTTTGCCCTTTTTTGATTTTCGAAAGATTGTCCTCTGCAATGTTCACTTCTATTTTCAAACGGTCTATCTGTACGATTTCGGCAATTTCGTTACCAGGCATTACAAAACTGGTTTCCTCCACCATTAAGGAATTGACTATTCCGTTAATAGGAGACTTTACTACGGTAAAGCCCAGTTGCTGTTGTATCTGTGCAATATTCGCCTGAGCGTTTTCTAGCTGTATGCGTGAATCTTCCAACGCACTTTGACTAACTGCACCTACTTTTTCCAAACGCTCATAGCGTGCTACATCCTTCTCTGCCTTCGCATGGGCCGAACGAGAACTGCTTAATTGAGAATTAAGAGAAACCGCATCTACCTTGGCGATGATTTGTCCTTTTCGTATTTGTTGTCCTTCCTCTACACGCAAGTATTGAATACTTCCCTGAGATTCTGCCACCAACGTTACTTCTTCCCATCCTTTGAATTCGCCTGTTGCAATGAGTCCCTGTGATATGGTCTTAGAGCCAACGATAGCAGTTTGAACAGGAATAGCGAACGCTTCTTCAACCATTTTGGCCTTAGCGGTCATTTCAGTTTTGTTGCTGTAAAGCGTGTAAGCAATGGCAGCGATGGATACAAGGGTAACGACGATGATGATATTTTTTGTTTTCATAATAGCTTTTTACTTTCGTTTCCATTTAGAGGGAAATTTCTCGATATTGGTTAAAGGTTTGTTGTTAATTGCTAACAAGGAGTTGTGATAATTGGCCACTTGTTCTTAATATTCTTAATTCAGATACTTTGGATTGTAATAGTGCGTTCAGATAATTCGATTGTGCTTGGCGTAGTGCAAATTCAGAATCCAATAATTCGGTCAAGTCCGCTACACCTTCATTATAAGAGGTTTGGATACCATCATAGTTTTCCTGAGCTAGTTCCATATTTTCTTTTTGGCTCGCAATCTGACTCATGCTCAACTGCATTTGTTGTACGGCATCTTCATAATCTTTCTCAATGGTTATGGTGAGAAGTTTTTGTTCCTCTTCCAATTTTTTGGTTTCCAGTTGTTTTTGAACCACACGTTTTCTTCTTGAAAAGCCGTCAAAGATGTTCATGGATGCAGAAAGCCCCCATGTACCGTTCCATTGATCTACGTAAGAAGGTTGTTCAAAAGTGAACTCATTTGTATTACCTAAGTAATTGTAGTTAAAGAATGCGCTCAATTTTGGCAAATAGTTAGCGCGCTCAACTTTTTGATCTATGACCGATAGTGCAACCTGTTTTTCCAGTTGTTGAAACTGTATGTTGGAATTGATATTCAATTCATCCTGTAGTGGAAATGCTTCGTTGTCTTCTAGTTTTTCAGTTAGGTTGATGATATTCTCCATAGGAATATAGAGGTACAGTTTCAACAGTCTTTTTTGTTCCCCTAATTGATACTGGGCATCCTCTATCTGTGTGCGCAGGTTACTTCTGTTTACTTTTAATTGATTGACATCCAGTTTTTTAATAATTCCTTCTTTATATTTTGCGTCAGACAGTTCAATTAAGTTGTTTGTGCGTGCAAAGTTTTCTTCTAAAAGCTCAACTTGCTTGGTGGTTACTTGCACCTGAATGTACACTTGAATGACATTGATGATTAAGTCTTGGGTAGATTGTAAGACGGTAAGGTCTTGAATCTCCTCCAAAGCTTGTGCCGCTCTTATCGAGCTGAAAAGTTGAAAATTTAATAATTGCTGTTCCACGCGCGTGCCTCCAGTAAAGCTGTATCTGTTTCCAAAGGCTACTCCAATAGTTGTCCCTGGTTCACCCCCGAATACCTCAGCCGGTAATTGTTGTTCGGCCAGAGAGAAATTATCTGAAAATCCACCCGATGCAGTTATCTGAGGGAAGGCTCTGCCCTTAACTTCTGCAATTTGGGCGGCAATAATCTCTTGGTCTATTTTGGTTTTGCCCAAAGTTATGTTATGTTCAACGGCGTACGCAATGGCTTGCTGTACGGTAAAATTGAATTCACTCTGTGCGCTTAAACTTAAGGTGGCAAGGGAGAGAATAATGGTAGTTATTATTTTCATTATAGTTTTTTAAATACTGTTAGTTCTGAAATAAAAGAACTTAATTATTAAAAAAATAGAAGTTATTTCTTCCAGTTTTTGATAAGTTTGATACTTTCCTTTTGATAATATTCAATGAACTCGGTGAAGTCTTTTAATTGACTATTAAACTCCTTTGTCTTTTTATCCCTGCTGTCTAGAATCTCCTTAATTACTTCATTATAACTTGTCAACCCTTGCATAGAATCGATAAATGAATTTTGCCATTGACCTAATTTTGAAAAGAAATAGCGCTTACGATCCCCTGGTTTAGTTTTATAACCTATTTGTTTAGAAATCAAAAGATTATTAATGGCGTTACTAGTTGCACTTTTACTTAATTGAAGGGCTTCCCGAATTTCATCAAATGTAAGTTCCACTTTATCAGCAACGGTAAGTAAGGCGTTTACCCTTGCAGCTGCAGGAGAAAGACCCATTCCCTCTTGTACAACTCCAAATCTTTCGATGAGTTCTTTTTGTTTTTCAGTTAGCTTATTATCCATGATTTTCAAATCTGATACAAACATAACGGTTTCTTTAGTTCTTTTATTAGAGAACTAAAAGAATTATGATAATGTTAACATTTATCCTTCTGTTTTTTCTTCTTCAAAATCGTGCCGATGTTATGATACTAATAGATAACGAATTGCTTTATTAGGTAAGTATAAACTTAAAATCCTTTTATTGGACTGCTCCCCAAATCTTACCATAACTTACCTGCGCATGGATCCTATGGAATTTTTGTAGTGTTCCGGCAGATAAGCGTCAAGCAAAAATTCCATAGGGCGCACACTACTTTTGATTTGGAACACTATCCTTTTTCTGTATCCATTTCTGGTACGATTCATAATGCTGCGGATATTGGTCAAAATATTCTCTCAGGTTGGATATTACTTCTTGCCCTCCCTCGGTAAAGGCCCTTTCCTGGACTTCCCCAATTCGGGAGAACTGGAGTGAAAGGTATCCTATGATGACCAAGGAAATGAACCAAATCGAGTAATGAATCAACAAC